>Ga0136636_10002604_pt1 | contig 10764 bp, 7 predicted proteins | sample AntDrymUQ8522106_2_FD_104653 | JGI IMG/M metagenome (GOLD analysis project Ga0136636, IMG submission 104653) | Polar desert sand microbial communities from Dry Valleys, Antarctica - metaG UQ852 (21.06) | ecosystem: Environmental > Terrestrial > Soil > Desert | place: Antarctica: Dry Valley... | reverse complement strand
GTCGGCGGTTTGCTGCTGATCTGGATCGCCGTCAAGCTCATGCTGCCAGAAGATGCCGAGGGTCACGATATCCAGTCATCTTCCAATCTCTGGGGTGCCGTCAAGACCATCGTCGTGGCCGACTTCGTCATGAGCCTGGATAACGTCGTCGCGGTGGCTGGCGCGGCGCACGGTAGCTTGCCCTTGCTACTCTTCGGTTTGGCCGTGAGCATTCCGCTGATTGTCTGGTCGAGCCAGCTGATTCTGCACTGGATGGAGCGCTGGCCGTCAATTGTCCTGTTTGGTGCGGCCTTGCTTGGTTATGTCGCGGGACAAATGATTTTCTCCGACCCAGGGGTGATCGCGCTATTGCCGACCTTGCCGACTTGGGGGGCGAAAGCCGCCGGTGTCATCGGAGCCGTCCTGGTGGTCGGCGTCGGTCGCTGGCTGGAACAGCGCATGCTCGCCAAGCAGGATGTCACCATCGTTTAAGGAGTGCACAGCATGGCTTTGTTTCTCTCGGAAAATGACGTAAAAAAGCTGTTGACCGTAGCAATGGCGATGGAAGGCGTTGAATCGGCGCATCGTGATCTGGCGCTCGGCCAGGCAATCGATACGCCCCGGGCGCGCAGTCGTTTGCCGCAAACGGTGCTGCATATTTTGCAGGGGGCGTTGCCGGCGCAGGGGGTGATTGGCTACAAGGCTTACACCACCAACCGCAGCGGCAATCGTTTTCTCGTCCATTTATTCGATGCGGCGAGTGGAAAATTAAAGGCCGTGATTGAGGCTGATTATCTCGGGATGATTCGCACCGGCGCAGTCAGTGGACTGGCTGCCAAATGGCTGGCCCGACCTGATTCAAAGGTGGCGGGGGTTTTTGGTGCCGGCTGGCAGGCCGAGGGGCATATCCGGGCTATCTGCGCGGCTTTGCCGCTTGAACGCATCAAAGTATTCAGCCGCAATGCGGACAAATTGCAGGCTTTCTGCCAGCGTTTGAGCGAAGTCACTGGGGTTGCCGTTATGCCGGTAGCGAGCGCTGAAGAAACCGTGCGCGGCAGCGACTTGGTGGGCACTGTTACGACTGCGACACAGCCTTTGTTTGATGCTGACTGGCTGGAAGCCGGTACACACATCAATGCCGCCGGCTCCAATGCTTTGATTCGTCAGGAATTGTCGGAGGCGACAATCCGACGTTGCGATCTCGTAACGGTCGATTCCGTGCCGACGGCGCTGGCAGAATCCGGTGATCTATTGCCCTTGCTGGAAAAGGGGCGCTTGCACTCGCGTCAGCTGATCGAACTTGGTGATGTCATCATTGGTCGCCATGTCGGACGCAACGCGGCCAGTCAAGTTACGTTATTTGAGTCCCAGGGAATGGCCATTCAGGATCTTGCTGTTGCCTTACGCCTGCTGGCAGCGGCCGAAGCCGCTGGTTTGGGGCTGGAAATACCGATGCAATAAGATCGCGAATGTGAGTTTTGCCCGGGTTTTTATTGGGGCAAAAATATACAATTCGCTAACCTATCCTCCATGGGGAGGTGTTGGTAACCCAAAGGGTATAAATGGCAAAGGCGGTATTCTGGAAGTCTGACTGGTTAGTCGGGGTCGTCGTGACCCTGTTGATGCTGCTCGCTAGTACGTCTGAATTGATCCAGAGTCTTGAGCGCAAGGCCTACGACATCGGCGTGCAAGCATCCAGTCGTGTCCCCTCAGACCGCATTGCGGTAATCGCCATCGACGACCAAAGCATTGCCAACCTCGGCCGTTGGCCCTGGTCGCGCGACTTACATGCCCGCATGACCGATCTATTGGCGGGCGCTCAGGCCAAGGTCATTGGCAACACGATATTTTTCTCCGAAGCACAGATCGACCCAGGCTATACCTATATTAGCAAGTTGATTGATGTGGTCAGCCACTCGGCCGTTGAGGGTGTTGCGCCCAACCCGGAGACCGAAAAAATTTCGGCCCTGCTGGCGGAGGCTGAGGTGGCGCTGAATACCGATCGAAAGCTGGCCGACAGCTATGCCAAGGCGGGCAATGTTGTGCTGCCGATGTTGTTTGAACTCGGTGAAGCGCGTGGCCGCCCGGACCAAGTCTTGCCTGTATTCGTGACTAAAAATAGCCTGCTTAAAGTAGACGATGGTGGCGGAGTGGCTCTGCCGGCGCTGCGCGTTCAGTTGCCGCTGGAAGCGCTGGGTAGTCAAGCGCTGGGCCTCGGGCATCTAAATAGCAGTCCTGACGTCGATGGCGGGGTGCGCACTGAGCCCTTGGTCGTACAGTATTTTGATCAGTTTTATCCCTCGCTGGCCTTGATGCTGGCGGCGCATAGCCTGAATCTCGGGCCGGCTGACATGCGGGTAAGCCTGGGTGAGGAGGTGCGTTTGGGCCGCTTGCGCATTCCGACCGATAGCGCCACCCGGATGAATACTTTCTTTTACAAAGGAAGCGAAGGGCGGCCAGCCTTTCCGGCGGATTCCTTCTACGATGTCCTGAGCGGCAAAATTCCGGCCAGCAAGTACGCCGGCAAGATTGTCTTGATCGGTGCCACTGCCGCCGGTGTCGGGGCGCCGCAGGTGACGCCGGTTTCGCCGTCGATGGCGCCGGTGCTGAGCATGGCGCATGCGGTATCGAGTATTTTGCAAGAACACTTTTTTGTCACGCCGGTCTGGGGTGTTTGGGCGAGCCTGGGAGCCTTGCTCCTGGTTGGGCTTTACATTATTTTTCTGCTGCCGCGCTTGGGCGCCGGCTTGGCCGCACTGGCGACGCTGGCTTTGTTATTGACGTTGTTGGGCACGCATTTTGGCCTGATGCTGGGGGCCGCCATATGGCTACAACTGATGGGGGCAGCCAGTTTGCTTGTCGTCGGACATTTGCTGCTAACGACTAAACGCTTCCTGATGACCGAGCGCGGCAAGGAAAAAGCCGATTTCGAGTCGGCCGAGTCGAATCGCATGCTGGGCTTGGCATTTCAAGGGCAGGGCCAACTCGATATGGCCTTCGATAAATTTCGCAAGTGCCCGATGAACGACGACCTGATGGAAAATATGTACAACTTGGCGCTGGATTACGAGCGCAAGCGCCAATTCAACAAAGCGGAGGCTGTTTTTGCCAGCATGCTGGCATTCAATCCGAAGTTTCGCGATGTGTCTGTTCGCTTTAGTCGGGTTAAACAGATGTCCGAAACAGTGATGTTGGCTGGTGGCCATGGACAAACGCCGAACGGAACGTTGATTCTCGGTGATGCGCAATTGGAAAAACCGATGTTGGGTCGCTACCAGTTGGAAAAAGAACTGGGCAAGGGCGCCATGGGCGTTGTTTATCTCGGGCGTGACCCGAAAATTAATCGCGTCGTGGCTATCAAGACGATGGCGCTGGCGCAGGCGTTCGACCAGGACGAGTTGGCCGATGTCAAACAACGTTTCTTCCGGGAAGCCGAAACGGCCGGCCGCTTGAGTCATCCGAATATCGTGACGATGTACGATGCTGGCGAAGAGCATGATCTTGCCTATATTGCGATGGAGTTTCTGAAAGGGCGAGACCTTGTGCCGCAGAGCAAAGCGGCCGGACTACTGCCTTTGCCTACCGTGCTTTCAATTCTGGCGCGCGTTGCCGATGCGCTCGATTACGCCCATCGTCAGCAGGTGGTCCATCGCGACATCAAGCCAGCGAATATTATGTATGAGGCCGCCAGTGATCAGGTCAAGGTGACCGATTTTGGCATTGCCCGGATTACCGATTCCTCGCGGACAAAAACCGGCATGGTGCTTGGTACGCCATCCTATATGTCGCCAGAGCAGCTCGCCGGCAAGAAGATTGACGGCCGTTCCGACCTCTTTTCGCTGGGCGTGATGCTTTACCAGATGTGCTGCGGTCAACTGCCATTTATCGGCGATTCTCTCGCCCAGTTGATGTTCAAGATCACCAATGAAGAGCCGGTTCCACTGCTTTCGATTATCCCCGCGCTGCCCGCTGGAGTCGTCGCCGTGGTCAACAAGGCGCTGTGCAAGGATATTGCCGAGCGCTATCAGACTGGTGCCGAAATGGCCGCCGATCTCCGTCTCTGCCTCGACAAACTGCCGGCAGGAGTCGCCTGATGCAGTATTTTGCCAGGTTGCCCCGATGAAGTTGTCCAATGCACTGGAAATGGTCGCGAGCACCGATTCTGGATTGATTCGTTCGCATAATGAAGATGCCGTTTTTGTCGATGCCGAACTGGGGATTGCCCTACTGGCTGACGGTATGGGCGGCTACAAGGCGGGCGAGGTCGCCAGCGGCATGGCAACGACATTGCTGGCGAGCAACTTTGGCCGCGTTATTCCTACCCTTGAGGCGGAAGCTGCCGGTAGTCTTCTGGCGGCCGAAGATCTGGTCGCTAGTGAGGTGGCGGTGGCCAATTCGGCAATCTACAATGCCGCGATCAGTCAGCCACAGTATGCCGGCATGGCAACAACGTTGGTGGTTGCATGGTTTTACGACAACCGGATGATTGTTGGGCATCTTGGTGATTCCCGCCTGTATCGTCTGCGCGGCGAGCACTTTGAGCAGTTGACGCGTGATCATTCCCTCTTACAAGAACAGCTTGATAGTGGCATGATTACCGTTGAAGAGGCGCGCTACTCGGAAAACAAGAATCTGGTGACGCGCGGACTTGGAGTGGACCCCGAAGTTGAAACAGAGATACATGATTACGACGTGCAGACGGGCGATATCGTATTACTCTGTTCCGATGGTTTAAGCGATATGGTTGAGGATGCAGAAATTGCAATAACCCTGCAAACATTGGGCGGTGAGTTGAACCTGGCGGCGACGCATTTGGTGCACTTGGCCAATGAGCACGGGGGGCGGGATAATATTTCGGTTATTTTGGTGAAGATCAAGGGTGAGTTCGCTTCACCAAGAGGCTGGTGGCGCAAGCTGCTGGCCGGCTTGAAGTAAAACGAGGGTAGCAAGATGGCAAAACTGATCCTTTCGATGGATGGACTGGTGCTCAAGGAGATTCCGCTGAACAAGGAACGCCTGAGCATTGGTCGCAAGCCGCATAACGACATTCAAATCGATAACCTTGCCATTTCCGGTGAGCACGCGGTGGTAGTCAATATCCTCAATGATTCCTTTCTGGAAGACATGAACAGCACCAATGGGACTTTGGTTAATGGCCAGCCGATCAAGAAACATTTTTTGCGTAACAATGATGTCGTTGAACTGGGAAAATACAAGCTCAAGTACATGACTGATCTGCAGTCGGGCGCTGCCGCCAGTGATTTCGAAAAAAATGTTGCGACGCGCTCCGGTACGCTACGGCCGCCCGGCGAGTTGCAACTGGCACCGACTGATATTCTGACCCGCTCCAATATCGGAGTCGCCCCGCCCGCACCGTCTATTCCTGCCGCCGCTATCCAGTTGCTGAATGGCCCAAATGTCGGCAAAGAACTGGATCTGACCAAAACGCTGACCACCTTGGGCAAGCCCGGCTTGCAGGTGGCGGTGATCGCTCGGCGGCCGCATGGGTATTTCGTGACGCACGTTGAAGGTCGACAATTTCCGATCGTCAATGGTCAGGTTCTCGATGCTCAGGCGCGGCCATTGCGCGATCATGATGTAATCGAGATCGCCGGGATCAAGATGGAATTTTTTCTCAAGGCCTGAGCAAAATTAATGACCGCCTGTACGCCCTCTCGCTGGACGCAGGACCGGTCGCATCGCTGGGCCTGACGCTATGCTGAGAAAACATCTCGCCCGTTTCCTCCTTGGTGCTTTGTGTGTTCTTCTGATACTCGGCCACGCCGGGCATATCTGGCGTATTCCTTTTGTGACAGCGCTGGATGCTTATCTCTATGATGCGCGCGTCCGCATCACCATGCCGGACACCGTTGATCAGCGAGTTGTCATTGTCGATATCGACGAAAAAAGTCTGGGGGAAATCGGCCGCTGGCCCTGGGGTCGCAATGTGTTGGCCGAACTGGTGCGTCGCCTGACCGATCAATACCAAGTTTCTGTGGTTGGTTTCGACGTTGTGTTTGCCGAGCCGGATGTCAGCTCCGGCTTGCCCGTGCTCGAGGCGATTGGTCGCGAGCAGCTAAAAGGGAATACTGATTATCAGCGCGTCTTGAGTGAACTTCGGCCGCGCCTGAGTTTTGATCATTTGTTCGCTGAAACCCTGCGGGGTCGCCCGGTCGTGCTCGGTTTCTATTTTTCCAGCATGAGCAATGCGCAACAGGGCGGCGCATTGCCGCCGGCAGCTTTCCCACCCGGTAGTTTTGCTGGCTGGGATGCGGCTTTTGTTTCTTGGGATGGTTTTGGCGCCAATCTGCCATTGTTGCAGGCGGCGGCAGCGAGCAGCGGACATTTTAATCCTCTGGTTGATTACGATGGCATATCGCGCCGGGTGCCGATGCTGGTTGAGTTCAAGGGCGCCTATTACGAAGCACTTTCATTGGCGGTGCTGCGCACCTTGCTTGGTCCCGGCGAATTGCGGCCACGATTTGCTGAGCAAGGAAAAACGATCGAGTGGCTGGACTTGGTGGCTGAGCGGGGAAGCGTGGAAATCCCGGTTGATGAGAATGTCGCGGCACTGATTCCTTATCGTGGCCATGAACGCAGCTTTAACTATCTTTCTGCCGTTGATGTCCTGAAAGGGCGGCTGCCTCTGGAGCAACTGGCCGGCCGTATTGTGTTGGTTGGTACGACGGCGCCAGGCTTGATGGATTTGCGGGCAACCCCGGTGGGCGGTGCTTATCCCGGTGTGGAAGTGCATGCCAACCTGATTGCCGGTGTGCTTGATGGCAGCATCAAAGGTAAGCCGGGGTATTTGCTCGGTGCCGAGGTGCTGCAAATCTTGTTTTTCGGTAGCCTGCTGGTTCTTCTATTGCCGTTGCTTTCGCCGATGCGGGCAACGCTGCTGACCATACTGAGCCTGGCCGCCGTGCTGAGCATCAACCTGTGGTTATGGACCGTACACAATCTGGTCTTGCCGCTCGCTTCCGGGGTCTTGCTGACGGTATTGCTCTATGGCATCAATATGTCCTGGGGCTATTTTGTCGAATCGCGCAGCAAACGGCTGTTTGCCGAGTTGTTCGGACAATACGTGCCGCCGGAACTGGTTGATGAAATGGCTAAAAATCCAGAAAGCTACAGCATGGCAGGGCGCAATGCCGAGCTCACGGTAATCTTTGCTGATATTCGTGGCTTTACTTCAATCTCTGAAGGGATGGGCCCGACCGAATTGACGCAACTGATCAACGAATATCTCGGGGCGATGACGGATGTCATCCGGGCCAACCGGGGAACGCTGGACAAGTACATTGGCGACGCCATCATGGCTTTTTGGGGTGCGCCGCTGAGTGATCCGGAAAATGCCCGCCACGCGGTGTTGACCGCATTAAGCATGCAGCAGGCACTGCAGGCTCTGGCTGAACCTTTTCGGGCGCGCGGCTGGCCGGCGCTGGAGATCGGTATCGGCATCAATACCGGCATGATGACGGTCGGTGATATGGGCTCACGGCTTCGCAAGGCCTATACGGTGATGGGCGATGCGGTCAATCTTGCCTCCCGCCTGGAAGGGATTACCAAGGAATACGGGGTTGGTATTGTCGTGGGCGAAATGACCCGGGAGCAGGTTACAGATGTCACTTTTCGCGAGCTGGATCGGGTACGGGTGAAGGGTAAGGAAGAGCCGGTGGCAATCTATGAGCCGCTCGGGCTGACCAAGGATTTGACAGCGGCGACCTTCGATGAATTGAAGATGTGGCAGCACGCGCTGCGGCTTTATCGGTCTCGGGACTGGGATCGAGCCGAGTTGCAGATATACAATCTGCGGCAGCGTGCGCCGGCTTGCCGGCTGTATGCGATTTACGCAGAGCATATCGTGGCGTTGCGGGCGAATCCTCCCGACGCTTTGTGGAACGGCGTGACGACTTATCAGACTAAATAAGCATGAAACTACGCGTTCTCGGGTGTAGTGGTGGCATCGGTGGTCCGCATCTGCGGACGACCTCCCTGCTGCTTGACCACGATATTCTGATCGATGCCGGTACCGGCGCTGCTGATTTGTCGATGGATCAACTGGTAGCGATCGATCATGTCTTTCTGACCCACACGCATCTCGATCATATTGCGGCGCTGCCACTGATGATCGACACCGTGGCTGATCGGCGCAGCCGACCGCTGACGGTCTATGGCACCGAGGCCGTGCTGAGCATCCTGCGCCAGCACATATTCAATGGCTATATCTGGCCGGATTTCGCTGAACTGCCCAGCGCCGACAAACCATTTTTGCGTTATCAGCCGATTACCCTTGGGCAAACCATCACCCTGGACGGCCGCCACTTGACCGCGCTACCGGTTGAACATACGGTGCCGGCGGTCGCTTACCGGATTGATTCGGGCACGGGTAGCCTGGTTTTTTCCGGCGATACCGGAATTTGTGCTGCCTTTTGGCAAGCGGTCAATTGCATCGACAATCTCAAATACCTGATTATTGAATGCGCTTTTCCCAATCATGAACATCCCTTAGCCTTGCTTTCCAAGCACCTTTGCCCCGATATGCTGGCCAGCGAATTGGCCAAACTTGAACGCGCCTGCGCGATCTACATTACCCATCTGAAACCGGGCCAAAGTGAGCTGACCATGGCAGAAATCGCCCTTTGCCTCAATGCCTTCCAGCCCCGGATGCTGGAAAATAATCAGCTTTTCGAGTTCTGATCCAAGGGGTTATGGAAACACGTGACGACCTTTTTGAGCGCCTTGAGCAGCTCAATGATATTGGTGCTTCACTCTCGAATGAGCGCAACCTGAAGCTGCTGCTGGAAAAAATCCTGCTCGCCGCCAAGCTCATCACACGGGCCGATGGCGGGACGCTCTATTTGCTCTCTGAGGACGGGCAACGCCTGCATTTCGAGATCGTTCGTACCGATTCCTTGGGGATTGCTTTCGGTGGCTCCAGCGGCCAGCCTACCTCAGGCAAGTTTCCTGATTTACCCTTGTACAAGCCGGATGGCGGGCCCAATGACAGTCTGGTTGCCGCTTATGCCGCGCTGACCGGAAAAACGGTCAATATCGCGGACGCGTATGTCGCCGAGGGCTTCGATTTTTCCGGTACGCGCAAATTCGACGCCGGTACCGGTTATCGCTCACAGTCCTTCCTGACCGTGCCGATGCGGAATCATGAAAATGAAATTATTGGCGTTCTGCAACTGATCAACGCTCTCAGCCAGAGTGGCCGGGTTGTTCCGTTCTCGCCGGCCGATCAGCGCCTCGCTGAGTCGCTCGCCTCGCAGGCGGCCATTGCGCTAACTAACCGTCAGTTGGTGCATCAACTCGAAACCCTCTTTGAGTCGTTCATCAAGTTGATCAACTTGGCGATTGATGAGAAATCGCCTTACACCGGCGGTCACTGCCAGCGCGTTCCGGAATTGACCATGATGTTTGCCGAGGCTGTCAATGCGACGACTGAAGGGCCACTCGCAGATTTCACGCTGACCGAGAAGGATCGTTATGAGCTAAGGATTGCCGCGCTGATGCACGATTGTGGCAAGGTCACGACGCCGGTGCATGTGGTCGACAAAGCGACCAAGCTGCAAACTATTTTCGACCGGATTCATTTGCTCGATACCCGTTTTGAAGTGCTGAAGCGCGATGCCGAAGTGCGGAAGTGGCGGGCCATTGCCGAGGGGCAAGGCCGGAGCGAAGCCGAAGACGGCTATCTGGCGTTTTGCCGGCAATGCGATGTCGACCGGGACTTTCTCCGCCAGGCCAACATGGGCGCTGAGCGCATGCGCGATGAGGATATTGCACGCATTAAGCAAATGGCCAGCCTTTACCGCTGGCAAAACGTGATCGGCGAAGAGGTCTCGTTTCTCACGGAAAATGAGCTGGAGAACCTGACGATTCGCGCCGGTACGCTGACCCAGACAGAGCGCGAAACGATTAATCACCATATTGTCGCAACGATCAAGATGTTGGAGCAACTGCCTTGGCCGAAGCATTTGAAGCATGTCACCGAATACGCCGGTGGCCACCATGAGCGGATGGATGGCAAAGGCTATCCGAAAGGTCTCAAGCGCGAAGAAATGAGCTGGCAGGCGCGGATTATGGGTATTTCAGATATTTTCGAGGCCTTGACCGCCAAAGATCGGCCCTACAAGGAAGGCATGAAGTTGTCGCAGGCGCTGAGTATTCTCGAAAACTTCAAAAACAATGGCCATATCGATCCGGATCTGCATGCGATTTTTTTGAAAAGCGACGTCTATCGCCAATACGCCACAGCCTTTCTCGGGGCGCAGCAGATCGATTGCTGAAGCCGCACCGGCTTTTGCCTTATGCGGCAGCCAATGCCCGTGCTAGTTCCAGCGCGCCGCGCAGGCCGAGGTCTTCTGCGGTCAACAGGTAAATTGGCATGTTTTTCACCAAGTGGGCGTGTTCACGCTTGCTGAGAAATGCCTCGGTGAAGGGCGTGGTGTCGAAGTGGGGCATCAGTTTTGCCGCCATGCCGCCAGCTAGGTAGACGCCGCCACCAGCCAACCAATGCAGCGCTAAGTCGCCGGCAAAGGCGCCATAGCAACTAAGCCAGAGTTGTACAGCCTGCGTCGCTAACGGGTCGATGCCAGCCAAGGCTGCTTGGCCGATAACATCCGCTTGCTGCGGTCGACCGCCTAAAAAGGCATAAATTCGGGCCAGGCCCGGGCCAGAAACGATATCTTCAGTCGTGACACGGCCATTTTGTGCCAGTAGGCAGCACCAGAGCTCTCCCTGTAGCGTTGTTTGCGGGGAAAAACCAATGTGCCCGCC
>Ga0136636_10002603_pt1 | contig 10766 bp, 10 predicted proteins | sample AntDrymUQ8522106_2_FD_104653 | JGI IMG/M metagenome (GOLD analysis project Ga0136636, IMG submission 104653) | Polar desert sand microbial communities from Dry Valleys, Antarctica - metaG UQ852 (21.06) | ecosystem: Environmental > Terrestrial > Soil > Desert | place: Antarctica: Dry Valley... | reverse complement strand
CAAATTAGTAGATTCTACCAAAGGTGTATTTCCAATAAGGTCTAATATTTTGAATGATTTCATGCTATTTTGTATCTTAAATTTTAATTAGAATGCGTATTTGGTACTACTGAAGGTTTTTAAAGCGCTCGTTTTTAAAAACAGCAACAAGAACAGTAGAAAGGAATATAGTTGTAATAGGATGACATTCGGATTTGTTTTGTAGTTAAATACAAAGATATTGAACTATTTTGAATTATTTCCTTCTAAAACAGAAAGCGATCTTGTTTATGGAGGTACTTTTGTTAAATAAAATAATCAAAGTTGTTCGAATAGGAAAGTGAATCGTATGTGTATTAAGTTATAATCTACCACAGCAGATTAGTAGCTTTAATGAAAGTATTTTTTTTAAATTAGCCAATAAATACCAATCCATGAAAAGTAATTTGACTTTCGTAAGTGATATTTCTAAGAAAGAATTCCCACTTGCTGATAAAGTTTCGGCAAAAAAAATCCGAAATCCGATATTGGCACTTATAGAAAATGATTTTCCTGATTTTGATAAAACTAAATTTTTAGCAATTGAGGAGCTGAATATGTACCGGGAGAAGTATATTTCAAATTATTTGCTGGTTGAAATAGGAGAGTTGTCCAATCTTGAAGCTAAGGTTATTGATTCTTTGAGCGAAGACAAATTATTGGTAAGTGGCGTTGAAGATGAATTGGGTGCTCGAACAGTGGGTCAAAAAGTGGCAGATCAAGTGGCAGGTTTTGGCGGAAGCTGGAAATTTATTATTCTTTTTGGAGTATTTATCATGCTTTGGATTTTAGCAAATATTTATATTTTGCTGAATAAAGGGTTTGATCCCTATCCCTTTATTTTATTGAATTTAATTTTATCTTGTTTGGCTGCACTTCAAGCTCCCGTAATTATGATGAGCCAGAATCGTCAAGAAGAAAAGGACCGGGAAAGAGCCAAAAAAGATTATATGATTAATCTCAAATCAGAACTTGAAATCCGAATGCTTCATGAAAAACTAGATCATTTGATAATGCATCAGCAAGAAGAGATGATAGAAATTCAGAAAGTCCAAATCGAAATGATGAATGATATACTGTCAAGAATTAAATAATTTTTTGAAAGGGGATAGTCAGAATTAAAGCGAATAATAGTGTTTGAAAAAATAACCAGCAATCATAAAAACACCATTTAAGATAGCGGAGGTAATAATCCATTTTCTGTAATTTCTATTTTTGTCAATCAAATTTAAACCAACAATTCCCAGAAATAATAAGGTCGTGAAAAGGGCTGGATACATCATGAAAGCGCCGTAAAAATCACCTTCTACTAACAGTAAAAAACCCCGCTGAAAACCACAGCCCAAACACTCAATCCCAAAGAGGGTTTTGCTTAAACACGGGAGCATATATTTTTCTAAATCCAAAGGTTTTATTTTTTACAATTTTACAAAAAAATAACTAACGTTTGAAAAAATAAGTAGGTAATTTTAAATTCATTACTTTTGGAATCTGATATTCTAAAAGATGAAGAAGTTTATAATTCCCATAATGATTGTTGCCATCATTGTTGCTTTGTACGAGCAAGTCAGTGCAGAAAAAAATGTGTACATCATGGTTGTTGCTATTGTGATTTTCATGATGGGAATGATGCAATTGAGTGCCAAAACACCCAGTAAAAATCAAGATAAAGAAAATGAAAATGTTTAACAAAGGAGATAAAGTTTCAGTACTTGATGAAGCTATTGATGGCGTCGTATTGTCCATGAATGGAGACCAAGTTACCATCGAAACAGCAGATGGATTCATGATGACATTTTTTGTCAAGGAACTACTTAAAGTACAAGATACCAGTAATTTAATGGATTCAATTAGAAGAGTAAATGTAAGTGAAATTTCCAAAGAAAAAGAGATCCCAAAAGCACGAAGTTTTGTAAAAGAAAAAAAATCCAAGCATGAAATTCCGGCACCAGAGTTTGATTTACACATCGAAAAACTAGTGCCTAATAAACGGGGAATGTCAAACTATGATATTCTAACGTTGCAGACAGAAACGGCAAAACGGCACATAGAATTTGCTATTAGGAATCGGATTCCTAAGATTGTTTTTATACATGGTGTTGGTGAAGGAGTCTTAAAAGCAGAACTGGATTTCTTACTCGGTCGTTATGATAATATTGCTTTTGCGGAAGGTAATTATCAAAAATATGGACAAGGAGCTACAGAAGTTTTTATAAAGCAAAGTGCGATGTAATTCCTTTTTTGGGTACTGCAAATCGAAAAAAAATCCCGATTTCAAGTCTGTTTTCTAATGGAAAGTGACTTTAAATCGGGATTTTTGTTGGATAAAAAAACGATAGATTTGGACGTTTAATTTATATATAATGCAGCATTAATTGGTAGTCAATAATTCACCGTAAATATAATTGTCACCCAAAAGAAAATCGCTGTTTCCTTTCTTCATTTTTACATTTTTAAGGATCACAGTATGTTTAAAACCGTTTCCAAAACTGGTAGTTGTCACTTCAATCCTCCCACTGCTATTTGCAACTCCAGCCACTGCAGTCCATTCTTCAAGAACTACAGGAGTCGCTGGATAAGTGGTATTGCAAAAGTAATCATCCGTCAACAAACCGGAGAATAATCTATAGGTAAGTTTGTTTTTAGTGTCACTAATTAAGCCACTTCTTGGCGTATTTATTGGAGTGGCTACATTGACAATCAACGTGGGATCTATGTCTAGAATCAGCGCTTCACTACTATTTTTATCATAAAGTTGTTTAGAATTGGGACATTGCTTTAACACTTTGGTAAAAGCAAAAGGCAATACAGTCGTGCTCAGGATGTAGTCACCAAAGGCAAAAGTTTCATAAACTTGGATACCGTTTCCTTTATCAAAAGTGATGTTTTTAAAGGTAATATTGTGATTATAACCCGTAATTTTAGAACTGTTCTCCGTTTCATTTTTAGTTTTAATGGCAGTAGTATTTATGACTATTTTTCCGCCTGTAGCCGTCCATTGATCTGTTACTACTGGGGTCGCTGGAGGGATTGTTTCGCATAATGTAGCAGCAGTTACAGTACCATTATAAAAGCGATAAATTACTCGATTCGTGCTATTAATCTCCAATTCCTGGATGGAAGTTTCAGCAGGAAACTTGATTCCTGTAGCATCAAAAAGAAGAGCTTCACTGTCTTTTACTTTATAAATGATGGTATTTGAGGCGCATTTTTGTGCGGCAACATCTTCAAAATTGATGTCTTCTTGAATTAAATTTCCATCATCGCAACCATTTAAAAATAGGGCAAAAACCAATACACTTAGAACTCTTTTCATTTTTATAAAATTTCTAACAAAAATAGAATTTTTAATTTATACCAAATACAATACCACTTAAAAATAGCATATTTAACAACATATTGTGTTTTTTGATTTCCAGAGATAGGGAATAAATTCACTATTTTCTTTTCAATTTTGGATTGAATTGTACTCTTCTAAAGCGGATAGAAATCAGTATATTTGTACCCATATAAGATGGTTCATGAGACTTAATAAATATTATTCGGCGGCGTTTTTAGCTTTTTTTGTTTGGGGTTTTTTTAGTTTTGCTTTAAAGCCTTTACATCACTATCCCTCTTTGGATATTTTGTTTTACCGCGTTTTTTTTAGTGCGATTACAATGGTTCTAATAAATGTAGTTTTTCGAAGAAGAGTAGTACGAGAAAATTGGAATCATTTTAAAAGTTGTGCACCCAAACAACAAAAAAGTATTGCTTTGCTAACACTTGGTGGTGGTGTTTTCCTCTCTTCAAACTGGTTTGTGTACATCTATGTGATGAACCATGTTAGTGTAGGTGCTGCCTCGCTAGCCTATTTGATTTGTCCTATTGTGACGACAGTTTTTGCCTTTCTTATGTTGAAAGAAACATTGAGTAAATGGCAATGGATTGCTGTAGCTATCAGTTTTTTTAGTTGTATTTTGCTTTCCTTTAATCATTTTCAAGACTTGTTTTACAGCCTAATCACTGCAGCAACTTATGCTTTGTATTTAGTGAGTCAGCGAAAAAATAGCGGTATAGATAAATTCCTAAGTCTTACGATTCAATTGATTTTTACGGCACTTGTACTCTTGCCTTTTTATCCTAAGTACAGCGGAGCAGTTCCTACTGAAACGCTGTTTTACAGCTGTATGTTTATGATTGTAGTGTTTTTTACGATTATACCGTTGTTTTTAAATCTTTATGCACTTCAGGGAATTAACTCTTCCTCAGTAGGGATTATGATTTATATTAATCCAATTATTAATTTTTTACTCGCCCTATTTTACTACAATGAGCACATTAGTTCCCTTCAATTATTGTCTTATTTTCTGATTTTGGTTTCGATCGTGGTATTTAATGAAAAAATACTATTTTCCAAGAAACCGACAGCTATGGCAACAGAGGTGGAAGGTTACAAATAATTTTACAATTTTATATAAAATGAAAAAAGTATATCTCGATAACGCTTCTACAACAGCACTTCGTCCAGAAGTAATACAAGAAATGACCAAGGTGTTAACAGAGGATTATGGAAATCCATCTTCAACACATAGTTTGGGACGTGCTGCAAAAAATATCTTGGAGCTTTCTAGAAAAGCAATAGCTAAAAATTTAGGTGCTACGGCTCAGGAAATTATCTTTACCTCCTGTGGTACTGAAGCTAATAATTGGATTCTTCGTTCCGCAGTAAAAGATTTGAAAGTAAAGCGTATCATTACAAGTAAAATAGAGCATCATGCAGTATTGCATACCGCTTTAGTCTTAGAAAAAGAGTTCGGAATTCAGATTGATTATGTGGCGATAAAGCCAAACGGTGAGATTGACATCACTAATTTGGCAGAATTGCTTTCGCACGAAACTAAAACATTGGTGAGTTTAATGCACGTAAATAACGACACAGGAACTATTTTAGACTTAGAACGTGTTGGACGTATTTGCAAGGAGCACAGTGCGTTATTTCATTCGGATACGGTGCAGTCAGTTGGTAAAACAGCCATTGATTTGCAAAAACTATCGGTTGATTTTATCGTGGCTAGCGCACATAAATTTCATGGACCAAAAGGAGTTGGGTTTGCTTTTATTCGAAAAAATTCAGGATTACAACCCTTATTCTTTGGCGGGGAACAGGAAAAAGGACTGCGTGCTGGAACGGAGGCCTTACATCAAATCGCTGGAATGGCCAAAGCCTTAGAATTGTCCTACAGTAAGTTAGAAATGGAACGACGCCATATTTTGCAATTAAAAAACTATCTGATTTTAGAACTTGAAATTGAATTTCCTTCTTTTTCAATTAATGGAGGTGCCGATGGATTTTATACTGTTTTGAATATTTTATTGCCTTTTGCGGCGGATAAAACAGCAATGATTCTATTTCACTTGGATATGAAAGGAATTGCAGTTTCTAGAGGAAGCGCCTGCCAATCTGGAAGTGTAAAACCTTCTCACGTTTTAGCTGAAATCCTCTGTGATGAGGATTTAAAGAAACCAAGCCTGCGTATTTCTTTTAGTCATTATAATACACGCGAAGATATTAATTTGCTTATTGATGCTCTGAAAACCATATAGAACTAACTATAAAAATATAAGTTGTAGTACTTTTAATTACCAACTGTATAATTTTATGATTAAATAAAAATGGGAAAATTACCATTTTATATTTCCAAAGCAATTGTTCTGCAAGAGTTTAATAGGGCTAATTCAATTGTAAGTAGAGTACTGTTCTTTGCTCATTTGTTCATCTGATTCCATTCAAGCGTATTTTTCCATTATTAAGCGTGCTTTAAAGAAGCATAAGGTGGATTCAGCACCTTGATTTATATTGATGTGTGTGTCTTCTAAGCCATCATAAGAAGCGCCATTTTCTGGATTATACATGATTTGTTTCAGATGATTGTTTCCTAGAAACCATATAAAGGCGAGTTTTAATTGATCTTTATATTTTGTATTTTGTGTCAGTTCATAAAAAAAGTCCAAGGCAATAATTGTTGTAGCCACTTCGATCGGCTGCTCGCCATAAAATTTTCGTTCATTTTGTTTCTTGAACCAACCTCTGTTTGATATTACTTTCAATTGTCCTTTCATAAAATAATGGGAGAGTAAAAAATCGAAGGTGATAATTGCAATTTTTTTATACTTCGATTTTTTTGTGACTAAATAGCTGTACATCATGGCTTCAGGTAGTATATTATTAGCATAGGTCATGTAATCTTCGTACCAGCACCAGTCCTCTGCAGAGTTGATATTGTAATGGCGCAAAAGTTCATCGGCCAGTTTCTCAATATGATTTTTGATTTCTTCGTCTTTGTATGTTTCATAGTAGAGGTACAATCCTTTTAGTGCGTAGGCAATAGCTCTTGGAGATTTGAAATTATCAATCTTTTTAATGGCTCTGTCCCAGCATTTTACTGTCCTGCAAATCATCTCCAGCGGCAGGCATTGTCTGTGAGAGATAACGGTTCCTAAGCTCCATAAGGCCCTGCCGTTAGCATCTTCAAGATTTACTTCTCCGTTTTGTTTGGTTAGTTTACCATTGTAATCTTTGTAATTGTCAAACCAGCCATCATTTCGTTGTATTCCTTCTATAAAATTCAAATACGTAAAGGCTAATTTTAAATTTTCATCAGCTGGAAAAGCTTTGTCGTACATGACAATATTAATTAAAGCTCTGGCATTGTCATCTAACGTATATCCAGATTCAGGGTCGGGCTGGCTAAATTTTGAAAACTGGAGAATTCCAAAATCGGTGGTCAGTTTTTTGATATGATCTAATCTTATTGGTGGGAAATTAAATCGTAAATCATCTTCTCGATTTGTTAATAAATCAAATAAAAGCCGGTATTGTATGGCTATATTTTCCCAATTTGTAGCACGAGCCATTGAAAAAGCGTTTTTGCCCATGGTTATTCTTTGTTCTTCATTTTCAATTAGATAACGTATTGCTTTTTGAAATTCTTCTGGATTATCAAAATTTTTCAACAAAATACCATTGCCGTTTCCCAAGGACTCAACAGCATGTGGTATAGGAGTTGAAATGACGGCACATCCGCTACTCATGGCATAGGCAAAAGTCCCGCTGACGGTTTGATTTGGATCTTTGGAACTGAATAAATAAATTTCGGATAGCGTTAAAAATTCGAGTAACTGTTGTAATTTAAGATACTCATTGATGAAAATCACATTGTTATCTAAATGTTTATCTTTTACAATAGATTGCAGGGTATGACGGTACTTCTCGCCCTCTCTTTTTAAAATTTCTGGATGCGTTTTTCCTATGATTAAATAGATAACTTCGGGATGATGCGCCACAATTTCTGGCAATGCATGCAATACGGTTTCTATTCCTTTATTTTCGCTTATTAACCCAAAGGTTGACAAAACAATTTTATCCTTGAACCCGTATTTTTTTTTAAGTATTTTTTTTTGTTCCCACAGTACAGTATGATTACCATGAGGAATAACCATAATTTTAGAGGATTGACAGTTGTAATATGCGGCTAAGACTTCTTTCGAATTTTTGGTTAGCACCACGACTTTATCTGATAAATCAGTAATGGCATACACGACTTTTTTTCTTTTCTCATTCGGAGTAGGCAGAACGGTATGAAAAACGGTTACAATTGGTTTGTTAAGGGCTAATATAAAGGAGAGGATATGATCACCATACTCTCCTTTAAAAAGGCCAAATTCATGCTGAATACAAACAAGTCCAATGTCATTGCGTTCATTTATTTTTTCGGCAACCAACCTGTAATGAACTAAGGAGTCAACCGGCAGGACGTAACTAACTTCGTCAGGATACTGAAATTCTTGTTCTCTGTTTTGCAAAGCACATACTTCAACTGGAAGCGTATCTCCAAAGACGATATTGACAGCATTAGCAATATCATTGGTAAAAGTAGCTATTCCACATTCTCTAGGCGGATAGGAGCTTACAATTAACATTTTTATTCCTGTCTCGAATTTCATAGCAGTTTATTTTTAAGGTTGTTTTCTCAATTCGAGAAGTAATTCATTGATATCTAATTTGGCTACAGCAATATGTTTATCTCCTACACCATAATAAATGTAAAGATCGTTCCCAAATAAAGCATGTCCGGTGGGGAACACAACATTGCTGACTTTACCTTCCATTTCCCATTTTTTAGTTGGTGAAAATAGCGGGAAGGGCAGTCTTGAAAGCTCAATTTTAGGATTGTCTAATTGTAATAAAGCGGCTTTAGCATGGTATGTTTTTCCTTTAGTAGTTTCTTGTACACCATGGTAAATAAGCAACCATCCGTATTCCGTTTCAATAGGCGGGCCTCCTGCTCCTATATAATTAACTTCAAAAATATCTTTTGGATCTAATACAATGAAATCAACTAAATTAATAATGTATTCTCCCCAAAATGATTCGGTTAAGTCCTTCCAATGCTCAAATTCTACGATTTGAATTCCAGGCCAAATGCGGTGTAACAGGACAAACTTTCCATTTATTTTCCTTGGAAAGAGGACGACATCTTTATCCCTGAGCAATCTGAATTCATCTGACACTAATCCTATTTGTGCAAAAAGATTGTAATATTGGTGGTATTTTGGATTGAGTTTGCTATGATCACAACAATTCACATAACTTTCATATTCATTGTAATTGACATGCGGTGTAATAATGCCGTGTTTTTCGAAATGAATCAAATCTTTAGAAGTAGCTAGTGCTCCCATGGCATTAACGCCGTCATAAGCCGTATACGTAATGTAATAAGTATCTTCAATTTTCACAATGCGGGGATCTTCTACACCGTGTTTTTCATATTCAAAATCGCGGGTAATTACTGGCTGTTCGTGGCGTTCAACAAGCTTAGTTGGTCCATCTAACTTAGCATAACCTATAGTTGAATAATTGCCATGTTCTGCTGCTCGGTATAAAACGTGAATTGTATTTCCTTCTTGATAAATGCCAGGATTAAAAACACCGTTATTTTCAAATGGCTTGTCAGTGGGACCCATAATTATGCCTAATTTTTCTATCGTAACCATGCTTCAATCGTCTTTTATAGCGTTTAAAAATTAAATTCTTATGTAAAATCTATTTTTGCTTCTCTTCCGTTTTTTGTTCCTTTAATTTTGCTTTTTCCTGTTTTCTAAAATACCCGCGAAATAAAAAATTATGTTTTAAGGCTTCTAAATTTTCATTTAAGCGAAAACTAGATTCCTTAATATTATCCATTGTGGAATCTATTTTTCTTACTAATTGTGGATCGTTTGAAAGGTAATTAATCGCCCCTTTTCCGCCTTTGATGTTGACTACTGTTGTGTCGAGGTTACCTATTACATTATTGATTTGACTACTTGATTGCTTTAAATTTTGGACTACTGACTTAATACTATTGGCCACTGCCGTATCTTTTAAAACACCAATCACATTATTTTTATTTTCAAGTGATGAAATAATTCGGTTTAATTTAAGGATCGATTCTGAACTACCTTTTCCTGTAATTTTCAAATAATGCATCGTTTGTCTCAAATCTCCTGCCAGTGTACTATCTTTAATCAATAAGCCTACAGTTCCCGTTCCTTGATTGATTTCCTTCGTTATTTTGAGTAAATCTGTTGTAAGGAGTGCTGCATTTTTGTTGGTCTTGTCCAATGTAATGAGCATGTCTTCTGTTCGTATGCGATTTATTGAGGCAATTTGATCTCCAGGTAGAATGGAGGCCGCTGATACTTTTCCTGGAAGGATATTAATAATCATGTTTCCCACTAAACCATCGGAACCTATTGTAGCAACAGCATTTTTCCGAATAAGCGGAAAAATAGTTTTGTCAATCAGCATATCGACTCTAATAGCTGTATCATTAACCATTTCTATTCCGCGTACCGTTCCCACATTGATTCCAGAAAAACGCACATTATTGCCAAGTTGCAGGCCATTGACATTATTAAAAACTGCGGACAGGTGATTGGTTTTTCCAAACATTTGTTTCTTATCGCCAATGAAATAAACAGCGAGTATAAACAATAATAAACCGATTATGACAAAAATTCCAAGTTGCAGTTTTTGTGAGGTTGTTTTTTTCATTTTTATTATTATTTAAAGAAAGCTTGTACTTTTGGATCTGTTGAAATGGATAGTTCCTCAAAAGTGCCTTCGCTATAATTAATGCCATCAACTAACAAAATCATGCGGTTAGAAATCATTCGAGCACAATCCACATCATGCGTGATAATTATAGCTGAGGTGTTGTATTTTTGTTGGATAGACATCATTAGCAGCAAAATTTCTTTGGCAGTTATGGGGTCTAAGCCTGTAGTAGGTTCATCATATAGAATTATTTTGGGTTGTAGAATTAAAGTTCGGGCTAACGCAATTCGTCGTTTCATTCCTCCTGATAGTTCTTCAGGCATTAAATTGATTGTGTTTGCTAGCCCAACGTTCTCTAATGCTTCCATTACTATTGGAGTGGTGTCCTTGATAACACCAAACTTCTTTTTGTGGCGTCGCAATGGAAATTCTAAATTCTCCCGGACCGTCATTGAATCGTAAAGTGCACTTCCTTGGAAAAGAAATCCAACTTCCGTTCGAAGGTCGTCCAGTTCTTCTCGATCGAGTTTACTTATATCATTTTCCATTACAATAATAGAACCGCCGTCAGGCTGCTCTAGTCCTATCAAGCACTTTATCATCACAGATTTTCCAGAACCTGATTTCCCCATTATCACGAGATTTTCACCTTCACGGAGCACCATAT
>Ga0136636_10002602_pt1 | contig 10770 bp, 6 predicted proteins | sample AntDrymUQ8522106_2_FD_104653 | JGI IMG/M metagenome (GOLD analysis project Ga0136636, IMG submission 104653) | Polar desert sand microbial communities from Dry Valleys, Antarctica - metaG UQ852 (21.06) | ecosystem: Environmental > Terrestrial > Soil > Desert | place: Antarctica: Dry Valley... | reverse complement strand
CGCGGTCGGAATAACCACTAACAAAACCCCTAAAATACTGAGCCAACGACTTGTATAAACCTGCACGGCATTGGCATTCTTCCAACTCTGCCCCGTCCATACCCATCGCAGAGTGGAAACTGTATCAGCCATTTTGAGAACCTGTAGATTAAGAAGGGGATCAGCTTCCATCACAAAAATATGATTACAAAAATTGCAAGCTAAGGATTCCATCATTGGCATTGGTGCGACCTTGCCACGCATACACACAGGACAGGGTGACTCGTTATAAAAGGAGCCAGAAGAATAGGAATTAGAAGATGGCGATCGGTAATTCAAGGATGTTTTAAGCTAGTGGGATTTAGATAAGTAGCTCGGCGAAGTAAAACCCAGAACCCAAGCAGCTGTGGCGCATGCTGCGCGTGCGCCACAGCTGCTTGGGTTCTAAGGTTTCTTTTGCCTACCTATTTACACAACAATCCTAAATTATTAGTGAATTTAGATAGGGCTTCGGCACTTCAACAAGCTTCTTGCAGATTGCTCAAAGCTTAAAAGCACCGCAACTGTGCTTTTAAGCTTTCGTCCTATGAAGCTATTGTACTCAAGACCCAACGGAACGCATAGCGCCAGCGCAACGAAAACCCAGTTAAAGCCGCCGCTTCGGCAATATTTTTTAGTTCTGGTAATCTAAATCCGCGCAAAACTGAGAGAGGCGCATCATTACGAACCATTGGCGCAGCAGGTAATAGTCGCGTCAGGGCATAGATTCCATAATATGCGAGGGGATGGCGATGTAAATCATTGATCAAAATTCCTTGCTTAGCTACGCGCTGCATAGAACTGACGATCTTGACAGCATTTGCATGGGCAAAATGATGTAAAAACATCGCCGCGATCGCAATATCAAATTGCTGATCACCATAGGGAAGATCGAGAGCATCGGCAACTTCCACTTTGATTTTTGATTGTAACGGCTTAGGTAATCGCTTATTTAGGGCTTCCCGCGCATAGGCAACTGTCACAGGATTAGCATCGATCGCCACTACTTCTACATCAATCGGTGGAGACTGCTTTGCCGCCCAGCACACGATATATTCAGGGAAATCACCTATACCCGTACCAATATCAAGAATCCGAATTGGTTGATCGCGGTGCGATCGCGATCGCGCTTGCAAGAAGGGCGCGAGGACTTCCATTGTTGTGGCATAGCCGCCCAGCAATTGATTAATGGGACGTAGTTGTTCTAAGGCATCAGTGAGGCGCTCATCCTGAATTGAAAAATCATCCATTAATTCATCTTGATCAGTACGGGCTTGAAATGAAGGCATATTTCTTTAAGTGTCGTAGACAACTTATACATTTTGACTTAACTGTCAAAATAATGTTGGGAATACGTAGGTAAGTAACTAGGCAAAAGAAACCTTAAAACCCAAAAAGCTGTAGCGCACGCGCGGCGTGCGCTACAGCTTTTTGGGTTTTGGGTTTAATTATGCTTGCCTACTTAACGCAGTAATTCTCATTATAAAAATCGGTTTCACAATCTCTAACTGCTCAAAATGTCTAAATGATGCTAGATATTGCTAACCGAATTAGCCAGAAGCTCAAAAAAGTTTCGATTCGATCGCTGATTACTTTGCCTTACATTCTGCAAGTTGCTGCTGCTGTTTGGTTGATCGGCTATTTTTCGGTGCAAAGCCAGCAAAGAAATGTTACTGAATTTAGCAATGTATTACGGGATAACGCGATTACCCATTTGAGACATGAAATTGCTGAATATTTGCGACCAGCTCTCCAGATTGTCAAACTTAATGTTGTTGCCCAAAAAGATCGTCCCCTCAATTTTCAAAATCCTTCTGAAATCATTAGTCAATTTAGAACCTTAATTAATGTATTTCCTTCTGTAAGAGAGATATTCTTGGGAGATAATTCTGGTAATTTTCTAGGAGTTTTGAGACAGTTCGATGACTCACTCGCAGTCAAGATTACGGAAGAATTTCCCCGCCGCAATTGGTATAGTCTCGACCAGCAAGGCAATTTAGGCAGACTATTCAAATCAGAAGATTTTTACGATCCTCGTCCTTGGTTTGAGCAGGCAATTGCCAATAGTAAAGCCACTGGGAAGGCAACTTGGACAGAAATTTATCCATTTGTTGATAGCCCTGACATTGGGATTGCCGCAACTCAGGCCATCTTTGACCAACAAGGCAAATTACTATATGCGATCGCGGCAAGTTTAAATCTTGACAGAATCAATCAGTTTCTTCAAGATCGGCAATTTAGTAAATCTAGCCGCACTTTTATCATTGAGAAGTCAGGATTTCTAGTCGCCACATCCACCCAAGATCTACCATTCACGATTAATCAAGAAGGTAAAGTTCAGAGAATTAGGGCAATTGACAGTAAAAATCCTTTTATTGCTCAGATCGCTGCCAAGGTTAGCCAAAACCTTGACGATGGAAATAGCTCTCAAAGCAATATTTTGAATATTATCCAAAGTAATACCCAAGATCAAGATAAGTTTGAGGTTGAAGTTGAGCTACAAGTTGAGGGGAAAACGGTTAAAGAAAAGCAGTTTGTGGATGTATTTCCCTATCAAGACGAAGCGGGATTGGATTGGTATGTTTTCATGGTCATCCCTGAAACAGATTTTTTATCTCAGGTAAACCAAGGGGTCGTTACTCTAATCTGGTTTGGGATTGGTGTCATCGGGCTATTGGTATTCATTGGATTTTGGATCACCCAACGCATCGTTAAGCCAATTTTTCAATTAAGCGATGCTAGTCTCGCGATCGCTAACCAAAATTTTGATCATCCGATTGGCGAAACTTGGATTGACGAGTTGAGCATCCTTACCAATTCTTTTAACCAGATGCGTGACCAGTTAAAGCAGTCAAACTCAGAGTTACAGGACTACTCGCGATCGCTAGAGCTAAAGGTCGAAGCTAGAACTCAGGGGCTGGAACAGGAAATTAGAGATCGCATTGCGATTCAAAATGAATTGCAAGAAAAGGCAGTTATTTTGAGCCAGCATTACCAAGTTCTCAATCAGCTTGCCAAGGACGAGTCTATACGACAAGGCGATTTATTGGTGAGTATTCAAAAGCTAACTGATGCCGTAGCACGAACTTTACAGGTCGAACGCAGTAGCGTTTGGCTCACCAGTCCAGAAGATTCAGGCTGGACTTGCCTAGATTTATTTTTATTAAGCTCTGAAAAGCATTTGGAGGCTAGTGAGTTTTCCTCTGATTTTTTACCCAAGTATATCGGCAACCTCAAAACCGAACTTGCAGTAGCTGTCAATGATGCCTTGAATGATGAGAGAATAACAGAGATATCTGAAAACTATCTAATTCAATTAGGAATTACTTCAATCTTAGAAATTCCCTTACGCCAAAACAATGAAATTATCGGTTTGCTAAACCTCGAACATACAGGGGAGCCGAGAAACTGGACACTAATGGAGCAGAGTCTAGCCCGTTCTATCGGCGATCTAATTGCACTTTCTCTTGAGTCTTACAACCGCAAGATTGCGGAGCAACAGCTCAAAGAAAGCGAAGAGCGCTGGCAGTTAGCCCTAGATGGCAGCAATGACGGTATTTGGGACTGGAATTGTAAAACTAACTATGCTTTTTATTCTTCAAGATATAAAACCATGCTTGGTTACAAAGAAGAAGAGTTAGCACCATCAGGCTCTACTTGGGAAGGCTTAATTCATCCTGATGATTTGGAAAATTCATTAAAAGCGACCAATGACTATCTAGATAAAAAGACAACATATTATGCCTTAGAACACAGATTGCGATGTAAAGACGGCAGTTACAAATGGATCTTGGCTAGGGCGAAAGCTCTATTTAACAAAAATGGTGTTCCGATCAGATTAATTGGTTCTCATTCCGATATCACTGAACGGAAAAACTATGAAGAAGCACTACGGCAAAAAGCCGCAACTCTCAGTCTCCATAATCAAGTATTAGCAAAACTAGCAAGTGATGAAGAGTTACGGTTGGGCGATTTGCGATCAAATATGCAAGTTTTAACGGAGACAGTTGCGAAAACTCTGGATGTCGAGAGGGTCAGCATCTGGATGGCAAAGTCTAATAGTATTAATTGGGAATGTCTCAACCAGTACTTGTTAAGTTCTGATCGTCACTACATAGAAGCAGATCTACCGATCTCTAGCCTTCCCAATTATCTGAATGCCTTGCAAACAGAGTTAGTTATTGCCTCAACCGATGTGTTACAAGATTCTCGCACCTCTGAATTAAGCGAAGTTTATCTAGTTAAGCTTGGCATTACTTCAATGTTAGAGATTCCGATTCGTCAAAATTTAAGTACGATTGGGGTCTTGTGTATTGAACATATTGGCGAAAAGCGAGAATGGATTTTAGAGGAACAAAGTTTTGCTAGATCGGTTGGGGACTTGGTGATATTAGCGATCGAATCCTACAATCGCAAACTAGCCGAGCAGCAGCTCAAAAATAGCGAAGAACGCTGGCAGCTAGCCCTAGAAGGTAATAATGACGGCATTTGGGACTGGAACTGCCAAACCAATGAGGTATTCTTTTCGCCAAGGTATAAGTCGATGCTGGGCTATAGCGCTGATGAGATCAAACCAAATGTTGACTCATGGCTTAATCTCATTCACCCTGAAGATTCCAATCGAGTTCGATCTATAGTTGAAAGCTATTGGGCAAGAAAAGCTCCTCACTATGTAGCTGAACATCGCATTCGCTGTAAAGATGGTAGCTATAAATGGATTTTAGCAAGGGGAATCGCGCTATTTAATGCCGATCACACACCGACACGCATGATTGGTTCTCATACTGATATCACAGAGCGTAAACAAGCAGAAATCGAGCTTTCTCTGGCAAAAGAAGCATCTGATTTTGCCAATCGAGCTAAGAGCGAGTTCTTGCCAAATATGAGCCATGAATTAAGAACACCTCTAAACGGGATTCTCGGCTATGTGCAGATTTTAGAGCGCGATCGCGATCTTACTCCTAAGCAAATTGAAGGGCTTAATGTGATTAAGCAATGTGGAACACATTTGCTTAATCTGATTGCGGATATTCTCGACCTCTCGAAAATAGAGGCTAGAAAGCTTGAATTAGTTGAAAGCGATTTCCACTTTCATAATTTTTTGCAAGGGGTCGTGGAAATTTGTGCGGTCAGGGCTGAGCAGCAGGCACTTACTTTTACTTATTTGCCGTCCGCAAATCTGCCGATAAGTATTCATGCCGATGAAAAGCGTTTAAGGCAAGTACTACTAAATCTGCTCGGTAATGCAATTAAGTTCACTAATAGTGGTGGTGTTACCTTCAAGGTTGATGCGATCGCCACAAATATTCCTTACTCGAATCTCAACATCTCTAACAACGAGGAAAATCAATCATCCCTGAAGATGCATAAAATTCGATTTGAAATTGAAGATACAGGAATTGGCATTAGTCCTGAAAATCTAGCCAATATCTTTATTCCTTTTGAGCAGGTTGGCAACTCTCAGGCGAATGCAGAGGGGACTGGGCTAGGCTTAGCGATTAGCCAAAAAATTGTGGAAGTAATGGATAGTTCGATCAAGGTATATAGCAAACCGAACCAAGGGAGTAAGTTCTGGATAGATCTAGATCTCAAAGCTGCCGTAGTTAACCTTGACTGGACTTATGTTAAGAGTAAATTAAGTCACCGCAAAATCATTGGATTTAGTGGAGTTAAGCGTAAAATTTTATTGGTCGATGACAAATGGGAAAATCTCACCATATTAGTCAAATTATTGCAAGAAATTGGCTTTGAAATTATTGAAGCTTGCAACGGGCAGGAGGCTCTAGACCTCGCTAGCACCAATCAGCCTGATTTAATCATCACCGACCTCGTTATGCCTGTTATGGATGGCTTTGAAATGATTCGTCAATTTAGGCGATCGCCAATTTCACAAAATATAATTATTATTGTCACCTCTGCTAGCGCCTTTAGCAAAGATGCCACTCAAAGTATTGAAACTGGAGGGAATGACTTTGTACCAAAGCCAATCAATTTTGAGAATTTACTAGCCAAGATTCAGACTCATCTACAAATGGACTGGATTTATGAGGAAATTGATATGCTCGAAACATCAAGTCAGTCAATAGATATCAAGGCAGTTGAGGCTTCTGCAAGACCAATGGCTACTCCGCTAATCGCTCCATCATTAGAGCAGATTGATCAATTATTTGACTTAGCAATGCAGGGAAATATTAAAGCGATCGCGGCTCAAATTGAGAATTTAGAAAGTCAAGATATTAATTTAGTTCCTTTCTGCTCTGAGTTAAAGAAGTTAGCTAGCGAATTTCAAATTAAAAAGATTAAAGAATTCATCAAACAATATCGAGATCTTCCATGAAAAGTAATCCAGTACAGCAAATCCCGAGCAAACCCAGATTTCTTGTAAAAGCCCCGCTTCGCGGGGCTTTTACAAGAAATCTGGGTTTGGTTTGTTCTCAATCTGCTGTGGCACACGCGCAGCGTGTGCCACAGCTTTTTGGGCTTTGGTTTTTATTATGCCTTTCAAAAAATATCTTATGGTTTAAGAAAGCGCAAAGCGCTGCAAATTTCCGTAAACATAAAACTATCTAGACTAACGCCATGAGTAAAGAAATTGACCCTAAAAGTAAAATTTTGATAGTTGATGATAATGCTAACAATCTTAAGGTCTTGTCAAAAACTCTGGATGTTGATGACTGGGAAATTTTAATAGCTATAGATGGGGAAAGTGCGATCGAGCAGGCTACATACACTAAGCCAGACTTGATTTTTATGGATGTAATGATGCCAATAATGGATGGATTCTCAGCTTGTAAAATCCTCAAAAATGTTCCAGAAACCAGTGAAATTCCGATTATTTTCATGACTTCGCTTTCTGATACTTTAGATAAGGTTAAAGGATTTGAACTTGGCGCAGTTGACTACATTACCAAGCCCTTCGATTGCGATGAAGTAATTGCCAGAGCCAGAACCCATTTGCAACTCAGATTCTTAACCAAGCAAGTAAAAGAGAAAAATCTGCAATTGGAAATTTTTACCCACGAGTTAGAGGAACGTGTCAAGTCGCGTACAACTGAACTCTCAAACACTTTGGCTGATTTGCAAATAGCGCAGGTACAGCTTCTAGAAAGAGAGCAACGATTAGCCTATGAAGCTTCACATGACAGCCTTACCGACTTACCCAATCGCGCTTGGCTCAAGCAGAGGTTGGAATATTTGACGAATCAAAATCATCCTTACGCTGTTCTGTTTATCGACCTAGATCGCTTTAAAGTCATTAATGACAGTCTCGGTCATCTCGTTGGTGATGAGCTACTCAAGCAAGCTACCCAACGCCTGCGAAAAGTAATGCCCCGTCAAGCGACAGTATCTCGATTTGGCGGAGATGAATTTGTGATTCTATTTGAAGAAATCGGGAATATTTCTGAGGCAGTTAGTCTTGCTGACTTGATTCAAATAGAGCTAGAACTTCCCTTTGATTTATATAATTACCAGCTATTTATAAGCGCTAGTATTGGCATCACTATTAGCGATGATAGCTATCAAAGACCTGATGATATTCTGCGAGATGCGGATATTGCCATGTATCAGGCAAAACATCAAGGGCGGGGAAGATCTGAAATATTTAATCCTTACATTCGAGATCAGGCGATCGCGCGATTAGAGCTGGAAAACGACCTGCGACGCGCAGTGGAGCGAGAAGAATTTTCTATGCACTATCAGCCAATTTTTTGCCTACAGAGCGATAAAATACGCGGATTTGAATCTCTAATCCGATGGATTCATCCCTCTGGAAAGCAAATTTCGCCATCAAAATTTATCCCGATCGCTGAAGAAATTGGTTTGATCAATACTTTGGGGTGGTGGGTTTTAAAGCAGTCTCTTAAGCAAATGCAGAATTGGCATCAACAATTTGGCGATCGCGATCTGTGGATCAATGTCAATATCTCCCCAATCCAGTTAAAACAAGTTGACTTTGCTCAGGGTGTAAAACAAGTTTTGGACGATTTGGGGCTTCCCATCAATTGCCTAAAATTAGAAATTACTGAAAGTTGTCTTCTTCAATCTACGGATACAGAAATCACGGCTCTAGATCAACTTAAAAAGTTTGATATCAAACTCTGTATTGACGACTTCGGCACAGGTTACTCTTCCCTTAGTCGTCTGTATGAGTTACCAATTCATACATTAAAAATAGATCGGGCTTTTATCAAAAAACTAGAAGTAAATACCCAAAACAGCATTGTGGCAACAATTATCAATTTAGCGCATGGATTAAATATGGAAGTGGTTGCGGAAGGCATAGAAACCGAAGAGCAGAAACAAATCCTGAAATCACTTGGCTGTGGATATGGGCAAGGCTACCTCCTTTCGATCCCCCTAGATGCGATCGCGGCAACTTCAATAATTACAGGTGAACGTAAAACCCAATAAAAACCAAAAAGCTAAGGCGGACGCGCATGGTACTCCTTAATCCCTCAATCGGTTGTAGTCTTTGCTAGCCTTTTGCCATAGAGAATTGCCGCAAAGCCTGTCAAATACATAAATAAACTATAGATTGCCGCAGGAATCGCCATATCCTGATTGCCGATTATTCCTGCGGTAATCGCGATCGCTAAAGTTCCATTTTGAATGCCCACCTCGATCGCAATACACATTTGCTGAGGCGGCTTGAGTTTGAGTAACTTACTGATGCCAAAACCTGTTGCCATCGAAAATAAATTTAGTAAAATCACCCCTGCACCTGCTTGCACAATAAACTCAGGCAATCGACTCCATTCCCGAATTACTAAAATTAAAATAATTAGCGCCAGAAAAGCGATCGCGAGGCGACTGGTCGCTTTTTCAAGTCTTCTTGCAATTTCAGGAAATTGATACTGCACATACATTCCAATTGCAATGGGAATAATCGTAATTAAAAAGATTTGTCCCATAGTTGCACCAATCGGCAACGCGATCGCGGCACTTTGACCAAGGAAGTGGTTGAGAGCCAGATTTGCGAATAAGGGAATTGTAAATATGGTAATGACGCTGCTACAGACCGTCAAAGTGACCGATAGCGCCACATCTCCACCAGCTAAATAGGTAATCATATTTGACGACACTCCACCTAGGGCGATCGCAATAATCATCAACCCCACGGCGATCACAGGTGGCATTGTGACGATTTGAGTAATTGCGAAACCAATTATCGGCAATAGGACAATCTGGCTTAGCAGTCCAACGGAGACAGCTTTAGGCTGTTGCGTAATTCTTTGAAAATCCTCTTTTTTGAGAGACAGTCCCATACCTAACATGATCAGAGCCAAGGCTATAGGCAGAATGAGCGTAGTAAATATACTTTCTTGCATCTGAATTAATTGTTTGGATATGGCTGTCGCCAAGTTTATCAGCACATACAGCGCTTTGCGCTCAAACGAACCACAGTAAAATCTTTGAAAGGGTTGCGAAGCAACCCTTTCAAAGATTTTACTGGTTCGGGTTTGAGCGCAAAGCGCTGTAAAACCCAAAAGAAAGAGGCGGCGCGGAGCGCCGCCTCTTTCTTTTGGGTTTTGATTTGTCCTAATACATATCCAAGCCAATAATTTTGAAAGCGCGGCGAAGCCGCGCTTTCAAAATTATTGGCTTGGATTAGATTTAATTCGCATACTGATATCCAGCCAAGGCGATCGCGTCACCATTGCTGAAGTGGAAATATAATCCATCCCCAACTCAGCAACTTGAGCAATAGTCGTGAGCGTAATATTTCCAGAAGCTTCGATTTTGGTGCGAGGACTATGGGTGCGAATTAGAGCGATCGCTTCGCGCATAGTCTCCAATGGCATATTGTCGAGCATAATCACGTCCACATTTAGCTCTATGGCTTCCTTAACTTGAGAGATTGTCTCAGTTTCGACCTCAATAGCGGTCGTCAAGGGAATACTTGAACGGACTCGCTTAACTGCTTCCTCAATGCCGCCTACGGCAGCAATGTGATTGTCTTTAAGCATAACCGCATCATCTAAACCATAGCGATGATTGATAGCCCCACCGATATAAGTGGCATATTTTTCTAAGATTCGCATCCCAGGAATTGTCTTGCGAGTATCCACTAAGCGCGTGTGCGAAGAGCTAGCGATCGCCTTTGCATAAGTTGCCGTCGCGCTGGCAATTCCCGATAGCCGCATCACTAGATTCAGAGCCACTCTTTCCCCCATGAGCAAGGTCGCCAGACTGCCATAAATTTCCGCTATTAATTCTCCAGATTTGACCGCCTTGCCATCTTGGACAATTGCTTCAAACTTTACGGCTGGATCTAATAGTTGAAAAACTCTAGCGGCAACTGGCAAACCCGCAACTATGCCATCCTCCTTAGCAATCCAGACGGCTCTGCCAATGGGGGCATTACCATTAGCAAACAGTCCACTGGTGCTGCGATCGCCACGTCCAATGTCTTCGCGCAACCAATCCGCAAGCATAGGATCGAGGACAATAAAAGGAGGGAGCGTCATAGTACACCTATTCCCATTCAATCGTACCAGGAGGCTTGGAGGTAATATCCAGAACTACTCGATTCACCCCTTTCACTTCATTGACGATGCGATTAGAAATAGTTTCTAGTAGTTCATAGGGCACTCTTGCCCAGTCTGCCGTCATACCATCTTCGCTAGTTACTAAGCGCAATACAACAGGATGGGAATAAGTACGCTTATCACCCATTACCCCCACACTGCGAACTGTCGGTAAAAGTACGGCAAAAGCTTGCCAAAGCTTGTTGTACTGACCAGAGCGATT
>Ga0136636_10002601_pt1 | contig 10771 bp, 14 predicted proteins | sample AntDrymUQ8522106_2_FD_104653 | JGI IMG/M metagenome (GOLD analysis project Ga0136636, IMG submission 104653) | Polar desert sand microbial communities from Dry Valleys, Antarctica - metaG UQ852 (21.06) | ecosystem: Environmental > Terrestrial > Soil > Desert | place: Antarctica: Dry Valley... | reverse complement strand
GCAAAAGGTGCGTAAAACGCGCGCCGCAAAGCCGGTAGAGGTAGAAGACGACGTAGAGCCGGTGCGTAAAACGCGCGCCGCAAAGACCAAGGTAGGCGTCGAGGAAAAGGCGCTGTTCAACCCCTTGGCAAATATTGACGATGAAATAGACCAAATCGAGAAAAGCTACGCATTGACCGGTTCATCTTTGGGTGGTGACGAAGATCGCCAGCATACTGGTCTACTGGAGTTGGACTTAATCCTCGGTAAAGGAATAAAAGCTGGATGGTATACCTTTTTTGGTGCCGAGCAGTCCTGCAAGTCCACAGGGGCCTCGACCTGGATGACTGCGGCCCTGACCTCTGATGTACCAATCATCCAATATTGGGATTACGAGGGTTGTTTTCCCCTTAACGCCGTTCTGAAAACAAACTACGGAGAGATCACGTTCCGTAAGGTGCTGGAGGCCCTTGGAATTCCAGAAGAAGGGCACACAGACAAGTCATTTATTGACATTTCGGATAAGAACCTGCAAGTGGAAACTCTTGGGCAAACGGTAAAGGTGGACAAACTTTACTACTCCGGAGTCAAGGACACTTCGGTGTTGAAAACCGAGGGCGGCCTAGTGTTTGAAGGGCACGCCCATCCCATTCTTGTTGTTAACGGCGAGGGGGACCTGGTGTACCGCTATCAGGAACTTCTACGGCCCGGAGACAAAGTGGTAGTTAAAAAACGTTGTTTTTCAGCGAAGCCGGGGTAAAGCTAGAGCCAAACCTGACGGCCCTAGGAACGCCGTCGGAGTCTTCCACACCAAAAATATGCTTTTATTGAAAGTGTTATATGAGCCAGTTACAAGTAGACAAAGTTATAGTTGGAAAAGACGCTGTGCAGAGCTTCTTAGCCGCGTATGACCTGGAGTTAGATACAGTAGTGTCTAACGTGCTATCGGGCGAAGCAAAGCCCGTTTGGGATGTCACGATAGATGCAAAAGACATCCCGGTAGAACACACGTTTATCGTAGATGGTCTGGTTACGCATAACTCGACCAGTCCGGAATATATTGAGAACATCATGGAAGTTGCGGGTATCAGCATGCCTATCGAGGAGGTGTTCGGCATACGCGACCCGAAAACGCAAAAATGGGCCATCAAGCCGCGAGTTCGGTACTACTCTGAAGGCATCGGGGAACGGTTTTTCGATAGTCTGGCACGCCTTGAGCGCGTGCTGCCTGACAAATTGAAGATGAACGATACTTGGTACTTTGTCTATGACGGCACTAAGGCAAACCGCGCAATTGTCGGCGATAAGTTCGACAAGAACTACTGGCGCAAAACAGGCAAGTTCCGTGTGGAGGCGGAAAACGGAAACCTCCAGGCACTAATTATCCTAGATAGTTACCCAGCAATGTTGCCCGAGAAACAAGACGTGGATGACCCAGGCTCCGCCATGGCAGTTCAGGCCAGGATGTTCTCCGATCAAATCAAGCGTGTCAAAGGCAAGTTGAAGGCAAAGTGCATAGCAGTGGTTGGGGTGAATCAACTCCGGAAAGCGCCGATGGTCTCCTATGGCTCACCTGAGTACGAACCCGGAGGCGAAGCCCTAAGGTTTTACTCGGACGTGCGCCTGCGTATGCAACCTCGGGTGATGAATGCGGCACCAGGCATAACAGCAAAGGGTGCGATATTGGAGGAAAAATCCATCACCGGCGGCACCGACACCTACAGATTTATCCACGTTCGTGCGCACAAAAACAAGCTGAGTGTGCCTAATCTAGAGGGCTGGTTGAGACTTTGGATAACGGATAGCAAGGGTGAGGCCCGAGGCTTTGACCCGGTGTACGACACGTGGAGGTATCTAGTTAATACCGGGCAGTGTGGCGGCAAAATGAATGCCATGAAGTTGCAAATTCAGGGTCACGAATGTAAACGCACGGTAACGTGGTTGCAGTTTAAGAAACTTATTTTAGGCAACCGGGTGATGATGAAGGAGGTATTTGCCGAGCTTGGCATGAAACCGTTCCATCTGCGCAAATTCTGTGTCGATCAATTGCATCTAAAGGACGGCATCGAGCGTTACTTCAAGGTCAAACAGGCGGGGGTAAAGGAGCGCGAGGCCACGTCAGAGGCTACAGCAGGCTCAGACGAGGATTGAAATACACACTACATATAGGTATAGGCGCCGTTTGGTATAACAACCAAACGGCGCTTTTTAATTGGGTAAGTGTAAATATGATGTGAGAACTTAGTTCCGGATGTGATAGAGGTCCACATATCGGTAGAGCGTAAAAACCCCGAATTAGACGCGGGGACGTATAAAGGTTGCTATGAAGATACTGTTGATTGATGGCTCGAACTATCTGCACCGCGGACACTGGGCGATAGTGGGTACGGCCGGCCGCAAGGAGAAACTTGAAACGAAAGATGGGTTCCCCACAAGCGGCATCAAAGGCATGCTAAACATGGTGCTTACGGACCTGCAGCTATTGAAGCCAGACAGGTTAATCGTATGCCATGATGTTAGTAGCCGAGAGCTATGGAGGTCAAAATTATATCCGGAGTACAAACGCAGCCCCGCCAGAGTGGCGGCAAAGCAAAAGGCAAAGGACACTGGCAACAATGTGTATGAACAGTTGGAGCCGCTACAAAAAATGTTGCATTACATGGGTATCAGACAAGCGCGTACTGAGGGTGAGGAAGCAGACGACCTAATTGGGACCCTAGCAACAGAGTTCGCAGCAGACGGACACAGAGTTTTAATATCTTCCTCAGATAAAGACTTTGGGTCCATTGTGTCGAGCCGCATAAAGTTGGTGGAAGCAAAAACACGTACTATCCTAGGGCCGACCCAGGTAAAGAAAAAGTTCGGAGTAGCTCCGGAACAAATGGTCGAATACCTGATGTTGGTTGGGGATGCGGTTGATAACATACCGGGAGTTGTAAAATGCGGTCCGACTACGGCGTGCAAATGGCTAGACAAGTATGGGTCAATAAAGAATCTTCTGGAAAATGAGGCAGAATTGACGCCGGTGCTGAGAGCCAACTTGGCGGTAGCTAGGAAAAAGTTTAAACTCACGCGCGTATTGTTGACGATCAAGACTACAGTTAGTCACACAGTGACATTGGAAAACAGTGAAATGCAGCCCGCGGACTACGGCAGGCTGGAACGGCTGTGCACTAGGCTGGAAATGAAACAAGCACACTCAGCAATTCTAAGAATGCTGGAACGGGGAAGCAAATGGACGTCGTAAATACACAAACATACAGCTTAACGCTCGGACCCAAGGCGATGGAAGAGCTGAGGCTGGAAGCGGCGATTGAAAAGCGCGTCGCAGAGATAGAAAAAATACAGCTGGAGATCCAGACGCTGGATGATGCGCTCAAGGAAAAAAGCGCAAAGGAGATTGAGGAAATTCAAAGGCTCTGCGTAGAGTTGGAAGGAATAATGACCGCGGCACGTGGGGAAAGCGTGAACAGCCTGGAAGAGGCCATGAAGGCTACAAGGGAGCACAATAAGAAAATGGAAGAACAGGGCGAACGTGGGAAAAAGGCACCCAGCGCCCGGGCAAAAGAATTGTTCGCAAAAATAGCTCAAAAAACGCACCCAGATAAAACGGAAGATCCCGGGCACCATGCTCTATTCGAGTATGCCCGTAAAGCCAGGGACAGGGATGATATTGAGGAGTTATCGGCGATATTAAAAACACTCGGTATCCAGGCAGGTCGTGCGTTTATTTCAAAATTGGTGCCTAGGCTAGATGAACTGCGTGCCCGAGACGAAGAAACCCGGGCAGCTCTAGCTGGCCTGCTGGCGTCTGACCAATACAAAATAATGCAGGACTATAAAAATCCCGCAGTTCAGCAATACGTTGAACGCCACTACAGAGATGAAATGTGTCTAATGATTGAAAAGGTCAAGGACAAAATACGGGCACTGGACCCTACTAGATATGTGAAGCAAGTAAAATGGCCTAACTTTTCTGAAATATTTAAGGCAAGATCATGATTGCAACTATGGAACAGTTTCTTGCCTCCGCTGGGCCTAATGCTTGGATCGAATCTATGGGGTACTCGGTGTACGTCAGAAAGGCGTCGCACTATGTGAATGGCTCAGTCAGAGACACGTTAGACATAGCTAGTATTCAACGTCTTGACGGGTCACCGAAAAGATTTTGGGAGCTGATTCAAAGAACTGGAGAGGCAGCAAAATTCAGGCTCGGCATAGAGTACGTATACATTGAAAATGTGATAAATCCTACACTGGCTGCGAGCCTGCGCGGCCGACGGTGGACAGAGATATACCCTGATGATTGCGCTCCCTCATTTTACATAAAAGTATCGGACATAAACGTATGGCACTCCAAGGAATAGTAACGTCGGACTGGCACCTGATGGGCATGACAAAGGTGCTACGCACGCCTACCGAACTTCAGATACAGGAAATCCACAAACCATACCACTATGCCATAGAGCATTCAATTGAGCATGTGTTTGTTCCGGGCGATATAAGTGACGTGCCTAAGATGGATGACCACGAATTGATTGCATTGGTAACACTGTTACTCTCCTATGACAGCTTGGGGATAAATACCTACTACGCGCTCGGCAACCATGATGTCGAGTCGGTAAAAAAGACAAGTATGGACGTGTTGAGGGTAATGGCGGAAAATGGCATGTTCAAACGATTCCATTTATTCTTCCAGCCAAAGGTGTTGCCAATAGATGGGGTCAATGTGGCATTCATGCCGTTTCCGCATGTGGATGTGCCTAAGTCTAAGTGTGGCCGCCCGCCGTTGGTATTCGCTCATATCGAGACTGTAGGTGCAGTTGGGGACAATGGGCAACCGTTGAGAACCAAGTCCGAAGGCCTGAACAGACAGCCTGGTGACTTCATATTCAGCGGACATATACACCAGCACCAGGTGTTGAAGGAAAAACGCATTGTTTTTCCAGGGTCGCTTTACCAAAAGAACTTTGGTGAGTCTCTGCCTAAGGGTTTCGTGGAGTTTGACGCAAAATACCGTAACGGAGAGCTGCAGGTCAGGCACAAGTTTATTAACAGCCACCCAAATTTTGTACTACAGAATATCCTGATAAGGGAACAGGCAGACTGGGATAAACTTCAGGCGGACCCGAATATACGGTATAAAGTAACGGTGGCTGAGGGCATCGTAGTGCCAAAGGGCATAACAACTGATTTCCCGAATGTGGTATACATGAACGGAGAGCACCGAGGCGCTGCATTAGCGATTGCCGGGGACCCGGAGACAGCGAGTTCTGATATACGGGACATGCCGGCTTTTAGCCTTACCACGGGGTTAAAGTCGTACCTAAAGGCCGCCCAACTCGAACCCAAACAGATACGTAGGGCCAGAGAATTTGTAACCGAGGCGCGTTCTCAGATACGCTCATAGGTATAGTAATTTCAGACAGACTGTAGGAATTTTGCGATTCTACGGTTCTTTCCGAGCCCACTTGTTAATGAAGCATAGGCCAGTGCCCCTACTGCCAGTGTTTCATACAGTGGGCTTCTTTTTTCCCTCCACTCCGCAGAAAATGGCGAAAAATCTCTATATCTCCTTGCCATCCGAACTTTTTCCAGAGAAACCGTGTTTTTCAAAAATATATTTTTTTCCCTTATGAATCAACGACTTACGTGGACTTTACGAAAAAGGTAGATTTCGCGTATTTAAGCGGAACTTCATCTAGGATAGTGCTGAGGCATACTAAGATACACGGAAAGTCGTGTTTTCCGACAAAACTTTGATTTATGTTCTCCAAATTTGTAACTGTAAACTACGATCTATAATGGTTGAATGGTGAGGTGAGTGTCAGGTTGCTCCGTCAAAATGATACTCGGTGTCTCGGCGTTCCTGTTATAGGCGTAAGTCTACCCTACCACCTCGGAAAGGGTCACAGTGCTGAGGCAAATTCTGCGCCGCTAGAAATTTTGGGGCGGGGGCAAGCGAAGCGAAGCAAAAGACGCGCGGAGCCTGCGGAGCGTCAGTTGTATGAGGGTCCTGCTGGAGCGCCAGCGCAAGCAGGACAAACATAGTTATTCCGTTAAACTCTGTGATGGTAAATGCTACCACCATGGGGACCTAGACATTGGTAATGAAAATTTCGGGGGCGGGCGGGGACCTAGACATTGGTAATGAAAATTTCGGGGGGCGGGGGACGAAATGACGCCCAGGTCTCCCCATGGAGAGGAATTGGCTCCTGGCGGAGCAAAGCGAGGCGTTAATCAAAACCAGGTCCCGGCGCTTCCCCGCGACGCGAATCGACGTTTGCGCTGCGAATCGACGCGAATCGACGTTTGCGCTGCGCTGCGACGCGCTGATGATGCGCAAAAATGACCGCCATAGGTCTGCCCACTAAGGAGATAATAATGCTCGAATGCACATGGGCTGAATTCAAACTAATGTCAAAAGAATTCAGAGAAGCCGCTCCATCACTAAATGCTGACGAGCTAGACAACGCATGGGCCTGCCTTGGACTTGGCTATTTTAATATGACTGAGAAAATGTGGAGATATTCAGCCGCACTTTTGCTGAAGATGGAAATGAAAAACTATCTCCAGCGCGAGCGCGAATTACTTTCAGATAACGCAATGGATGACGGAACCTTGCCGGCCAGCACGGCATTTGCCGTCAAACAACCCAATTTGGCACCACTCAATGGCAACTAACAAGCAAAAACACACATTCCCCAGCGGCTCCTGGTCCGGTGGTGCCTCAGTCACCCCCGTCGGCCAAGACTTCATCCCCATGATGGGTGGTGCCCAACGTAGTTATCACCCAGACGGCTCCGTGCCAGAGCCAGAGCCAGGCAACATTTTTGTCTTTGGGTCCAATCTAGCTGGACTCCATGGTGCTGGCGCAGCGGTGGTAGCACGAAAACTATTTGCTGCCGCGATGGGATTTTCTGCCGGCCGTTGCGGCATGGCATATGCAATTCCTACAAAAGATGCCGAACTGAACGTCCTACCCCTAAGCGTCATCCGCCCGCATGTCCAGCGCTTCGTCGAATACACGGCACAGCATCCAGAATTGAAATTTTTTGTCACACGAGTCGGATGCGGCCTCAGCCGTTACAGTGATTCCGATATAGCTCCAATGTTTAAACTTGCCATCGGCTGCTCTTTCCCCAAGCCTTGGTCGCCGTACCTGCCTGTTGGCGAATAGTGTAAATACTAAGTGTAATAACTTTGTAGGGGTATTTGATGAAGCAGTATTTAGACCTTGTCCGCCGCGTTATCGACACCGGTGCCCGTCAATCAAACCGTACTGGTATAGACACATTGTTTATTCCCGGTGCCATGCTACAGTTTGATATGGCTGACGGATTCCCAGCCGTTACTACTAAACGCCTGGCATTTAAATCGGTTGTTGGCGAGCTCCTTGGTTTTCTCCGTGGCTGCGACAGCGCCGAGCAGTTCCGCGCTCTCGGCAGTAACGTATGGGACGCTAATGCTAATGAACACGGAACACTCCCAAACGCCTGGCTATCAAGCCCGCACCGTAAAGGCAAAGACGATCTAGGCCGTATCTACGGAGTGCAATGGCGCGCGTGGTCCGTGGCAGCTACGCAAGACCCAGAAACGGGATTATGGGCCAACAACGGGCACATAGACCAACTTGCCACGGTCTTGCGGGCCCTGCAAAACAATCCAACAGATCGACGCATGGTCATTAGTGGCTGGCGTCCAGACGAATTTGGTATGATGGCGCTGCCTCCGTGCCATGTGATGTATCAATTCATCGCGGATGTGACGCACAATAAACTGCACTTGTGCATGTTCCAGCGTTCATGTGACTTGGGGCTTGGAATTCCTTTCAACATTGCCAGCTGTGCCCTGTTTCTCCATATCATGTCGGCGCTCACAGGTTTCATCCCTGGAACATTCACGCACTTCCTTGCCGATACGCACGTTTATGTAAATCACATCGAGGAACTAGAGGCGCAGATGAAACGCCAGCCGCACGCATTGCCAAAATTGAACTACACTGGACCTTCCATAGCGTTGTATCCAAAAGACAGAAAGCTGGTAATAGAGCACTACACTCCACAAGTGTTTGACACGATACTTCCAAGCCACTTCAGCCTGTCAGACTACGAATATTCTGTTGGAGTAAAAATGGCGATGGCAACCTAATGCAGGTCTATAGTAAGAAGGAGTGCCCATGCCATGCTTGACGATGTTGAAATTAGCCTACGCCTTGCCGCGGCAATAGGGTACAAATTTTCCACCATACACGTTACCGGCGACAAGGTATACGTTCCACAATCACTGGCTGGACGCCGAACTCCCTTCCGAGCTTTTTCCTACAAGGATAACTCCGTGATCTGGAGTATTGCCGAGCAGTACGATGCATTTCCAATGCGCAGTCTGCCCAAGCACCGGGTGCTCGGCGAATGGTGCTCCCTCGTAGGCAGCAACGAATCCTTGGTGCGATACGCCGACACTCCAAAAAAGGCTATCGCTCTATGTGTGATCGCCAGGCATGAGTACGACAAGCGCACAAAATAAACACCCCGAATATAAACCGCAGCAAATTTGTTCGACGCCCTAAAAGAAAATTATTTCGGCAAACTTTAACCAATTCAAATAAGGAACTATATGTTTGTACTACAAGTAAACCCACTCTACCTGTCGGCCCTCGGCCAGCCTGAGGCCTTGGTCGCTGTTGCCCGTTCCGAGGACATTGATAACCTGAGCGCATTTGTGCAACTCGGTCTTTCTTTGGCAGAAGATGGCGTCACGATCAAGCACTGGGAAAGCACTACGACTCTTCCTACCGGCTCTTCTTTCGACTGTGCTTCAATTCCGTGCATGAAGATGTTCCGCCAAGGTTCCCCGCTTGAGCATTATACGACCCCAGTGGACCGTGATATGCTGATCGTTGACCTCGGCACCATGGAACAACGTATCGAGGATTTAACCGCCGAGCTTGTATCTCGCGTCACCGCGGATTGGACTCAAATCTTGGACGGTGTGGTTGAAATTCTAAACTTAGAAACGGCCCAAAGCCTTTCTGCTTCTGACCTGTGAAAGGCGACTCTAAGTCTAAGTGCAGCTAACCCAAGGAGACTAATATGGCACTTAAACACGCTAAACCCTCGGACATAGACGAACTGTACGCCCACTTCTACGCCTGCAGGGAATGGTTCCCGCATATCCGTAAGGACTATCTACTTCGGATGCTTGAGGCCGGAACAGTAGTCTACTCTAGAGGCATAATTATTGTCTATGCTGTGTACAAGCGCAAGCAGCACCTCGGCACCGCAACTGCGTCTGCGGGTGAAGTAATACTTCACCAGATACTTAATACCACGCTTACCGCAGAAGTGCCAAATGTGAACGCCACCAGTGTCCTAGCCGCTTTTTTCAAGCATGTAGGATGCCCGGTATGGCTCACCGTTCGCTCGGAGAATAAACGTGCAATACGTTTTTATTTGAAAAACGGTTTTAAGAAAACTGGGACTATTGCTTGGATGTCAGGCAAACTCCCAGGAACTGTATTTGTCCACCATTAACCCAAGGAGCTACCATGGAAACAAAACCCGAAACCTTTATCCAGCCAAAAATCACAGGCTACCGACAACTTTCCGTCGAGGAAGCGCAGTTGATGAACGAAGGCAAGGCGCTGGCAATAGCCTGCGGTGCCTATGTACAAAAGCTCCGCGATTACGTGCCGTCGGTCCATACTGACGTCACAACCAACTTACATGCGGACATTAGTCCGACGAGTTTCGCACCTGGCGCCACGCTGGACCAACGATGGATATCAATCGGCGCCACCGATCTACAGACTGGATTCATGGCATTGATTCGCGGCATTGCCCAGCCGACGACCTTCTAACCGCTGCGCCTGTCCTGGGAGTTATACTCCCAGGATTGGTATAACGACAAACAAGAAACTACTATGAACCAAATCGATTTCAAAATTCTCTCTCCATTGGCAAAATTGCCTGTCCTAGCAACACCGAATTCCGCAGGATTTGACCTGTCCGCGTCAGTTGACTGCGAGGTTCCTCCAGGAAGTATCGCCATGGTACCGACTGGCTTGGCCTTTGCTCTTCCAATAGGCTACGTTGGATTGATTTGCCCGCGGTCTGGCTTGGCAAAAAAGCACGGCATCACAGTTGCCAATGCTCCGGGCATCATCGATGCCGATTACCGTGGTGAGATTTGTGTTCTGTTGCTCAACACCTCAACGACAAACTTCTCTGTCGCGACCGGCGACCGTATCGCTCAAATGGTTATCACCTCAGTGTCTACTGGCTTGGAGTTTTGCCAAGTTGTTGAACTCGATGAAACCGTGCGCGGCACCGGAGGTTTCGGAAGTTCTGGTGTATCAGCACTAATAACAGGGTGAACGACCATGGATTCGGTGCAGGAAAAACTAAAAAATGAACGCCGCCTAATTGATCTCCTACTCAAGTACCCAAACGGTGTTGACCTAGCGCAGATTTGCGCGGAGCTTGCACCCCTGGTTACGGAGCCGGTTGCCGCTATCATGCGCTCGGCATTCTCCAAATCTTTGGTTCGGCGTGAAGAAGGCCTGTATTTTACATCGCTGCTCGGTGCCGGCGCCGCGGGCTCCACAGAGCAGGTCAAATCTCGTATTGATAAGTTCAACGAACGCTATTTAAAAATGCCGAAGCGCCGGGCAGCCAAAAAGGCAGCTGAGGCTTCCAGCGCCGAGGCTCCAGTTTATAGCCTGGTCGATCACGAGTCTGCCTGCGACCTACATACAAAACCTGTCGGCTCGTTGCTGCCAAGCTCGTTGCGT
>Ga0136636_10002600_pt1 | contig 10775 bp, 8 predicted proteins | sample AntDrymUQ8522106_2_FD_104653 | JGI IMG/M metagenome (GOLD analysis project Ga0136636, IMG submission 104653) | Polar desert sand microbial communities from Dry Valleys, Antarctica - metaG UQ852 (21.06) | ecosystem: Environmental > Terrestrial > Soil > Desert | place: Antarctica: Dry Valley... | reverse complement strand
TATATGGGAATGCGGGATACCAATTGTTGCAAGTTCTGCCAATTTTTCAGGGATGGGTTCACCAGAAAACTTCTCCTATATAAACCCTCAGATAATCAGTTCGGTCGATTATGTTGTAAAATACCGTCAAATGGACAATTCAAAACAAAGTGGTGCATCCATTGTACGCCTTTCAACCAATACAGAGTTGGATTTCATTCGCCAATAATCAACTTAAATTTAATTTGAGTGTTTTTCACTTTTTAGCTTGATAGATGTTTGCATTAATTGGATGGGGTTCATATCTTAGGGCCAAAATTAAATTTAACCACAATGGTCAAGTAATACTCAAATCAACAAATAACCTTAGATTGGAAGCCGGATTTGTGTATTCACTCCAAGAAATGCTGGTTGGAATTAGGAAGTGTTTTTAATCCCCATGAAAAACCATGGATTAAAATGGATGGAGCAACAACAGAAGAAATAATACAACAAATCAATAATTGCCCGTCAGGGGCACTATCATTTAATCACAATAACCAAGAAAAAATGTCAGAAACACCACAAGCAGAATTTGAAATGAAGATTGTACCCAACGGGCCGATCCTTTGCCAAGGAAATGTTACCGTTACGCTTCCAGATGGAACGATTAAGGTTCATGAGGGCAAGGTATCACTTTGCAGATGCGGAGCTAGCGCCAATAAGCCATATTGTGATGGGAAACATCGTGAAATAGGATTTGAAGCCAGTTAATTTTGATCTGATTAAAAAGGTTTAAAATCAACTTATTGTAAGGTTATGATTTTCATTTTCAGGCACCGCAGGCCCTTAACTTCACAAAAATCCAAAAAAAAAGTCTGCAAGAATTTCCTGCAGACTTTTTTTTGTATACTCTAGATAGGCTTAATTAAAGCAAGCAAATAGAGAATTGTTGCCTTGATAGTGGTCAGCTTGGCCCATTATCAATCTGATTAAGTCAATCAAGGGAATCAATCCGACAAAACCGCCTAATGTAAGGATGTACCAAAGGATAATGATTGGCTTGCTTCCCAGATAAACACGGTGAATTCCTAGTCCGCCCAACAAAAAGCAAATCAATGCACCAATTAGAGACTTATCATCACCAGAAATTGCATTTTTAGCAAAACTAAGCGCCGAAGTAGCAACAGATTTAACTGTAGTTGTGATTTTTTGAATCCAACTAGCGTTTTCAATCTTATTGGTTGCAACTGAAGTTGAAGTTCCTACCATTGCAAAAGACTGTGCACAAAAAGCCATAAAGACCAACACCAAACAAGTAAACATCAATTGTTTTTTCATAAATTATTTTTTTGATTATTAACAATCGGCAAATGTATATCAAATTTTTCAGGTTTTGAACTTTGATTTGCTGATTATTTTTGTTGCATTTGAGTTCGTTCTTAATTCCTTGTTGGGAAAATTAATATCCTTTTTCCGTATTCAAGAATAGTTTGATATAATCAATAATTAGTATTACCTTTGCGCCTTAATAAAAATCAACAAACCTGATTTCAGGCAAAGTTGGTATGGTTAAACCAAACAAATACTGTAAATGTCAGTAAAAATTAGACTACAAAGAAAAGGGCGTAAGCAGGCTCCTTTTTACCACATAGTGGTAGCAGATGCTAGATCTCCGCGCGATGGAAAGTTCATTGAAAAATTGGGAACTTACAACCCTATGACTTCTCCAGCTACTATCTATTTGGATAGTGCAAGCGCATATGATTGGTTGACTAAAGGTGCACAACCTACTGATACTGTCAATGCGATTCTAAAGTTCAAAGGAGTTCTTTACCGCAAACACCTTCAACGTGGGGTTGCTAAAGGAGCTTTCTCTCAAGAGATTGCTGACACTATGCATACTGCCTGGGTAGAAAATAAAGAAGGTAAAGTACTTGATCGTGTTACAAAAACTAAGGAAGAAAAAGTAAAGCGCGATCAATTGGTTAGTGGAACAGCTAAGCCAAAACCTGTTAAAGTAGAAGAGCCAGCTCCAGTCGTAGAAACAGTCTCTGAGCAAAATGATGAGATTGCTGAAACACCTGAAATGGAAACACCTGTTGTTGAAACAGCCCCAGTTACTGAAGCAACTCCTGCTGCTGAGGAAGCGCCCGTTGTTGAGGAAGCTACTTCTGCTGAGGAAGCGCCAGTTGTTGAAGAAGCTACTTCTGCTGAAGAAGCTCCCGTTGTTGAAGAAGCTCCCGTTGTTGAAGAAGCTCCAGTCGCTGAAGAGACAACTGAAAAGTCCGCTGAAGAAAAAGCTTAATTGCTAAAATAGAAAAATGAATGAAGGGGCTCTTATAGCCCCTTTTTTCATGCAAAAAATATGGTAGATTGATAATCTGTCGTACATTTGCAGAAGTTGAACTTTTTATAACCTAATAGCCCAAATTGTGCTGTTAGGTTTTCATTTTTTAAATACCAACTTTATGGGCACCATTAATAAAGAATATTCTGATTATATCAATCAATTGAAAGAGTCGGTACAAGCATCTGAACAACTAGCGGCATATCTTGAGGAAGAATCAGAGGAATTATACAAAGCATTTCAAGATGCATATGAACCTGCCATTGTTCAGTTTCATATCCATGTAGCTACCAATGATCCAATGCAATTGTTGTTGGTCGAGCAAGCTTTGGCTGACGACCATTTAGAGGGACTTTTTTTACCAAAAATGTTAGGCTATTCTATATTGCGCGGTGAAGTAAATGAACAAGTGAAGTACGTTAGACAGCAAGACCATTTTAAGTTTATATTAAATGCGCTTTGCCATTCTGCCAACTTTGAAATTATAAAAAATAGATGTGGCCAAACAATTCAGGTAGGTTTTTCACTTTCAAGTGATATCTGGATTACTAATCTTTTTAATTCTATTGAAAATAAAAAGATCAAAACTTTCCTTCAGGCCATGAAAGCTGATAAGTTGAAAGACTTAGAAACGCGCAGAACAGTATACCATCGTTATCTCAACCAATTCAAGAACGAAATTTATTTCTACTCTGAATACCCCACCGATGTTCCAAGCTTAAAAGTGTTGAACAATACCCTGCGCACTTTCATGACTACGCGAATTGAACATCACCTCGATAATACTGCATTGGTAGTTCCAACTACTGAAATGTTGCTTAATCCTTTGTTGAGAGATGAGCCAGAATTGGTGCATTATCTCGGAATTTATCTCAACTTCTTCCCACAAGGAAGTTCTGAAAGTAAGAAAATTGTTGAACTATTTAACCAATTGCGTAAAGACCATCCTGGCTTTAATGGTTTTTACTTTCAGTTCTTACGTGAAATGCTGAATTCCAAGTCCGGAGTAAATTCTGAGGCGGATGCGCAAGTAACCAGCTTGATTGATAAAAGTATTAAAGATGATATTACTGCATACTACAAACTCTTGGTGATAGTTAACAAAATGGGTTATGTCCACGAGGATTCTGTAGAGGCCATTCGTTCATTCTATACCCAGCATGCTGGTCTGTCAATCGTGAATGAATGCGTAAGAAAAGTAATTTACAATCACTTGCATAGATTTATTACCAATTTGGACCCTGCGGATTATTTGAGCATTTTTGATTTACACCGCACCGTTCAAGCCTATATGGGGATCTTTACGAATGAGCATTTCAATCAAGACCTCAAACACATCACAATGGACTTCATCATGAAAACCACTAGGAAGTTTGTTGACAAGCGGGGTAAAGATTTTCAGGATATCCGCAAGTTTGTAACTACCTCATTGGTTGACCTTGGATTTATCAAGGAGAAAGATGCGATAGATTTACTTAAAACAAAGAGAGTTAAGCCCGCAGTTAAAGCTTAGACTTCAAATAATAAATCAAAAGCCTCATTCATGATTGATTGGGGCTTTTTTGTTTTTAAAATTTTGGAAGTATTTATTGAAATGTAACCTTAGCCTCTGATAATCGTTGATTTATGGCTAATTAAATAAATATTTTCATGATAAGAATACTATTCCTTGCTTCAATTGTTTTGTTTAGTATTTGTTCATGTGGCAAAGGAGAAAAAGGCAATTCTGGCCCACAGCGATTTCAACTTTTAGATCCTACTACTTGTGGTATTAGTTTTCAAAATAATATCACTGAGGATTACAGGCTCAATGTATTCAATTATGAGTATCTGTATAATGGTGGCGGTGTAGCAATTGGAGATATCAATGATGATGGTCTGGCTGATGTTTATTTTACTTCAACAACTGGTTCTAATAAGTTGTATATCAATAAAGGCGATCTAAAATTTGAGGATATTACTGATCGCGCTGGGGTTGCGGCTTCTGCCGGATTCAAAACAGGCGTAACAATGGCTGACGTCAATGGTGATGGCTGGCTCGATATTTATGTTTGCCGTACTTCAAGGCAGGATGACGGAATGAAAGCCAATCTACTTTATATCAACAATCACAACAATACTTTTACCGAGAAGGCAGTAGAATACAATCTTGCAGGTAATTCCAATACCAACCATGCCGCATTTTTTGATTACGATCTGGATGGTGATTTGGATATGTTTATGATGAACCATAGGGTTTCATTTGATGAGGCTACCAAAATGCGTCTTCAACAACGTCCTGATGGGAGCATCTATCGTCAAACATTTCCACTTTCCCAGTTCGAATCTTGCAAATTGATGCGCAATGACGGTCAGAGTTTTGTTGATATTACTGAACAGGCAGGCCTAACAACCTCTGCTTATTCATTGAGTGCCACTGTTGCTGATATCAATATGGACAACTATCCTGATATCTATTTAGGCAACGATTACATAGAACCAGACGCGATTTTCATAAACAACAATGGCGTGAAATTCGAAGATAAGGCTGGCAAGATGCTGGGACATATGGCTCAAAATAGTATGGGGAGTGATGTAGCTGATTTTAACAACGATGGCCTGCCTGATATCATTTCATTGGATATGATTGCTGAGGATCCATTCAGATACAAACAATTGATGAATATCATGCAGTTTGAACGCTATCAATCACTTTTGAAATATGGCTATGGTCATCAAGCGAGCCGCAACATGCTACAACTCAACAATGGGAACAATACATTTTCTGAAATAGGTCAACTGGCAGGAATTTCAAATACGGATTGGTCTTGGTCGGCAAGTATGGTCGATTTCGATAACGATGGGTTCAAAGATATTTATATCAGCAATGGCTACCGCAAAGATGTAACTGACAATGACTACATGGTTTATACACGGGATTCCATTGAACGATTGGGAGGTATAGTTCCAGCAAAAGTGCCTGACATCAATAGTTTTCTTAAAATTATTCCCGAATTAAAGATCCCCAACTATATGTTCCGCAATAAGGGCAATCTTCAGTTTGAGAATTTGTCTGCTGCCTGGGGGATGGATAAGCCAAGCTTCAGCAATGGATACGCAACAGCAGATTTGGACAAAGATGGTGATATGGATCTTATAGTGAACAATATCAATGACCTTGCATTTGTTTATGAAAACAGAACCACTCAAATAGGTGGTTCGCACTATTTGCAAGTGACGCTTGATGGTCCCATGAAAAATAAAATGGGAATGGGTACAAAGGTTTGGATTTACACGGGAGATTCCTTGCAATACCAAGAAATGTACACCAATCGAGGTTTCTTGAGTTCAAGTGAAGCGCTTTTGCACTTTGGCCTGGCTGGCAATGCAAAAGTTGACAGAGTTGAAATAAGATGGCCTGACGGCAAATCACAAATATTGACAAATGTCAAGGCGGACCAGCGCATTAAAGTTCGCTACTCGGATGCTGGCAGTGCGGCACTTACCCCATTGTCACAACTTGCTTACAATTATTTTGTGCCGCAAGAGAATTTGGCATCGTCTTCAACTGCTATGAAGGAGGATGACTTTATTGACTTCAATACTGAGCGACTCTTGCCCAGTACTTATGCCAAACAAGGACCTAAAATAGCAGTAGGAGATGTAAATGGTGATGGTTTAGATGATTATTACCAAGGAGCTCCTAAACTTCAAACGGGTCAACTTTGGTTACAAAATACGAGTGGGAAATTTCAATTGGGCAATAATTCTGCATTCAGAAATGACATAGACTGCGAGGATGGGCCATGTTCTTTAAGTGACTTAGATGGAGACAAAGACCTCGATCTAGTTGTTTGCTCGACAGGCAATCAAGACCCACAAGAGGATAAGGCTTATCGCGTTAGAACTTATCTGAACGATGGAAAAGGTAATTTTACGTTCAACACTAAATTTCCAGACATAAAATCTAGCGCAGGTGCCTTGCTTATTGCGGATATTGATAATGATGGCAAACCAGAGATAATCATTGGAGGAAGAATTTCGCCTGGGCATTATCCTGAGGTGCCCCGAAGTTTTATCTTGAGTATGTCAGGTGATTCTTGGGCAGATAAGACAGATGCATTGTGTCCACAGTTTTTAAAATGTGGTATGATCACTGATCTGGCAGTTGCTGATTTGAATGCAGACAAGCAACTTGAATTGATCGCAACAGGGGAGTGGATGCCTATCAAAATATTTAGTAAAAATGGAGCAAGTTTTGTGGATCAAACTCAAAGCTTTGGTATGGCAAATACAAACGGTTGGTGGCGAACACTATTGGTACAAGATGTTGATGGTGATGGTGATATGGATATTACAGGTGGAAATTTAGGTCTGAATACGCGATTGAAAGCTAGTGTTGATGCACCTTTGGAGTTATTTGCAGCTGATTTTGATGGCAATGGAAGTACTGATCCAATTTTAGCATTTCATGACAAAGGAAAACTTAAGCCATTACTGCAGAGGGATGTACTCGCCAAACAACTGCCGATGATCAAAAAAACTTATCCAAGATATCGCGGTTATTCCAGCACTACTATGGAAGAATTATTGGGTGACAAGCTCAAGAATACTCAGAATTTCAAAGCTTATCAATTCTCTACCACCTTATTTATCAACGAAAAAGGAAAGTTTAAAGCTGTTGATTTGCCACTCGAAGTTCAACAAAGTCCTATTGGATGTATTTTATCAATTGACGTGAACAAAGATGGAAAAATGGACATGATTTTAGCAGGTAATGATTTGGGTGCTGAGACAGAAACAGGAGTTTATGACGCTTGTACTGGAGTCCTATTATTGAATCTAGGTGGAGGAAAATTCAAATACGTTCGCTCAAAAGAGTCAGGATTATGGATACAGGGAGAAGCGCGCGATATGGCCATTATCAATATCAAAGGAAAACAGCAAGTGATATGTTCAAGAAATGGCGAAACTACCATTTTTCATAAAATAAAATAGTTTAATTGTCTGAGCAAACCCAAGCTATATTATCTTTGTCCCGGACATGAAATATTGGATTGTAATTTTGATGGTGATAGGAAGTTTACGGATTGAAGGTCAAAGTAGGCTTGATTCAATACCCTCCAAAAAATCCTCTTGGACTTTGTTGCCCATTGTTTATAGGGCACCTGAAACAGGTTTTGCATTTGGAATAGGTGGCCTGCATAGTTTCTATTTGGGGCAGAACTCACCAGTTTCGGCAATTCAGACAGGTGGTGTTTACACCCAACGCGATCAGATATTGCTGTATTTCAACATGAATGCTTTTCCAAAAAATACCAATTATCGCTACAATATCGAGTTGGGTTATTACCGTTATGTGTACGATTTTTTTGGAATAGGCAACGATGATATTGGACCGCGAGAAACTTATGGACTTGATTTTCCGCGAGTCAGAATTTCAGGATTCCGAGCCTTTTTCCCTGATTTTTATTTGGGATGGAGGTATGGCTTCGATTTGGATAAAATTACATTCATTCAAGAAGACGGACTATTGGACAACGGCAATTTTAGAGGTTCAAATGGTGGTACCACTTCAAGGACTGGCCCTGCTGTTCAGGTTGATAAAAGGGACAATGTTGCATATACAAAATCCGGCTGGTTCTTAGAATCGTATTTACAAATACAAAGATCTTGGATGGGAAGCAGTTTTTCAAGTTTGGATGGTTTGGTAGATGGTCGATATTTTTATGAAATTGATCAATCTACAATTGCTACCCAAGTGCTATACAAATGGTCAGATGGTAATTTGCCATTTTACGATCTTCCCAATATTGGAGGTGCAAAAGGAACACGGGGTTACCTTGAAACAAAGTATCGGGACAAGTTTAGTATTGAATTCAATTCCGAATTTCGTTTCCCAATTTACAAAAGATTTCGAGGAACTGTATTTGCGGGTTCAGGAATGGTGTATTCTAAGCCCAAGGAGCTCAATTTTTCTTCCTTTCATTCAGCCGCAGGATTGGGTTTAAGATTTCAAGTATCCAAGAAGAGCCCCTTTAATTTGAGACTGGATTGGGCTTATGGTGCCGATGGTAGCGCAATTTATTTTACATTTGGAGAAGCTTTTTAAACGGAGTATGAAAATCAGTATAATCATTCCTGTTGTTAATGAAGCATCTTACATCGGTAGATTGCTGGATAGATTGCTTGTGGAGCAGCAATCCACTACTCCAGGTTTTTCAATTTTAGAGATCATTGTGGTGGATGGAGCTTCGGAAGATGCGAGCGTTGAAATAGCCAAATCAAAGGGAGCGAAAATTGAACATAGTTCTATCCGTAGAAGGAGTATACAATTAAATTTAGGCGCGCAATCAGCTCAAGGAGACATTTTATATTTTGTACATTCCGATACTTTGCCTCCATTGGGGTTTGTAAAAGATATCGAGGATTCAATATCAGCAGGTTACAGAATGGGTTGCTACCGATTTCAATTTGATTCGGACAAATGGTACCTGCGCATTAACAGTTTTTTTACGCGATTTGATTTTCCTTGGTGCAGGGGGGGAGATCAAACACTCTTTGTATTCAAGCAAGATTTCATGGCATTGGGTATGTTCAATGAAGAATGCTTGATAATGGAGGAGTATGAGTATCTTAAGAAGGCTAGGAAATTGTATAAGTTTAAAATCATTCCACGGGATGTGATGGTTTCAGCCAGAAAATATGACAGAAATAGTTGGTGGACTGTTCAGCAAGCAAATAGAAAGGTATTTCAGGGTTGGAGTTCAGGTGTGGAACAAAGTAAATTGTTAGAGTTTTATAGAAATGCACTTCGGTGAAAGTAAAATTCTAAAGTAACAGTTCTGTATATCTAATAATTAATTTTTTAGGTCTTAAATATCCCATGTTAATTGCTATTTTGGATTTGCGGAGAGAGAGGGATTGCCTTAGGCGATCCCGAGTGGGGGGCTAAAATCCAAAACAGGGCTGTTTTGCAAACAGCAATCAAAACTATCTTGCAGTCCTCCAAACAAGTTTGAGGACTTCCAGATAATTTTGATTAATTGCTATTTTGGATTTGCGGAGAGAGAGGGATTGCCTTAGGCGATCCCGAGTGGGGGGCTAAAATCCAAAACAGGGCTGTTTTGCAAACAGCAATCAAAACTATCTTACAGTCCTCCAAACAAGTTTGAGGACTTCCAGATAATTTTGATTAATTGCTATTTTGGATTTGCGGAGAGAGAGGGATTCGAACCCTCGGTACACTTTTGGCGCACACACGCTTTCCAAGCGTGCTCCTTAAGCCACTCGGACATCTCTCCTGTTAGCTAACGAACTGCAAAGATGAACAAATCATCTGAAAGCCTCAATGTTTTTATAGGAAAATTAGTTGAACTATCTTAGCAGTTCAATTCAATCATAAATTTATATCCATGAAAAGTTTCTTATTTTACTTAAAGTTGTACTTCATTGTGTTTGTAATGGTAACGTTCGCTTGTAAAGCAAAAGACACAGTTGCTGAATCTGCCCAAAGTAATTTGGCACAAAATAGTCAAGGAAAAGGGTCAACGGCTGAATTGACCAAAGGTAAAATGAGGATTTGGGAAGGTACTTTGCCTTGTTCAGACTGCTCTGGGAAATATACTAGGATTATGTTGGCATCTAACGGTAAAACTGCAACTATTGCTAGTAAAGAATTGGGCAAAGACCAAACTGCTCAGGTCGCTGAAGTTTTGGTATCGGTTTCTAATATTCAGATTGAAGGATTGGTAGGCGAGCTATTGAGTTTTACGCTCAATGGAAAGACAGCATTTATTCCGTATTTATTTTTGCAAAATGGCAACAGTTCTGGCATCTATTTACTGAACGACAAACAAAAGCTTTACAAAGATCCTTCTGATAAGCTTGATGCCAATTATGTTTTGTTTGAAAAAGAGCAATAAGTCTCTCCCATCTTCTTAGACCATTTTGTCATTTTATTATTTTTTGCATGAAATGTTAACTTTCATGTCAATTGGTCTATCACGCTTTCTACCGCTTTCTAATTCTTTTGAACCGTTTACCACTCATTTGCACCGCTGCTACATTTCCACTTTACTTTCTTTCAATATGGCTACATCTTTACAACGGTTTTCTCATAGTATGTTTGTTGATTGATCCTGCGTTCATAACCTCCCTTTGATGCAGGATCTTTTTTATTTCAAGAATCTTATACTGAACCTACTCACTAGTCTTCTTCCTTTGCCATCTACTAATGTCAATAAGTGATCTCCCGGATCGGGCAGCAAGTTGATTTCATGCTTATCAATGGTTGTTCCTTCAAAGTTTTCATCGATGTACCACATTAATTTGGCATTTGATTCTGTATGAAATGCTTTAAATACGACCGCTTCTCTTTTTCCGTCAGCAAGCCTTGGAATGGTGATGATTGTTTTGTCAGTGGGGTAAACATTGCGCATCACGGTGATTCCCCTCTGTGTATCATCCTCACAACCCGGCTTAATTG
>Ga0136636_10002598_pt1 | contig 10775 bp, 8 predicted proteins | sample AntDrymUQ8522106_2_FD_104653 | JGI IMG/M metagenome (GOLD analysis project Ga0136636, IMG submission 104653) | Polar desert sand microbial communities from Dry Valleys, Antarctica - metaG UQ852 (21.06) | ecosystem: Environmental > Terrestrial > Soil > Desert | place: Antarctica: Dry Valley... | reverse complement strand
TAAATGAAAATTGGTGTAAGTTTTCACTTCGGAACTCAATTAACTTTCCAAATTCTAACTGTTGTAGGCTTTATGAATAATTATATCCGTAATACTATTGTGCCTTTGTAATTAAAAATATTAGAAGCAAAAATTTTCAGTTAGAAACTTATCTTCGCCTAATCTTTCAATCAGCTTTTCCAAATTTTCAAACTTGATTTCTTCATGGAGAAATTCCCTAAAGTTGACCGAGATTTCTTCCCCGTAAATACCTTCATCAAAATCTAAAATATGAACTTCCACGGAAAGTTTGTCACCCAAAACCGTAGGATTCGTTCCGATGCTTAACATTCCTTTTAAATGTTGTTTCTTAACAAAAACATCAACGATGTAAGCACCTTTTTTCGGCAAAAATTTAATGGCATCAACTTCGATATTTGCGGTAGGATAACCAATGGTTCTGCCAATTTTTTTTCCGTGAACCACTTTACCAGCAAGGGAATAATGATAGTCCAACATTTGGTTGGCTTCTTTAATTTTTCCGGAACTTAAGGCATTTCGAATTTGGGTGGAACTGATGTGTTTTTCCCCGAAATCTACGGCCTCAATTTGCTCCACCTCGAAACCCATTTCCGGCGCCATTTTTTCCAAAAGTTGAAAATCACCGCTTTTATTTTTCCCGAAAGTGTGGTCATGTCCGATGATCAAATGTTTCACGTTTAATTTCTCCTTTAAAATCTGACGAATAAACTCTTCACCTGTCAGATTTCGGAACTCTTTGTCAAATTCCTGTAAAAAAAGATTTTGGATGCCATTTTTATCGAGAAGATAGGATTTTTCTTCCAGCGTACTGAGCAGTTTAAGGTCATCACTTGGACTGAAGATCGTTCTCGGGTGTGGCCAGAAAGTGAGCAAAGCAGATTCTAAATGCTTCTTTTGGGAGATTTCATTCAGTTGCTCAATAATTTTTTGGTGCCCCAAATGCACTCCATCAAACATCCCAATAGAAAGAGCCAAAGGAGTTTGAACGTGGTATTGGTGGAGATTTTTAACAATTTTCAAATCAAAAAATTTTACTGGTGCAAATATGATAAAAATCTTCTTTTGAACCAATTGCAGAATTGGGAACTTTCCTTATATTTGCACACACGTAAAAAATTAGCAATGGCAAACCAAATTAAAGGTAAAATCTCTCAAATTATCGGTCCAGTTCTGGATGTAATTTTCAAGGAAGTAGATCAACTTCCAGCTATTTATGATGCATTAGAAATCATTAAAGCAGACGGTAACAAAGTTATTTTAGAAGTTGAACAACATATCGGTGAAGATACAGTAAGATGTATTGCAATGGATGCTACAGATGGTCTTCAAAGAGGACAGGAAGTAATTTCTCAAGGTCAGCAAATCACAATGCCTGTAGGTGAAGAAGTTTACGGGAGATTGTTTAATGTGGTAGGAGATGCAATTGATGGAATTCCGCAGGTTTCTAAGAAAAACGGATTGCCAATTCACAGAGATGCTCCGAAATTTGATCAGTTAACAACTTCTGCGGAAGTTCTTTTTACCGGAATTAAAGTAATTGATTTAGTAGAACCTTATTCTAAAGGGGGAAAAATTGGTCTATTCGGTGGAGCAGGTGTTGGTAAAACAGTTTTGATCCAGGAATTGATTAATAATATCGCGAAAGGACACGGTGGACTTTCTGTTTTTGCCGGTGTAGGTGAAAGAACAAGAGAAGGAAATGACCTTTTAAGAGAAATGCTGGAATCCGGCATTATTAAATATGGTGATGAATTTATGCACTCTATGGAAAATGGTGGATGGGATTTATCGAAAATTGATTTGGAAGTGATGAAAGAGTCTAAAGCTACTTTTGTATTCGGACAAATGAATGAGCCACCTGGAGCAAGAGCACGTGTTGCGTTATCAGGTTTAACGATTGCAGAAAGTTTTAGAGATGGAGATGGAGAAGGACAAGGTAGAGATATCTTATTCTTTGTAGATAATATTTTCCGTTTTACACAAGCAGGTTCCGAAGTTTCGGCACTTCTTGGTAGAATGCCATCTGCAGTAGGTTATCAACCAACATTAGCCTCGGAAATGGGTGCGATGCAGGAAAGAATTACTTCTACAAAAAATGGTTCTATTACCTCTGTTCAGGCAATTTATGTACCTGCAGATGATTTAACCGATCCAGCTCCAGCTACCACTTTTGCTCACTTGGATGCTACAACGGTTTTGGATAGAAAAATTGCATCTTTAGGAATTTATCCGGCGGTAGATCCATTGGCTTCAACTTCCAGAATCTTGACTCCGGAAATTTTAGGAAATGAGCATTATGACTGTGCTCAAAGAGTTAAAGAAATTCTTCAAAAATACAAAGCATTACAGGATATCATCGCGATTCTTGGAATGGAAGAGCTTTCAGAAGAAGATAAATTATCTGTTTACAGAGCTCGTAAAGTACAGCGTTTCTTATCTCAACCGTTCCACGTTGCAGAGCAGTTTACAGGTTTAAAAGGAGTTTTAGTTGATATTAAAGATACCATCAAAGGATTTAATATGATCATCGATGGAGAATTAGATCATTTACCAGAATCTGCATTTAACTTGAAAGGAACTATCGAGGAAGCAATTGAAGCGGGACAAAAAATGTTGGCAGAAAACGCTTAATAAATTTTAAATGTTAAATTTTAGATTTTAGATTGAGCAATCATTTAGAATTTAAAATCTATAATCTACAATTTTAAAAAATGAATATAAAAATATTAACCCCGGAATTTGTAGTTTTTGAAGGCGAAGTAAACTCAGTTTTACTTCCTGGAAAAAATGGCGATTTCCAGGTCATGAAAGATCACGCAGCGATTGTAGCCTCATTGATCGGTGGAAAAGTTCGACTTTTTACCAATCAAATTGATGAAAAATATGCTGCTCATTTTACAAAAGAAAGTGAAAAAGAAAGTGTTTTCTCTTTCCCGGTTCGAAGTGGAGTGATTGAATTTAATCACAATAAAGGGATTATTCTCGCAGAATAAACAGACCATATATATTTTAAGATTTCGATTCAAAATTTTAAAATAATCCTAAAATTAAACCCAAAGCAAAATTATTTGTTTTGGGTTTTTTATTGCAAAGAATTCATGGAGGACTTTTAAAGGTAAAAGGGACGGTGAAAAACAAATAATAACACTTTAATTTTTTGATTTTCTACCACTATCTTATATTTATCAAAAAAAAATTCCTCTAATTTATAAACAGACCATTATGACTTTCGAGCATGCTTTTGAAACTTTTATTCTTAAACAAAAAGTGCTTTCCTGGGTGATCACAAGTGGTGCAAAACTTCACCAAAAACACATTCAGGAAACCATGATTCTTAATCCTGAAGGAGTTCCCATTGCAAGAGATACAGAAGATTTGCGACCGGATTAACTTCATCTTTAAAATTTAAGACTGTTCAAAGGTAAAATACTTTACTTAATTTTATGAAAGTGTTGTATATCAATGAATTAAATTTTATTGTTGGTTTGAAAGTAGAGAAAACTTCGGTTTTGCAGCTACTGTCTGTGATTTAAAAGTTCAGAAGATAAGAGGCGCAGTTTTTTAATAAAAAGTGATATTTTTCATTGATCTCATCTCACTTATATTTGAGGGAATTCGTGATGCTGTGTACTTACTAAAAACGAAAAGAAGCCGTATCAATGAGTATTGAGACGGCTTCTTTATTAAAATTGCTGCGTATTCTACAAAGTTGCAGGATATAAGATTCTATAATCTGAAAATTTCACGTCCTTAAAGTTTGAGCCGTACTTCAAATTGATCGCTTGCAAAAATTTATTCGCAATTAATGCGTATCCTCTCGGACTAGGATGGACTCCATCTAAAGAGAATCCACCTCCCGTTACAAAAGCAGAGGTTACAGTATATCCACTGTTACTAATTCCACCATTTGCAACTTGTACCAAAGTGGAATTGGCATCTACGAAAGCTAAGCCTTTTGAGGTTGCTACAGATTGAATAGTAGCATTGAAGGCGTCTGTAGCTGTTTTTACTTCAGCTGTTTCCGAGGCAGTTAACACTGAACCATCGCCCATTGGAAATGAAACGCCTACTGTATTAAAAGGTGATGGCGCTCCGGTTTGGATTGTGCCAATACTACCTCTTGCAGGCAATACGATATAATCTCTATTTGCAGCAGAAATATTGGTTGCATGTCTCGCTTGTCCATATAAATTTCCTAAAAATGCTGCCGTTGCAGCACCAACTTGTGGAGTAAGTGCCGCGGTAATTTGTGCAGATAAATTAGGTAAAATTTCATCGATAATCAGTAATGGATTGTTTTCAGTAGTCGCTGCATTTCCGTCATCTGCAACCAGAGTAGCAAATCTTTTAGGTAATCCATTCATCGTTAAAACTGAATTTATTCCACCAAATAATTGGTTTAACTGCGCTGCGTTTGCAGGTGGTAAACCTGGAATTGGATTGATAGGAACTGTTGTAAAGTATGGAACTGAAGTTACGTATGGAATATTTGCTACAACTCCCTTTGCTCCAGAAACCGTCAAAGCATTTACCAAACTTGTGTATACATTTTGAAAAACTGCCGGACTAGTAATATCATTTGATCCATAACTGGCTGGATTTGGGTTTGAAACTTGATTTACACCCACACCTCCAGAAGTAGCGTAGCTTAAAACATCATTATTACCAATCCATAATGAAAAGAAGGTTGCATTTTGAGCAGTTGCATCTGCAATAATAGAAGTTCCAGCAGAAGAAGCGAATCGTCCGAAATACGGATTTAAAGTTCCGTAACCTGGACTTAGCAGGTGAAAGCTTTTTGCACCTGGAACACCCATATTGTTAAAACCACCTGTGAGAACTGTAGAAATAGAGGTTCCCGAAATTCCAGGTACCGGTATAGGTGCAGCTCCATTAAAATAGAGTCTGGGTCCAAATTGCGCAATTTGAACGCCGCCAGAATTAAATCCGCCAATATTATCTGCCATCAATGGAGTTTTAAATTCTCCACCACCCACTTCCAAAAATTTTTGAGCTAAAATGTTTGGATAAGATCCTTTTTGCCCCTCCATAAACAATGCATTATCACTAAAACCGGCAGTTAAGGAATTTCCTACTGAAACAAACTTTCTAAAATCTGCAGTTCCGGCGGTTAATGGTAAACCATCTGAAGAATCAGGGTTCATTAAAACCTGATCATCGTCATTACAAGCTATAAGGGTTAAAGAAACCAAGAATAGCCATTTAATATTTTTTATCATAATTATATTACTTGTTTATTTACTAAAATGAATTAAGGATTAAAAGTCAATGCAATAAAATATTGCTGTCCAATTGCACCGGCTCCTAATACTTGGGTGTATTCTTTTCCGAAAAGGTTTGTCGCTCCAATTTTAATTATCGATTTAAAACGTGGAATACCATAGCTCACTTGTGCATCTAAAACGGTTGCAGAATCAATTATACCATCAGCAAATGGTGATTGCCAGAGATACTCATCATTCCATCTTGCACTCACGTTAAACCCCCAGTTTTCAAATATTTGATCATTGCTTATTGATCCTTTAATTCTATGTTTAGGGGTGTTAAAACTTGCTTCAAAACTAGGATCCTTTGCTTGATCAAAATCAAATTGCGCATAGTTGTAATTTGCGCTAATTTCAAAGTTTTTGTATACTTTTTTTGCTAGACCTAATCCTAAACCAATTGATTTAATTTGAAGACTTGTATTTGTGTACACCTGGTATATTCGAAAGTCTCTGTTTGCAAGTGCAGATGCAGAAGTATTGGTAGCAACATCGGGATTTGTAACTGCAGAACCATAGTAAGGCGCAATTACGTTATATCCACCTATAAAATTATTATAAACATTGTAGTACCCATTAAGGTCTATTGAATAGCCCCCAATATTTCCTCTATATCCTAAATCAAAAGCTTGTACTTCCTCAGGTTGTACTAATGATGCACTTGCTTTTTCTAAAAGAGTTGCTGCATTTGCTAAACCTGATGGCGGTCCAGATCTGTATAAAGCATCAAATTTTTTGTATGAAGCCTCTGTAAAAGAATTAAAATACGCATTTTCTCCGTTTAAAGTTGCAGTACCACCTCCACCTGCTACAGAAATTGGTAAAATCTCAGTGAATCTAGTTAAATTATCTGGAGCTGAGCCTATTAACACTCTACTTCCAATATTAAACCCGATATACTGATCTTGTGTAGCTGGGTTGCGGAATCCGGTTTGAAATGAGCCTCTAAAATTGTGATTCTTCTTTTCGTCTGCCGAATAAACAAATGAAACTCTTGGAGAAAAGTTACCATCAAAATTTTGTGCTTTATCAAATCTTACGGAACCAGTTAATTTTAATTTATCACTAAATAATTTTTTTTGAACCTGAGTATAAATTCCGTATTCATTATACTTAATAGGGTCATTTGCATCAGTGTATATTCTACCACCAGAATTTAAGCGAAACGCACGGTATGAACCACCAACTTGAATTTCTGCGGGTTTAAATATGTCCTTAAAGTTATAATTAACGTCAGAATGATAAATTCTGGAATTATCAACTAATTTGGAACCCGTTAATACATCTGGGTCTCCAATTACTTTATTAAAGGCATCTCGAAAGGCTTGTGTTCCTGGAATTAATCTTCCAACATCCGCAGTTCTTCTTGCATACGCATGAGCTTCTGCCGGAGTATTTCTAACTCCTGGAACTTGTCCTAACGTAGCTGCTCCAAATGCTGCTCCATACTCCCCAAACCACTGTGCATCTGATTTCCATATTCTGTTAATATTTAGCGCAGTGAAAGTCATGTCGTAAGATTTCCCCCCATCTTCTGTAGTTGTATATCCTCTTAAGAAGAAATTTTTTCCTTTAAATTCTAGCTTATGCTGCTGCATAAAAAAGCCATTTAAATTATATCTGCTTGCTCCCTGATAGATTGAATTACCAAAACCAAATTTTGATTGCACAATAACTTCCAAATCATTTGCAAAAGGTCTGTAATGAAGTGAGAAATCAATTTTGGCGTTTTTCACCTCGCTCTCTGTTAGGTCTGTTTCATTGTAACCGGTTCTTGTAATATCCTCATTTGGCAATAAATTATACGCCGGGGAACCAAAAGCATTCCTCGTTTTCAGATTAAGAACCGCTTCATCACCATAAACGTTAACACCATTGTATCCATGATGCGCCCGAGTTCGTCCCGGTACAGTTAAATCATCATAATTAGTGGCGTGCCAATCTGTACCTTGCATGTAAGTTAAATTAACTTTGGCAGCAAAATTGGGAGAGAATTTTTTAGCAATTCGTACCCCAAAATCATAATAAAGATTATTTCCAGCTGCAATTTGAGAAGTTAAGCCAATTTTTCCATAAGCAGAAACGCCCTCGTAAGTAAATGGACTTTTACTATTCATAAATAATATTCCGTTGAAAGCATTGGCTCCATACAATGCCGAAGAGGCTCCTGGAAGTAGTTCGACACTTTGAACATCAATTTCCGAAACTCCTATTAGATTTCCTAGAACAAAGTTTAATAGGGGAGAAGAGTTGTCCATACCGTCTACTAACTGCAAAAATCTTGTGTTCGCAACTGTGGCAAAACCTCTTGTGTTTATTGACTTGAAAGACATACTGCTCGTGTTCATCTGTACTTCTTTCAGATTCTCAAGTCCATCGTAGAAAGTGGGTGACGCAGATTTCTTGATGTCCTTAATGGTCATTCTTTCGATGGTAACGGGTGAGTCTCTAATTTTTTCTGGAGCCCGCGATGCCGAAACCACAATTTCGTCCAATTGCGTTTCTTTTGTATTTAGAACCACATTCACATCTTGATCCTTACTAGTAATTTTAATCTTTTGACTGTCAGATCCTTCCATAGTTACTTCAATTGTAACTGGAAGTTGACGCTCCGTAGATAGACGAAAGGTTCCATCCTCTGCCGTAATTGTTCCCACAGTATCGCCAATTACGGCGACAGAAACTCCAGGAAAGGGCTCGTTTTTATTATTTTTTATCGAACCAGAAATTGTTGTTTGAGCAAATGTGATGCTACAAAAAAACAATGTCATCATAAAATAGCACATTTTCATTAGGTTATATTTTTTTTTGTTAAGGCATCCAAATTACACATTTTTTCTTATTAAGATCATTACTCACTAAAAAAAATTCTGTATCTGCGTATTTACTAATAATTCTGTAATGTTGGCTTTTGTGAGTCTATCGAAGATTTTATCTCCAAAATACCTTTTGTTCATCCTAATTGTCTATGAATTTCTTTCGCAGAAAATTCCTTTTTTAATAAACATTCATCATAACAAAGTTTTAGACCAAAAAAAGGATAAATTGAAACTTTGCATGATAGCTCTACTTTTTAAAGATATTCGGCTGCGACAATATTTTTAAAAATTTCGATACAAAATTTTAAAATAATCCTATAATTAAACCTAAGCAAAATTATTTGTTTCTGGTTTTTTATTATAATGATTACATGGAGTAAAATTATTACATTTACAAAAGCAGATAAAGCGACAATTTCTATTATAATCCTCAAATATTTCAGATAATATGCCAAAATCTACCCGGTTTCAGGATGAAAATTTGATTTATTCTGATTTTTATAAAGAAGTTTGGGCGGTTTGTCCTAATTGTTTGGAAAAAGCAATTGCAACTGTAAATTTCGAAGAAAAAAAAGCCCGTATTTTTTGTTCCCATTGTGGATTGTATAAAGAGAAGACCACGGCTTTACTTTCTCAAGGAACTCTTCAAATGTCTGCACATCATTATTTTCAGGCAGATCTTTGGCTTCAAGCTCCATTTAAAAACGAAGTTTTCTGGGCTTATAATGAGAATCACCTCAAATATCTTGAACGCTATATTGGTGCAGCCTTACGCGAGCACAAAGACCGAACTCATTTTACGCTATTAGAAAAACTGCCCAAATTTTATCATGAAGCAAAAAATCGGGTAGGACTCTTAAAAATAATAGCAAAGCTAAAAATTAAGTAGGCGCAGGTTGATTTTTTCATTTTCTAAAATTATTTTATATTTATCAACAAAAAAATCAAACAATTTATAAACAAACCCCTATGACTTTCAAGCATTAAAAACATAAAAATTTTAAAACGATACCATGAAAAACATTTTTACAATCTTACTTGTTTTCAACGCACTATTTATCACAAAAGCTCAGCAATTTTTTGAATTAAAAACATTTATAGAAAATGGAAAATATGGCTTGTTAGACGAAAAAGGGAATAAAGTAACGGCGGCTAAATATGACGCTTTCACGGCTACTTTTTATGAAGGTTTATGCAGTTTAGCAATCGATGGAAATATTGGATATATTAATGAGAAAGGGAAGGAAATTATTCCTTTTCAATACGAGAATGTGGGCGAATTTACTGCGGATGGTTTCGCTGCGGTTAAAAAAAATGGCAAATGGGGTTTCATTAACAAAAAAGGGAAAGAAATAATCCCTCTCATCTATCAGAAAGTTTTCGATTTTAGCAAAGGAAAAGCATTCGTTATCGACGAAAATACGGCTCATTTCATTAATACCAAAGGAGAAGATCAGGATCAGCGTTATTCCCTGGACGGAAAATATGCTGAAAATAATTTGAACATCATTAAGAATAATTTCGGTCAGTTTGGTTTTCTTCATGATCAAACGATCTTACCTAATTTCTACGACCAACTAACATTTTACACGGATGCTGATTTTGCAATGGTAACAAATAATAAAAAAATAGGATTTATAAAACTCAATGGAGATGAGATTGTTCCACCAATCTACGATGAGTTTAGCGGTGCAGACGATCAATATTTTTACCTCTGGAAAAACAATAAAAAAGGAATTATAGACTTCACCGGAAAAATAATCAGTCCATTTATCTACGGATCCATCAGTCCCTTTTCCGAGGGTTTGGCAAGTGTAAAACTTGATGTTGTTTTTGTTCCAAATGAGCGTGTAAAGACTGATGAACATTATGGATTTATTGATGAAACGGGAAAGGAAGTGATCCCCAGAACGTTCGATTTTGCCTGGGAATTTAAAGAGGGAAAAGCAAAAGTGAGATTAGGCGAAGAAGAGTTTTACATCAACAAAAAAGGAGATAGAATTGATTAATTACAATTTGACTAAAAATTAATTGAAACTCTTAAAAAAAATTAACCCTTACTCTTTACTACTTTAAAAGTTATTTTTGACTAAAATTTTCCTGCAATTTCAAGGAAAAAAATCGATTTCTCTTATAAATTAAGGTCGAAAACTAAAGAATTCTTTTACGAATTTTCTTTTTTTTCCAATTTTTGATGAGAAATAATGATAAGAATCACCATGATTGAAATGGAAATTAAAGAAGCATTCAAAGTTCCTAAATCCAAACCTCCTTTCGCTAATGGTTTTGTCAGAAAATCCCCAAAAGTGGCGCCAAACGGTCTGGTGAAAATAAAGGCAATCCAAAAGAGCAGAATGTGATTGATTTTTGTGAAATAATGCAGCGCAACGACCAAAACAATGATAAATCCCGTAATCAGGGCGCCATACAAATAACTTAATCCCAAATTGTCATTCAAAAAATCTCCGAAAGCCGTTCCCAAACTGTTAGAAAATAAAACCGCCATCCAAAAATGAAGTTCCTTAGACCTTTCAAAAATTGGATAAACTTCTAGATTTTTGAATTTCTTATACCATAAATAAAGCGTAATGAGCAAGAGCGAAACCAAAAGTAAACTTCCCCATGCATAACCCAAATGTAAACTTCGGTC
>Ga0136636_10002597_pt1 | contig 10777 bp, 8 predicted proteins | sample AntDrymUQ8522106_2_FD_104653 | JGI IMG/M metagenome (GOLD analysis project Ga0136636, IMG submission 104653) | Polar desert sand microbial communities from Dry Valleys, Antarctica - metaG UQ852 (21.06) | ecosystem: Environmental > Terrestrial > Soil > Desert | place: Antarctica: Dry Valley... | reverse complement strand
TTCCAGTCTAATTTTTTCGAATCATCATATCCGCCTCTACCACCTTGGGATTCCATGAACTCCTGGTACGCGGTTTTGTCTTCACCTGCTTTTTTCGATAAATATGCAAAATCTCCAATAGCTGCGCCATCACCATCAGATCCACCATCTCCAGCTGCTTCTGCCAATAAGCGACGAACGACAGAATCTCTAACGTAATTGATAAAAACGCGGTATTCTGCATTGGTAATTTCTGTTTCATCAATAAAGAAGGAAGAAACAGTTACCGTTTTAAGATTGGCTTTTTCTGGCGTATTTGTAAAATCTTGATCAGCTAAACCCATCACATAGGATCCGGCAGGAATGGCAACCATTCCATAAGGACGCTCTGCAACAAATGATTTAGACTTTCCTTTCGGAACCAGTTCACCCTTAATTCCCGGTTTTCCGGCAGAAGAGCCGCCCCGTTTTGAACAAGAGATAATTAGTGTGGATGATAATAATATGAGGAATATTCTTTTCATGCTATTTATAGAAATTAGGCGGTAAATATATAATTTTTTAAAAAAACAATTGCGTTTTTTTTTTTGAAAACGTAAATTTCTTACGATTATTTTGTTTTTAAGTCTTTTTTTATTCTACAGTTACTGATTTTGCCAAATTTCTTGGCTGATCAACATTTGCTCCGCGGAAAACTGCGATATAATAAGCCAATAACTGTAGAGGAACAGAAGCAATTATTGGAGAAAAACATTCTGATGTTTCTGGGAACTCAATTACGTAATCTGCCATAGATGCTACCTGCGTATCACCTTTGTTAACTACTGCAATTACTTTCCCTTTCCTGGCTTTAATTTCTTGCACATTACTTACAATCTTATCATAGTGACCTTGTTTGGGGGCTATAATAACGATCGGCATGTTTTCATCAATCAACGCAATCGGACCATGTTTCATTTCTGCAGCAGGATATCCTTCGGCGTGAATGTAAGAAATTTCTTTCAATTTCAAGGCACCTTCTAAAGCAGCAGGAAAATTATATCCTCTACCTAAATATAAGAAATTTTGTGCGTCTACGAAATGCTTTGCAATTTCTTTAGTTATTTTATGGGTACTCTCTAAAACTTCTTCTACTTTTTTCGGCAGTGCATCTAGTTCTGTGATCAACTTCATGAATTCCTGATTGCTCAAATTTCCATTATGTTTACCTAATTTTAGAGCGATCAAAGAAAGAATCGTTAATTGAGCCGTAAAGGCTTTTGTGGAAGCAACCCCAATTTCTGGTCCTGCATGAGTATAGGATCCAGCATCCGTAATTCTAGATATTGAGGAGTCTACTACATTACAAATTCCATAGATAAAAGCGCCTCTTTCTTTGGCAAGTTTTATAGCAGCCATTGTATCTGCGGTTTCACCAGATTGGGAAATTGCAATTACTATATCTTTATCGGAAATAATGGGATTTCTGTATCTGAACTCTGAGGCATATTCTACCTCGACTGGAATTCTCGCAAATTCTTCGATTAAATACTCTCCAATTAAACCGGCATGCCAAGAAGTTCCACATGCAATAATGGTTATTTTTTGCGCTTGGTTAAGTCTTTCCAGGTGATCCCAAATTCCGGCCATTTTAATAATGCCTTCCTCTACTAACAATCTTCCTCTTAACGTATCATGGATGGATTTTGGCTGTTCCCAAATTTCCTTCAGCATAAAATGTTCGTAACCTCCTTTTTCAATCTGCTCCAAACTCAATTTTAATTGTTGAATTTGAGGTGTAATTTTTACATTGTCTTTTATATTTCTGATGTCTACTCCATGCTCCAAAGAAATTGTTGCCATGTGTCCCTCTTCCAAATAAACGGCTTCTTTTGTAAATTCTACAAACGGAGAGGCATCAGAAGCGATAAAATATTCATTATCACCAAGTCCAATTGCTAAAGGCGAACCTAATCTAGCCACCACTAATAATCCAGGAAAATCATCATGCATAACGGTAATTGCATACGCACCATAAACTTCGTTTAATGCATATCTTACGGCGGTTGGGAATTCGGTTTCTGGATCCAATTCCATAAAATATTGAATCAAATTGACCAATACTTCAGTATCTGTTTCTGAATGGAAAATATATTCTTTTTCCAAAAGCATTGTTTTAATAGTATCATAATTCTCTATGATGCCGTTATGAACCAAAGCTATTTTACCATTATTAGATAAGTGAGGATGGGAATTATTATCGCTGGGAACTCCGTGAGTTGCCCATCTTGTATGTCCCATACCGATATGTGATCTTCCAATTAAATCCTTAGAAATAGCTGTTAAATCGTCTACTTTTCCTTTAGTTTTCGCTACCATGAATTGGGAATGATTTGCATCCAAAACAATTCCCGCACTATCATAACCTCTGTATTCTAATCTACGCAATCCGTTTATTACAACTTCATACGCATCTTGAAAACCTGTATAACCAACAATACCGCACATATTCTATAAATTTTATAATTGATTATTTCTTTCCGTAGGTTATCAACAATTTGGCACTTTTGCTATTGCCAGCTTCAGTTCCTACAAAAACTGCCCGCTGCGGAGTATATGCACGAGTAGTGAAATCCTGTTCCGTTTTATCCGTTCCAAAACTTAACCCCGCTAAATTTCCCGCCTGATCGGTGGTATAACTTCCAACATTTAAAATAAAATGCTTAGCGCGTCTTTCTGTTTCGATAATTTTTTTGAAGGTTTGCGTAATACCGATATCGTAGTACGCAGGATTTTTCTGCAGATCATAACTTTTTACCAGATTATAGTTCCCAGTAAAAGCAAGCGCGTCCATATCTTCTAAGAACGTGGCTACATTTTTCTCTTTCACTACAAAATAGTTTGGTTTTTGGTACTGGTTGTTCCAAGTTGCAACATCAGTATAAATACGAAGTTTTGCAGAAACGATCCCGATTTTATCATTGTTGAAAAGATCTCTAATTGTTGCTACCGTAGCATCTGGAATTTTTAATCCAATTCCCGCACCTCCCATTCCTTGGGCATATAACTTTGGTGCGCCATTAATGGTATCTGTAACTAGATTGTTAGATGGAGTTCCAACACGTACATAATCGATCTGACTAAATTTAGTATTGTTGATTCCCAAGTCCAATGCAAATGTTCCTTTTTCCCGTGTGGTCGTAGTTCCTTCTACTTTATCTTTTTTGTAGTAAAGATTTAAGGTAACTGTATTCGGATCAAAATTAAAGATGTATCCATCATTTTCTGTTACGGAAATTCTTAAACCTTTAATATATCTAATAAAAGAAGCGGCATCTGCCAATTCTGGCGTGGCTGCTTTTGTGATAATTTTATTTTGGAAAAAGTCAGAATCCAAGGGGATTCTAATTCCCGCTTCATTTTCAGAAAGTATGCTGTTATCACTGTCTTTTGTAATCTTAATGGAATTAATATCGCCATTGAAAACTTTAGAACCTAACAATGCTCCTGTTGTTACTACTTTTTTGGATCGGATCTGCTCCGTAGAAGATCCAAGAAATTCTGTAACCTCATTGATTTTAATATTAAAAATAGTTTTTGTCCCAATTTTCGTTTTACCATATTTTAAAATGGGATAGGTGGTAACGACTTTTTTTGCGGGAACAGCTCCTTCTGGATAAATATAAGCTTCATCTGTAGAAACCTTTGCAGAATCAACTGCGTAAAGTGGCTTTATCACTAAAACTGCGGAATCTAGAACGGGATTTGTCCCAAAATCTGGAGTGTAATTAGATAGACGCATTTGGGTTACATAGGCAGACTTTTGGAGACCAAACTGCGGCTCGTCAAAAGCACCTAAAGTAGCATTCTGTATTCTCACTTTATCAGTTCGAAGAGAATCCCCGTTTGAAACATTATAGGCAATCAACGGAAATTCCTGTTCTACACCTTGAACCCCATTTTGAAAAAACTGGGAACCTAACTGATCGCTATCGGGTTCACAGTTCCACAAAATTAAACTTCCAACTACCATGGTTGCGGTAATTTTGAATAATTTTTTAAAATCTTTTATCATTAAAATTGAAATTGTTTAGTATAAAGTATTGATGGATTCTGCGTCTAGATATTCAGATTTAGCAGTTTTGGTCTGGTTGAAAGCTACATCGAGGTCATCCTCTAGAAACTCATCACCTTTCACCACTACATCTACCATATCCATACTTTCTATTACAAACTGTTTAAAAGTTGGATTCTTAAACGCATTTAGTTCGGTAATATTATCAAATTTAAGTTTTTCTTCTAAACTGTCAGAAAATTTTGCATCTTCCTCGTTGTAAACTGATAATACAAGTTTTGAATCGTGAAAATACGAATCGTTTTTATAATAATTTTTTAAATAAACTGGAATAAAGGAGGCCATCCAACCATTAAGATGGATTACATCTGGAACCCAGTTAAGTTTCTTGATGGTTTCTATAACTCCTCTTGCGAAGAAAATAGCGCGTTCATCATTATCTTCGAAAATTTTACCGTCATCATGTTTGTAAAATTGCTTTCTCTTGAAATATTCTTCGTTATCAATAAAATAAACCTGCAGTCTTTCTCCGGGCAAAGACGCCACTTTAATAATAAGCGGTTGATCTAAATCATTGATAATAATATTCATCCCAGAAAGACGAATCACCTCATGCAGTTGAAATTTTCTTTCACTGATTTGCCCAAATTTTGGCATGAAAACCCGCACATCATTTCCTCCCTGATGCATTTTGAGAGCCATTTTATTGACCATGGTCGCCATGTTACTATCCTCTTGATAAGGATAAAGTTCTGTGGTAACGTACAATATTTTCTGGTTTGCCATAAATTTTATCGTTCTATATGCAGAGTATTCTGCTGTGCAAAATTACAAAATTTTAAGCTAATAATTTTTAATTTGTGTTATTTTAATATTTACAGCATTTGGCGCGAATTTTTACACAAAAAAAAACAGAGATCACTTATCATTTTTTGCAGGAATTTGCTATTTTTACAAGGATAATAATAGGCTATGAAAATTTTCAAATCAAAAAAAGCGCTACAAGATTATATTGAGCGCCAAAAAGAAATGGGCAAGAAAATTGGTTTTGCTCCCACCATGGGTGCATTACACCAAGGTCATATTTCTCTTTATGAGGCAGCAAAGAAAGAAAATGATCTGGTAATCTCTTCTATTTTTGTTAATCCCACCCAATTTAATAATATTGCAGATTTAGAAAAATATCCTCGGGATCCGAACCGCGATATTAAATTGCTGGAAAAATCTGGCGTGGTAGATGCGGTCTACCTCCCTGAAATTATAGATTTATATCCAGAAGGGTTAGAAAGTAAATCTTATGATTTTGATGGTTTAGAGAATGAAATGGAAGGAAAATTTCGCCCCGGACATTTTGATGGAGTTGGAACTGTAGTAGAAACATTGCTGATGCAAGTAAAGCCAGACAATGCTTACTTCGGGGAAAAGGATTACCAGCAATTAACGATCATAAAGAAATTGGTGACCAAATTGAAAATGCCGATAAAAATTCATGGCGTTCCAATTTATCGGGAAAAAAACGGTTTAGCCATGAGTTCCAGAAACGAAAGACTTTCTGCAGACCAAAGAGAGGCTTCAAAAGTAATTTACGAAACCTTATTGAAGGTAAATGAATGGTTTCGAATAATCACTCTTTCAGAAATAAATAAGCGCATAGAAGATATTTTCCATGATCAGCGTGGAATGGTCTTAGAATATTTCAGCATCGCGGATGAATCTACCTTAAAAGAAACAGATTTTTTTTACAAAGGCCATAAATACAGAGCTTTTATCGTAGTTTTTGTGAATGAGGTGAGATTGATTGATAATATTCATTTATCTTAACCAAAAGGTCCAAAAAAAAATCTTCCTTGAAGGGAAGATTCTCAACACCAAATCACAAAATATTAATATGAAAAAAAATTACTCCCGAAGAAGTAATTTTGTGACCCGGCTGGGATTCGAACCCAGGACCCATACATTAAAAGTGTATTGCTCTACCAGCTGAGCTACCGAGTCGGTCTCTTTTAAAATAAATAATGAGTGGTAAGTAATCGGTAATGTTAAATACTTATAAATTATTACTCATTGCTTATGCGTTGTTGTGCCTGCGACTGGACTCGAACCAGCACATCCATAGGAAACCACCCCCTCAAGATGGCGTGTCTACCAATTTCACCACGCAGGCAAAAAAAATCCGTAAAATTTACGGAAGTTTTTCACTTGTGACCCGGCTGGGATTCGAACCCAGGACCCATACATTAAAAGTGTATTGCTCTACCAGCTGAGCTACCGAGTCGGTCACCTTTAAATAAGATTGTATTCTCTTTTAAAGTGGTGCAAAGATAAGTCTTTTTTTAAAATCTCAAAATTTTTTTGGAACTTTGTCTAAAATAAAAAGATGATAATTTCACTTATTGGTTACATGGGAAGCGGCAAATCTCACATTTCCAAAGTCTTGAGCACTCAAATACCGCTAAAATTAATTGACCTGGATCAGCGAATTTCTCGTGAAACGAACATGACAATTCCCGAAATCTTCGAAAAAAAGGGAGAAATCTTCTTTCGCAGGAAAGAAAGAGAGCTTCTGGAAGAAATTTTAGCCACAGAAACGGATGCTATTTTAAGCGTAGGTGGAGGAACCCCGGCTTACTATAATAATATGGAAATCCTCAACAATAAGTCGGAAAGTATTTTTCTAAGAACTTCTGTTACAAATTTAGCACAAAGAGTGTCTCAACAAAAACACAAACGACCCCTAGTTGCCAGTATTCCAGAGGGAGATCTGCCAGAATTTATTGCAAAACATTTATTTGAACGAAATGTCTACTATGCACAAGCGAAACATACCATAAGCACCGATGGAAAGACCGTAGAAAAAATTGCATCCGAAATTATTACTTTGTTGGACCTTCTAGCTCCACCTCACTAAAAAATAAATCCCAGGCACCATCTTCCATTGTTTCAGAAGCGGCATCATCTGTGAAATCATCCATGGAACGACGGTCCTTTTTCGTAGGTCTCCCTTCTCCCTTTATTCGATAATAATCCTGTGTAAGTTTGCGCTGTTTTAGAATTTCGTATTGTTCTTTGTCAGTTTTATCCTGGATATGAAGAGGCACCAATTTGGCTCCTAATCTGCTTTTCGGTATTTGAAGGACTTTAATTTCATAATCAATTTGGTTTTTCCTGATTTTTATTAAGGTTCCTTCATTCACTTCTTTGGAGGACTTCACAGATTGACCACCCACAGAAACGCGGTTCTTTTTAATTTCATCTGTTGCGATGCTGCGGGTTTTATAAAAACGAACACACCATAAAAATTTATCGATTCTCATAATTTATTTATACTTTTGCAGGATTAAAATTTCTTAGCAATTTAATGATAAAATTAAAAATGAAAAAAATATTCTTATATCTTACCTTAGCACTTATTACCACTTTATCTTGTAGAAAAGATGAAGAACAATTTATAGCGGAAATAAGCATAGAAACTCAGAACACCTACGATGATCAAGCTGCACAAAAATTTCTGTTAACCCATTATTTTGATGCAAAGGGTAATATTATGGAATTAAAAGAAGGCGATACGACGAAAGTAAAATTATCTGATTTAAATCCCGTTATTTTACCTTCTGGCGTTATTTATATTGTAAGAACTGGAGCGCAGCCAATTCCAGGCGAACCAATTGGCCAATATGATGAAATTAGAATAATGCAGACTACGGACACCTATATTGCGGCAGACAGTGAAGGTAAAGTTGCATTTTACGCACGTTCTCCCTTCCGTACAACCATTGATGGCAGCGGCGTGCCCGAAGTTGATCCTACCTACTATTATGTAAAAAATTCTGTATTGGATGCAAATAATTCTACATTACCAGCATTTGCGAGAGAAAGAAAATATTATGAAATTGAGGGGTTTCAAGAAGCCTTGAAATTTTTTAGAGCCAATAACATTCCAGATGATGCTGATTATAATTTACAGGGATTAATTATTATACCTTCTAGAGCAGCTTTTGCAAGAGACCCTCACGCAAATTTGAGCAGTAATCTTTCTCTGCGAAACAGAAGTTTCATCTTTAATTTTCAGATTTATAAAGCGACTCATTTTACAACGCCGAGATAAATCTTCAACTTAAATACTAAAATTAAAGTTCCTCATTTGAGGAACTTTTTTTTGGTAAATAATTAAGGATTTTATTCAAAAATCTGTCGCAAAACATCGAGGGAATTGGGCGTGTAAAATCCGCTGAAATGCACGTGATAATAAACCATGATGGAATCTAAAAACTCATTTCGTTCAGTTCTTTTTAGTCTAATAGAGTAAGGATTGTCCACCGTTAAGTAAGTGGTCCAAAGCAAGGAAATATCTTTTGTGAAAAGCGGGTGCGCTATTTTATTTGAAAAGGTACCGGATTCTGGATCCAAAAATTTTTCCTCAGAAAAAAGAGGTGCAACTCCAGTAATTGTTAAAAAATTAAAGATCAAAGCGATATAGGCGTCTAAATTATTTTTCTTAATTTCCTCCTGGAATCTGGAAATCTCTCGAAAAGCAGCTGAATTCTGGCCTTCTTCCCGTAAGATTTGCTGTAAAAAATCTGCCACGAAAAACAGGATCGAATTAATTTTTACTTCGGTGAACTCAGGAGAATCTACAGCCAATTCCAATTTGGAGACCGTACTGGTTTTTCCCGTTTTGCGCAGTGAAATATTTAATAGATTTAAAGGGAAAAGATAGGGTTTTTTCTTATTTTTTGCAGCATAAATACCTTTCACAAAAAAGCTTTGATAACCTGTTTCGGCAGAGAAACAATGTAAAAAGGCATCATAATCACCGTATTTTATGTAGGAAAGTAAAAAACACGTTTGATTTTGCATTAATTCACCACCGCGATTTTAGCTGTTGCCGTATCAGTTCCATCTGCATTTGTCATTAGGACAAAATAAATTCCGGAGGCAACACGAACGCCGCGTTGGTTGTTTAAATTCCACTCATAATATCCACCTCTAGAAACTGCCTGATTTACTAGATTTCCGGCCGCATCTGTGATTCGGATATTGGTTTTTTCTGCCAAACCGCGGATACTGACATTGCCTTTATATTTGGAATAAACCACTGGATTTGGATAAACTAAAACATCGCCAAAATTTTCGGTCACATTCAAAACATCTCCTTGATAGACCATCACTCCTTCTAAAGTTACAAAATATACTTTCCCGGTTTTGTTATCAACTTTGATATCTGTAATATTATCACTCGGTAACGGAGAATTGGCACGGGTAAATCTTTTTAAAGTTCGCTCTCCATTAGAACTTAGATAAAACGCACCACCGCCGTCTATCGCAATCCATTTCTGGTTTCCGGCATCTACTTCTATTTGCAAAACACTGCTGTCTCGGAACAACTCTTCTCCTAAACCATTTTCTTCAATAATAATTGGTTGAGATTGTGGATTGTCTTCAGAAACAATAGCAGCAGGATTACTGATAATTCGCAAACCAATTCTGGTTCCGATCCAAAGGTCATCATTTTTATCAATAGCGGCAGAAACTACACCGTCTGCAGGAAGATTATTGGTTTTTCTTAATATTTTAAAGCGGTCATCACTGATGGAATTTGGGGTATTGTTATAATCATATACCAAAAGTCCACCCCCGGAAAAGAAGGGAGCTGGAATAAAAATAAAGCCATTTTTCACAAAGGGTTTCTGTACTAAACCTGCTGATATTGCAGGAACAAAGGTAAATTGATCTGCTGAAGGATTATAGTGATAAAACCCAATATTTCCTATATTATTAAAACCCCATGCGGAAACCAAAAGTTGATTGTTCTCGTCAAATACACAGCCTACAACCCGATTGAAAACCCCACCTGAACTTGCATAAGATTTTACAAATTGGCCATTATCCATTTTATAAATTCCTTTTTTACCATCTTCGAAAGTGTAATTGGTAAAGAAAACTTCGGTTGGTTTCGCCGGATTAATAACCGCATCTAAAACATTAAAACCAACGGGAGAATTTGTAAATAATTCTGGATAAACCCATTTCGTTCCATCAAAGTGATAGTACCCTAAATTTCGAATGATAGGAGCGTTAAATGTATCTCTGCCTCCTGTCGAAATTAAAATTTGCTCACCTACAATATCAATCTTATACGAAGTATTGTTATAAGGTCCATCAGGCTTTAATATTTCGCCAGATTCACTTTTTATTCCAGAAACTTTTGTTCCTGTATAAATTTTTGAAGAAGAATAATATGCAGTATTTAGTAATTCACTTGCATCATAAGATTTCACAAAATTACCAGAAGTGGTAAAAACAGAGGCTGAATTAGCATCAGTTACCACCAAATTTTGATCAATTATTGATACATCCTGAATATTCGAAAAACTTTGTGGTAAGGTATTAAATGCAGCACCACCTCCATATTTTACGGTTGTAGCATTGGAATAAGCGATCACGCCACCCATTGCGATCTGGGTAAAATTGCCAGCCTCTACTAAACTCCAGGTGGAATAAATTGGAAAGGTGACATTCATTTCTTTGGATTTCAAACCTGTTGCGGTTACTACATATACCACATTTTCTTTAATCACGGCTTCTTTGGCTGCTTCATAAGTTCCGGCGCTTGTAAAAAAAGAGGAATCGCCGAACTCTTTTCGATCTAATTTAAAGAGTGAAACGCCATATCCTACAGAAATTACAGCTAAATTCCCGGTGATTGAAATATGATTAATTCTTTTGTCTCCGCTGTATCCAGAG
>Ga0136636_10002596_pt1 | contig 10778 bp, 11 predicted proteins | sample AntDrymUQ8522106_2_FD_104653 | JGI IMG/M metagenome (GOLD analysis project Ga0136636, IMG submission 104653) | Polar desert sand microbial communities from Dry Valleys, Antarctica - metaG UQ852 (21.06) | ecosystem: Environmental > Terrestrial > Soil > Desert | place: Antarctica: Dry Valley... | reverse complement strand
GACTCGCTTCCGACCAGCCTTACAGCGTGGTTACCCAGGCGTTGAGCGCCCTCAGTGCCGTTGATCCGGCTGCTGCTTCCAAAGCAGCGCAAAGTTTGAAAAACGATGAATCGGAAGGACTCGTGGTACCGCTTGCCGAATTGTTTGCCGAAACTCCCGAGCGAACCAACCTGGATTTTTACCAGAAAAACGCACCAAAAATCGACTACCTCGGCGCTTTTGCTTTTTTTGATGCCTATCAGCGCTACCTCACAGGCTTGAACGATCAGGCTCTTACCGATGCAGGTGTACTATTATGGAAGGACATTGCCTTGAACGCCAATACCAGCCAATGGCGCCGCTTCAGCGCTACCAAAGCCATCGCCGACGTGCGCAACAAGTTTCGCGAAAACAACCAAAGCGCAAAAGCCGAGGAGTACGATGCCTTGCTTACGGAAATCAAGGCAAAGGAAACCGACGAAACATTGAAGATGTATTACGATATGTTCTGATAGCAGGCAGCAGGCGGTGAAAAAAAATAGGTCAGTAGTTTACACAAACCACTGACCTATTTTTTTTGCCTGCTGCCTAATGCCTATTGCCTGATTACTGCCACGCATTTCAATTCAATGGCGATGGGCGTGGGCAGGCTGTTGATACCGACGGTGGTGCGGCAGGGTTGGTTGTCTTTGAAATATTCGGCGTAGATGCGGTTGAAGGTATGGAAATCGCGCTGCATGTCGGTGAGGAAAACCGTTACATCCACCAGGTCTTCCCAGTTGGCGCCGCTGTCTTCCAATACGGCGCGCACATTTTTGAACACGGAGTGAACCTGCGCTTCGAAATTGAAGGCGATGAAATTGCCAGTGGGAGAACGTTCGAGGCCGGGAACGCCGTCGGTTTCCGGATCGCGGGGGCCGATGCCGGAAAGGAAGAGCAGGTTGCCGACACGGCGTGCATGAGGGTACAAACCAACTGGTTTGGGGGCATTTGGAGCATTAATTTTTTCGGAAGAAGCCATGATTGCCTGGATTTCTAAATTTTGCCGTAAAATTACCCAGCAGAATTCAACTTCAACCATTTATTGTATGGAAGCATCCGTAAACCTTTGGGGCATCGACCTCGGCGGCACCAAACTGGAAGGCGCTGTATTGGAAAACAGGGCCAACCCGCGCATCATCGCGCGTATGCGTATACCCACTGAAGCCGACAAAGGCTACGATCACATCATAGGGCAGGTTGTAAAACTGGTCGACATGATGGCGACCGAAACAGGAACACGTCCGGCCGCCCTTGGTTTGGGCCATCCAGGCGCTATCGATCCCAATACGGGTGTTATCAAAAATGCGAATACGACGGCATTGATCGGTAAACCATTTAATAAAGACCTGAGTGCAAGGCTTGGCATACCGGTAAAACTGGCCAACGATGCCAACTGTTTTGCGATGGCGGAAGCCCACATGGGCGCAGTACCCGAAGTCCTCCCCAATGCCGAAGTCGTGTTTGGTGTGATTATGGGTACAGGTGTAGGCGGCGGCTTGGTGGTACATGGCAAAGTGATCAACGGCCGTCAGGGCATTGGAGGCGAATGGGGGCACAATTTTCTGGATGTGGACGGCGGAAGCTGTTACTGTGGCCGATCAGGATGTGTGGAGACCCTCATTTCGGGCCCTGCTCTGGAACGCTATTACGCCAGGGTGAGTGGTACGGTGTTGCCCCTTCACGACATTTGTTCGCGGGCTGAGGCGGGTACCGATAGTGTAGCCGTACAAACCATCAACCGCCTTTTGCATTTTTTCGGTAAGGCCATGGCGGTGGTCATCAACATCGTGGACCCGGATGTAATTGTACTTGGTGGAGGACTTGGTCACATCGACAGGTTGTATACCCACGGCGTTGATGAGGTGCGTAAATACGTTTTCAACGACAGGTTGGATACACTGTTTGTTAAGCCCAAATTGGGGGATAGCGCAGGGGTTTATGGGGCGGCGTTGTTGTAATATGCCATTACCTCTGCTGGTTTTGATTCCTGAGCATGAAGACCTTGTACCAGTTCCTCAATCAATTTCCCCCTATTTACATGTTCAGGTAATTCATCAGCGAATCGACGCGATCCTGCAAACCATTGTCGGCATGTCCTGGCTCGCCAAAGGTTTGGCGAACGGTGTAGTTGTGTCGTTCCAGCGATGCGATCACGCGGCTAACATCGTGGGTATTGAGTTTGAGGGTAACTTCAAGCGTTTCCGATTCGTGGGTGGATGTTACAAAAGAGCATAAAATCTTGCACTCGTTTTCTTCGACAAAACGGGCGATGGTGGCCATCGAGTAGTCACGGCGTTCCATCTCCAATACCAGCACGGCGCCGGGTTGGGTAAAGGAAGCTGTCGCTGAGAAAAAACGCAACAGGTCGTTTTGCGTAACAACTCCAAGGTAAAAACCTTCGCTGTCCAAAACCGGAATGATGGTCAAACGATGGTCGCCCATCACCTTAATGACTTCCAGAACGTGTTCTCCGTCGCGAACGGCAAAACGGCGTGCCATGGAAAAGTCGTAGGCACCAATGGGTTCGTACAACTTGTGGTTGAAAATATCTGCTTCCGAAATGATACCCACCAAACGACCATCTTCCACCACGGGAAGGTGTTTGAGATGATGGTCGTTCAACAGATGGAAAGCCTCTTTGCCCGTTTGAGCAAAGTTCAAAGATGGAATGTCGTGGGCGATTAAATCCTTGGCAGTCATGGTATATTCAGGTTGAGCTTCCGGTACCTTTGCAGTTTAAGGATACCATTTGTTTCATTAGACGCAAATGTTTGCAGCGTGGCACAAATATTTGTGTAAAAAATGGATTTCCAAAGAAAATTTAAGATTGTTCTAACGTATTGGCTATGAACGACAAATACCAAACAATACCTGCGCGACAATTGTTCCTGCGACACCTCGCTCAAACGTCGCCCGGACCGCTTGCCATTGAAATCGAACGCGCCGAGGGGCTTTACCTCTACGATACCGGTGGCAAGGCGTATCTCGACCTCATTGCAGGCATCGGTGTGAGCTGTATAGGGCACCGACACCCGGCAGTTCAGGCCGCCGTGGAAGATCAGGTGAACCGTTACTGGCATACCCTGGTTTATGGTGAATACGTGCTGAATCCGCAAGTAAAACTGGCAACATTGCTCGCTTCACAACTCCCCGGACTCGATTCGGTCTATTTTGTCAACTCCGGGACCGAAGCCACCGAAGGCGCTCTCAAACTCGCCAAACGTTACACCGGTCGTCCCGACCTCGTAGCCTGCCGCAATGCTTACCACGGCAGCACCCACGGTGCCGCAAGTCTCATGAACCCTGTTGATTTTACGTTGGCTTACCATCCAATGTTACCTGGCATCCGGCACATCGATTTCAACGACGAAAAAACATTGGATACCATCAACCACCGCACGGCCGCTGTGGTGGTGGAAACCGTACAAGCTGAGTCGGGCATCACGCCGCCCAAACCCGAATTTTTGCAGGCCCTCCGCCGCCGTTGCGATGAAACAGGCGCCCTGCTTATCCTCGATGAAATTCAAGCCGGTTACGGCCGTACGGGCGCACTTTTCGCCTTCCAGCACTACGGCATCAAACCCGACATCCTGCTGCTCGCCAAAGGTTTCGGTGGCGGTATGCCCATCGGCGCCTTCATCGCGCCGCAACACATCATGGAGGTTTTGTCGCACAACCCGGTTTTGGGGCGCATCACCACCTTCGGCGGACACCCCGTGTGCGCCGCCGCCGCCCTCGCTACCCTCGAAGTATTGCTTTCCACCGACCTCATCGCTCAGGTTCCGGCCAAAGAAGCGCTCTTCCGCCAACTGCTCGTACACCCGGAAATTCGCGAAGTGCGCAGCGTTGGGTTGTGGCTGGGCGTAGATTTGGGAGAAGCTGAAAAAGTACAAAGGGTGATCGCCCACTGTCTCGAAAACGGCGTCATCACAGACTGGTTCCTGTTCAACGACCGTACCCTGCGCATCGCGCCACCCCTAACCATTGATGAAGAAACGATTCGGAAGGCCTGCGGAGTACTGTTAGAAGCTCTTTAGCAGGCAGCGGGTCATTAGTTTGGCAACCTCTACAGATTCAGGGAATTGATTAAGCCATTTACCATTTTACCAATTTCGTTGCATTGATACGGCAATGACGAGCTTGAATCGAGGTAGCCGAGTCGTATTGAAAGTTCAATTTGTGTTTCTAATTCAGATACAGAACCACGTGCTATGTGTAAAAAATGGTTGAATTCACGATCAGTATTCCTACCATGTCCATCAGAAATATTGGAAGGTATCGATATGGCAGATCTTCTCATTTGGCTCGTGAGTCCATACAATTCCTCTTTTGGAAATATTTGAGTAGCCAAGTAGGTTGCTTCAACAAGAGTCATGCTCTTATCTCAAACATTCAAATCCCGAAAATTTCTCACTTTTCCCATTTCATTTAAATAAACTATTTTTTTGCCTGCTGCCTGCTGCCTGCTATTTCAGCAGTGCCGTCCCAATGGCACATTCCAAACACCTTTGTGCATCGCAATAATGGGTTTTAAGCTGCAACAACGCCTGCCCCTGGGCCGCGTTTTGCGCTTTACAACCCAGAGATGCCCAGGAGCGCAACACCACATTGTCTTCAGGCGGCATGGATTCCAGCCAATGCAGGGCTTTGTCCATCAAATCCGGTTTGTTTTTTATTTTTCCATGATGAAAAACAAACGGCGCCAGGACGTTTATCACCAGCAGCCGAATAAAATCGTTGCCGGGTTGATGTGTTGCTTCTTTGCCGGACTTGCTGAAATGGTAATGGCTGTGCCAGTAGTCCGACGGCTCATGCCGGAGCAAAGCGGTAACTTCTTTCATGTCGCGTGCCTCCAGAACAGCATTCCAAAGCAGTTCGTTGTGGTGCAATACCGAAGAAAATTGTGCAAGCCTGAGGGTGGGGAAACCAGCCGGACGCAAGCGCAGGAATTTCCACAACTGCGTTTCCAGGGGTTGAAGTTGGTGTTTGTGTTGTAAAAAACGGTATTCCTGGGCCAGCATGTTGGGATAGTCCTCTTCAAAAGGTGTTTCCAAAAAACCTGCTTGTCCAAACACCAACGCTTCCACCTGGGAGATGCGGTTTCGGTAGCGCGACACCAGATTCAAGGGCAACAGGCGGGCAAGCTGGGCAAAAGGTTCGGTGTTTATTTTCAGACCGTAGCCGTAAGCCAGTTGACGGTAAAAGGCTTCCTCCCAATGTTGCCCTGTTGATTCAAGTTGCAGCGCCACTACAGCAGTTTTGGCTTCGAGACGATCCACCAGCAGGCGGTCGAGCCAGTTGAGGCGAACAATGCCGTCTGCCTGAGCAAAATTCGGTGCGCAAGGAATCCAGTGTTTTTCATTTTCCAGCCGAAAATACGATTGCAACAAACGCGGCGGAATACGGTCGCGCAATGCCAAGCATGGCAGCCGTCCGCCATCCAAACGCACAATGGGCACATCTTCGTCGAGCACCACATGCAACACCACGTTGTCGTAAGCTCGGTCGGTCTCATGCCCGTGTGCCAGCCATTCCGAGGCGCGCAGGTGCATCTCCACATTGCCTGCCCAAAGGGTACCCGAAAGGCGAATGCGGGCGTTGAAAAAATCGGGACCGGAATGGGTGTTCAGTTCGCCCGGATGCAAGATTTCGAGCTCTTGACTGTCGGTGGTGCGCAACGCCCGGCTGTCGAACCGCCGCCAACGCCAAAGGAAATGTAAAAAGGCTTCTTTCATGGTGATGTATTTAAATCCACCTGAAGTTTTGTTTTTTCTATCCATATTGTAAATGGGTGGAAACACATTTGTTTTAATATAAACTTTTATAAATAATTGATATTCATATTTTTACAATAAAAAAATGACGACATAAAGGTATGAGGTGCTGGTGTATCTTTGTGATTAGCCGTTAGCTGGCAGTGTACCGCTGCCTACCAACAGCTAACTGCTAAAAAATGACCGACGCTTACAAAACCATAACTGCACCTTCAGAGGGCGAATTCAAAGATCGCGGAAGCAAGTTCCTTGCTTATGCATGGCCGGTGCGTACAGAAGCCGACATTCATGAAAAACAGGAGTCTTTGCGCAAAGTGCACATCAAGGCCCGGCACCATTGTTATGCCTGGCGACTTGGGGCCGACGGCGCGCGCTACCGATCCAACGACGATGGTGAACCTTCGGGTACTGCCGGTCGACCGATTTTGGCGCAAATCGATGCCCTCGACCTGCGCGATGTGCTGGTGGTGGTGGTACGGTATTTCGGCGGTACGTTGCTGGGTACTTCGGGCCTCATCAATGCCTACCGCGCAGCCGCAGCCGAGGCATTGCGCCATGCCGATGTGGTTGAAAAAATCGTGCAGGACTACCTGTCGCTCGATTTCGATTACGCACTGATGCCCGACGTAATGCAGGCGGTGAAAAAACTCGACATTGGGCTGACTGGACAGGTGTTCGGCGACCGGGGCAGGCTCGATGTAGCCATTCGGCAAACGGAAACAGCCGGAAGGTTGCTTGCGCTCAAGGCCCAACTTTGGAAAGTGAGTCTGGAAGAAGCCTCCCAACTCGACTGGCCTTCCGGACTAATTGTTCAAACCCTAAGCACCAATACCTGATGCCGCGACGTATCCTTCGGGTTGTTCCCGACGACCTTGAGTTGGTCAAAAAACAACTGCTCCACTGGGCCGCAGGTCAGGAGCATGGCATGTTCCTCGATGGCAACGAGGGCACCACGGATGCCTGGACCTGCCTTGTAGCTGCCGGCGCTCATTGGGTTTTGGAAAGACAGGCAGGAACGGCATTCAACGCGTTGCGCGAAGCTTACGATGCCTTTCGCGGCGACTGGTTGTTCGGTTTTATGTGCTACGACTTGAAAAACGAAACCGAACGCTTGCATTCAGGACATTCCGACAGCATAGGATTTCCCGATATGGCTTTTTTTCAACCCACAACTGTTGCGGGCATACGGGGAGGAATACTAGAAATCCAATGCCTCAACGACGAAGATCCGGATGCTGTTTGGCAAGCATTGAAACGTTTAAATCCTTCGGATGGAAATTACTGTCCACCCGTCAGATTACAGCCCCGCATGACCAAAGCCGGCTATTTGGAGCGTGTGGATACCATCCGTGAGCACATAGCCGCCGGAGATTTGTACGAAATGAATTTGTGCCAGGAATTTTTTGCCGAAGGCGTAAACATCAATCCTGTTGGTGTTTTTGAACGGCTCAACGAACTGAGCAGAGCGCCTTTTGCCACGTTTTTGAAATGGGAAAACCGCTATTTGTTGTGTGGCAGCCCGGAGCGATTTTTGCGCAAGCAGGGCGACAGGCTCATTTCCCAGCCCATCAAAGGAACGCGCAAGCGCAACCTCGCCGATCCGGTGGCCGACGAAATTTTGCGGCGCTCGCTGATCGAAAGTGAAAAAGACAGGGCCGAAAATGTGATGATCGTGGATCTGGTGCGCAACGATCTCGCGCGCAATTGCCTGCCCGGCTCTGTGGTGGTGGACGAACTTTTCGGCATCTACAGCTTCCCGACAGTGCACCAGATGATCTCTACGGTGCGCGGCGACCTGCGACCGGACGCACACCCCATCGATGCGCTTCGCGATGCTTTTCCCATGGGCAGCATGACCGGAGCACCCAAGGTGATGGCCATGGAGCTCATCGAAAAATACGAACTTACCCGCCGCGGCTTGTATTCAGGTGCCGTGGGTTACATCGACCCGGATGGAAATTTTGACTTCAACGTGGTGATACGCAGCATTTTGTACAATGAAAAAACCGGCTACGTTTCGGTGCAGGTGGGTGGCGCGATCGTGTATGATTCCAATCCGGAAGAAGAATACCAGGAATGCCTGCTTAAGGCGGAGGCGATGCGGAAAAGTTTGAAATCATAACCCATTCAAGGACATTCCTTTTTCGGGCATTTCCACTCTCCACTCTCCACTCTCCAAACTCCAAACTCATTTTACCGCAGGCAATCCCGAAAGCTCCCTTACTTCGCGCAATGTTTGTTGCGCGCGCTGGCGGATCACCGCACTGGAGTCCTTGATGCTGTCGCGCACACGGCGTTTGTCGGCCAGTAAGGCCTGGTAGTTTTCGCGCATGGGGTTGATGAGTTCGACGAGTGCGTCGGCCACCGATTCCTTGAGGGCGCTGTACTTGAGGGCGCCGGCATGGTAGTCGGCCATGAGGCTGTCGTACGCATCCATTTGGTTGCAGGCGCGCAGGATTTCGAACAGGTTCAACACGCCTGCGCTCATTTGTCCGGCGGGCGTATCGCCTGTATCGGTTACAGCCGATTTGATTTGTTTGCGCGTGCGGTCTTCGTCGCCAAGCAGGTTGATGTAATGCTTTTCGCCGAGGCTTTTGCTCATTTTGCGTGTCGGGTCGGCAGGGGAGAGGATCTTGGGTGTTTCGGTGTAAAGTGGCTCCGGGTGGCGGAAGTACTCTTTGCCAAACTGGAAATTGAATCGTTGGGCGATGCTGCGCGAGAGTTCGAGGTGTTGTTCCTGGTCTTTACCAACCGGCACATAATCGGCGTGGTAAATGAGGATGTCGGCGGCCTGGAGCACAGGGTAGAAGAGCAATCCCGCGCCTACGAAGGCTTCTTTGCCGTCGTTGTCTTCGAGTTGTTTGCTTTTGTCCTTGAACTGCGTCATGCGTGTAAGTTCGCCGTAAGAAGTTACGCAGCTCAGAATCCAGGCGAGTTCGGCGTGTTCGGGCACGAGGCTTTGGATGAAAATGTTCTCTGGTTTCACACCGCAGGCGAGCAGTTGAAACGTCATTTTCCAGGTATTTTCAAGCAGATCTGAGGCCTTGTACGGCATGGTCATGGTGTGGTAATCGACCACTCCGTACACGCAGTTGTAGGATTCCTGGAGGCGGACCCAGTTTTGAACGGCGCCGAAGTAGTTGCCGATGTGGAGGTCGCCTGTGGGTTGGATGGCGGAAAGAACGTTTTTCATGGAGCTGGATTACAAAGCTGCGATGACGGAGATTTCGATGTTGACGAAGCGCGGAAGTTCGGACACCTGCACGAGTTCGCGGGCGGGAGCGGTGGCTTCGGCAAAATAGGTGGCATACACTGCATTGATGCGCGGGAACAAGTTCATGTCCTTTACAAAAACACTGGCTTTGATGACTTTTTCGAGCGAAGAACCGGATGCGGTGAGCACAGCTTTTACGTTGTCGAGCACGCGACGGGTTTCCGCTTCGATGTCGGAGAGCACCAGTTCGCCCGTTGCGGGGTCGATGGCGATTTGTCCGGACACGAATACCATGCCGTTGAAAGCTACGGCCTGGTTGTAGGGGCCGATGGGCAGGGGAGCATCGGCCGTTTTGATGATTTGTTTCATGACCTGGATTGGGTTAAATAGAAAAAGCCCCATAACATCCCGACAAGCGGAACTGGAGCCTCCTCAATACAAAATGCAGGAAATCCGCCTAAGCTTCGGCTTCTTCGACGCGGTTACCGGGGATCAGCACCTGACCGCGGTAGTACAGATCACCTTCAACCATGTAGGCATGGTGGAAAAGGTGACGCTCACCGGTTGTAGGGCAGGTAGCGATTTGCGGAACTTCCGTTTTGTAGTGCGTGCGGCGAGCGCGCTTACGGCGCTTGGAGTGCCGCCATTTAGGATTGGGCATGGCTCAAAAATTAATCAATTTCGCGTTTACCGCTTTAAGCGGCTAATTTTCAGTAAGACCCTTCAAGGCGTCGCGGATCGGATTGTTGATATCATCACCGTCGTTTTCGTCCTTCAGGAATTTAAGCACTTCAAAGTTACAAGGCGGTTCGGGGTCGTTTTTGCAGTCGTACGTATTGGTGATGGGTAAAGCGAGCACCATGAATTCATACAGGTATTTGGCCAGATTGAATTCCGAGGCTTCCCGCAAAATAAACACCACTTCGTCTTCTGTTTCTCCTTCCGTTTCGCCGAATTTGACAATCAGGTGGCGCTCATCCTGCAAAGGCAGGTGGATGTTTGCCGTACAACGGTCGCAAACAGCACCAACATAGCCGCTGACCAGAAAGTCGAACAGCATCATGTCAGATCGTTTGTCGAGCGTAACGTCGAAGTCAATCACACCTTCTTCAACCGGCGAACCTTCGAAGTAGCTGAGGAACTTTTTGTCGATCGAAAATTTGTAATGGTGTATTCCGGGTTTAATGCCCTGGATGGGGAGGGAATACAATACAAAGGGATCCATAGCCACTTCAGTTTGTCAAATCGGGCGGCAAAGGTAACAGCTTTGTGTGATTTACCCAAGAAGAAAGAAAAAAATACTTAGCGGGTAGGATACAGCAGGCAGTGGGCAGTAGGCAGATGAGTCTGTGGTCGACCGTCTTTTTAGAATTATAGATGCGGGGTGGCGAAATATTTATGGAAAATAGGCTGTCAGAAAATGGTTGGGTAAAAATGTTTGTAAACCGAAGTGGTGTCGGACAAAAGTTCTAATCAATTGGTTGTCAATTTAATAAACGCACAACTACAGTATTTTTTGCTGCCTTCTTCCTGCTGCCCACCGCCTGCTGAAAAAAATCTTTGTAAAATTTTCATCTTGGTATTGCATAGTACCTGATAACCTACGTATATTTGCATCATCGAAAACAAGTTGGCACGGCGCCAAGGCCTCCTACTGGAGGCAAAAATGCCCGGGCAACAACGAAAAAATTAAGCAACCGCATGGATTTGGAAAATGCAAAAGCCCAAATGCGGAAAGGTGTCCTGGAAATGTGTGTTCTGGCTGTGAT
>Ga0136636_10002595_pt1 | contig 10781 bp, 8 predicted proteins | sample AntDrymUQ8522106_2_FD_104653 | JGI IMG/M metagenome (GOLD analysis project Ga0136636, IMG submission 104653) | Polar desert sand microbial communities from Dry Valleys, Antarctica - metaG UQ852 (21.06) | ecosystem: Environmental > Terrestrial > Soil > Desert | place: Antarctica: Dry Valley... | reverse complement strand
GGGTCCGCGGCGGAGCTGCGCACCGGCGGCTACCGGGGGCAGACCGTCGCGCTGCTCACCCAGCACGGCAAGGAGCGGGTGATTTCACCGGTGCTGGAACTCGAACTGGGTTGCCACGTGCAGCTGGTGACCGGTTACGACACGGATCAGCTTGGCACCTTCACCCTCGATATTCCGCGTGCGGGCGCCCAGGTCGAGGCTGCACGCAGGAAGGCGCGCATTGGAATTGAGCTTTCGGGCCTGCCGCTGGGGCTCGCATCCGAGGGCGCGTTCCGGCCGGACCCGATGGTGGGGATGTTTCCCTGGAACGTGGAGCTGCTTCTGTTCATCGATGACGACCAGGGACTCGAGATCGTAGGTGTGGCGCAAGGCAGGGCGAGCCACGCGCACCGGGTCGCGGCGGACTGGGCGCAGGCCGAAGCCTTCGCCCGCGAATCCGGATTTCCCGAACACCACCTGGTGGTGCGCGCAGGCGGCGAGAAAGACCCACGCCTGCGCAAAGGCATCGCCAGCTGGGAGGATCTTGACGCCGCCTTCGCGTGGGCGCAGTCGCAATCGGCGAGCGGCCAGGTGTTTCTTGAAACCGACCTGCGCGCACACGCCAACCCCACCCGCATGCAGATGATCCGCCTCGCTGCCCTGGATCTTGCGGCCAGGCTCAAGTCCCTGTGCCCGTCCTGCGCCGCGCCGGGGTTCTGGCTGGTGGAGAAGATTCCGGGCCTGCCCTGCAGCGGCTGCGGCGCGCCCACCCACGAGACCCGCGCCGAGGTGCTCAGTTGCGTAAAGTGCACCCATGCCGTGACCCGTGTGCGCACCGACCAAACCTGCGCTGACCCGGGGCGCTGCAATTACTGCAATCCATGAGAGAAAGGCGCCACGCCCTGGCCATGACACAGCTGACACTGACCCGCCCCGACGACTGGCACCTGCACCTGCGTGACGGGGAGATTCTGAGTACGGTGCTACCCGCGACGGCGCGGCGCTTCGCGCGCGCCATGATCATGCCGAACCTCGATCCGCCCGTGCGCACGGTGGAGGATGCCCGCGCCTACCGCGACCGTATCCTTGCGGCGCTACCGGCAGACCTGAGTTTCCAGCCGTTGATGACGCTCTATCTCACCGACCAGACCACGTCGGGGGAGATCGTGCGCGCAAGCCGCAGCGGCTTCATATACGGTGTGGGTGAGGTTTTTCTGGTAGGCGCGACGACGAACTCCGCCTACGGGGTGAGCGATTTCTCGAGCTGCGACGCGGTATTTGCGGCCATGGAGAAAACCGGCCTGCCGCTGCTCTTGCACGGTGAGGTGACCGACACGGACGTCGATGTCTTCGACCGCGAGCGGGTGTTCATCGAACGCCATCTCGTGCCCATTGTCGAGCGATTCCCACGCCTGAGAGTGGTCCTGGAGCACATCACCACGGGCGAGGCGGTCGACTTCATCGAGCGTTCTGGCGCGAACGTGGCGGCCACCATCACCGCGCATCACCTGTTGCTCAATCGCAATGCCATGTTCACCGGAGGCCTGCGCCCGCACGCGTACTGCCTGCCGGTGCTCAAGCGCGAGTCGCACCGCCAGGCGCTGATCCGTGCCGCCACGAGCGGCAACCCGAAGTTCTTCCTCGGCACCGACAGCGCCCCGCACGCGCGCGGCGCCAAAGAGTCAGCCTGCGGCTGCGCCGGCATTTACACCGCGCACGCGGCGATCGAACTGTATGCGGAGGCATTCGAACAGGCGGGGGCGCTTGACCGGCTTGAAGCCTTCGCCAGTTTCCACGGTCCCGACTTCTACGGCCTGCCGCGCAATCGCGACACGATCACGCTGGAGCGGGAGACCTGGACGGTGCCCGACGAGGTGCTTTTCGGGACGGAAACGGGCGTGCCGATGCGCGCCGGGGGAACGATTGCGTGGAGGCTTGTCGAATGAAAACATGCAATCCGCACATGCAACAACCTGCGCGCGACGACCGCGCTAGGCGTGCGCGCTCAGCTGCGCTATGCCCTTACCGAAACCCCAATGCAGATTCTCAACACGTACACCAGCATGCCTGACAACCGCAGGAGCAAAGTTGTCATCCAGGGCGTGCAGCGCTCGCCCAACCGCGCCCTGCTGCGCACCACTGGTTTCGCCGACAAGGGTTTTGAAAAGCCCATTGTCGACCGGGTGAACGCTTACAGCACCATCACACCCTGCAAAATGGACATCGGCATGCTCGAGACGCGGCCCGAGGCGGCGTTGCGGGAGGTCGGCGCGATGCTGCAGACCTTCGGCATCATCACCATCTCGGACGGCATCTGCATGGGCACCGAGGGCAGAAAGACATGACCGTAGCCTACTCTGCGGTGGCCGCTGATGGGAACTGACAGCCAGACCGGGGCTGACGCGCTTGCCTTCGATCGCGCCCATCTCTGGCACCCCTACAGCTCGATGATCGACCCGCCGCCGGTTTACCCGGTGGTCGGCGCCGAGGGTGTGCGGCTCACGCTCGCCGACGGGCGTACGCTCATCGACGGCATGGCCTCGTGGTGGACGGCGATCCACGGCTACAACCACCCCCGGCTGAACAACGCCGCTGAAGCGCAGCTGCGGCGCATGGCGCACGTGATGTTCGGCGGGCTGACCCACGCGCCGGCGATTGAACTGGCGCGGCGGCTGGTACTGCTCACGCCTGCGCCCCTGGAAAAGGTCTTTCTGTGCGATTCGGGCTCGGTATCAGTGGAGGTGGCCATCAAGATGGCGATCCAGTACTGGCAGGCCCGTGGCCAGCCGGGCCGGCAACGCGTGCTCGCCCTGAGAGGCGGCTACCACGGCGATACCTTCGCCGCCATGTCGGCATGCGACCCGGATACCGGCATGCATCATCTGTTCAAGGGGGTGCTTGCGGAGCAGATCTTCGCACCTCGGCCCAGCTGCCGGTTCAGCGAGGCGTGGGATCCGGACGATATTGTCGGGTTTGCGCGCCTGATCGAGGCGCATCGCGACGAACTCGCGGCGGTGATCCTGGAACCGGTCGTGCAGGGTGCGGGTGGCATGTGGTTCTACCACCCCGAGTACCTGCGGCAGGTGCGCGCCCTGTGCGACGCGCACGGCGTACTGCTGATCGCCGATGAGATCGCCACCGGTTTCGGCCGCACCGGGCGCCTGTTTGCCTGCGAGCACGCCGGCATTGCCCCGGATATTCTCTGCCTGGGCAAGGCCCTGACCGGTGGCTATCTGACCCTGGCCGCGACGCTCACTACCGCCGAGGTGGCGGAGACGATTTCCCGCGGCGGCGCGGGCTGCTTTATGCACGGACCCACTTTCATGGCCAATCCCCTGGCCTGCTCCGTCGCCGTAGCCAGCATCGATCTGCTGCTCGAGTCCGACTGGCAGACCAGGGTGGGGGGAATCGAACGGCAGCTGCGCGCGGAGCTTGCTGCGTGCGCCGAGCTGCCGGGGGTGCGCGACGTGCGGGTGCTTGGCGCAATCGGCGTAGTCGAAATGCACGATTCGGTGGACCTGCGCCGGCTTACGCCCCGCTTCGTCGACGCCGGCATCTGGCTGCGGCCCTTTGGTCGCCTGGTCTACATGATGCCGCCGTACGTGATTGCAACAGAAGATCTATCGCTGTTGACCGGCGCCATGCGGGGCGTCCTGTCGGAGCTCGACGCTATAGAAGCGACACCATGAGTGTATTCCGCGACTCGAAATACCATGCTTTCCTGCGCAGCGTACGTGCGCGCGGGGAGCGCAAGCACGACTGAACGGGCATCGTCATGTTGAGCTTCGTTGGCTACCCCACGCGTTCCTGCTGAAGTCACGAAGCAGCCATACACGCTGCAAATTCACGTTTCCGATCCAGACGCAGGACGGGCCGCTTGCGCGGCCCGTCTGCTGTATTTGTTACTGGTAGCGGCTGCTTACTGGCGCAGCGGCAACACGCGGATCTCGACGCGGCGATTCTGGGCGCGGCCGGCATCGGTGCCGTTGTCGGCGATCGGGGAGTTCTTGCCCATGCCCATGATCTCGAAGCGCTCGCGGATCAGGCCCTGCCCCATCAGGTAGTTACCCACGCTGTTTGCGCGCTGCTCGGACAGGCGCTGGTTGAACTGCGCGCTGCCCACGCTGTCGGTGTGCCCGGTCACTTCCACGATGGTCTGGTTGAACTCGCGCAGGGTGCTGGCCACGTTGTTCAGGGCCGGATAGAACTGCGGCTTCAGGTCGTACTTGCCGAAGTCGAAGGTCACGCCGTCGGGCAGGTTGAGCTTGATCACGTCGCCGTCGCGGCTGACGTCAATGCCCGTACCCGCGGTCTGCCGCCGAAGTTCGGCTTCCTGACGGTCCTGGTAGGCGCCGATGGAACCGCCCGCCAGGCCGCCAACGCCTGCGCCCACCAACGCGCGCTGGCGGCGCTCGGTGGCGTCGCCGCCGCTGAGCAGGCCGGCGACCGCGCCAATTCCGGCACCGATCAGCGCGCCGCTGCGGGTGCGGTTAGGATCGTTGGGGTCGGTGGTCTGACCGGTGTAGGTGGCGCAACCGCCAAGCATCACGGTGCTTAGCACGGCGACCGCAGTGACTTTCATGGCTTGGATCTTCATAACTAACACCTCGTCGATTAGGGACGTTGTCCCGGCAGTGAATTCAGCTACGCAACGATACGCAGCGTCTGTAAAGCCAGGTGAAGCCAGCCCCACCTGAGCCAAGCGGCTCAATCCAAGGCATGGACCAGGCCACCAGCACCGATCGAATCCAGGCAATGGTCCCAGTTTCCCATCAGGGACAGATACAGCAGCTTCTCGAATTCGGGGCCGAAGCGCTGGATTACCGCGTCCGGGTCGGGGACCAGCTTGGCATCGGCGATCAGCCCGAAATGCACGCGATTGTTGTAGCTCAGGATGGAGATGCCGATGCCGATCGAGCCCGTCTGCGGTACCCAGAACATCATCTCGCGCATCAGGCAGCCGCCCAGGTATAGCGGCTGCTGCGGCCCGGGCACGTTGGTGGCCACCGCCGTGGCCTTGCGGCTGAACAGCTCAAGCGCCAACCCCTGCAAGGCGGCTGGCGCCATCCCAAGCGCAGCTAACAATCCATATGAAACAATCGCCTGGCGTGAGTTCTTAAGGTCGTTCATACACTTGGCCACCCGCTCCACGCGGCGGATCGGGTTTTCCTCCCCGACCGGCAGCTCCAGGAACACCAGGCCAAAATGATTACCAAGCTGCTTGGCGTGCTCCAGCGGACGCAGGTTGACCGGCACCGTGGCCCGCAGGGTCACGCCCTGCAGGCATTCGCCGCGTTCCAGCATGTAGCTGCGGAGTGCCCCGGCCGCGGCGGCCATCAGCACATCGTTGACCGTGCAGTCGCAGGCACGGCCAACAGCCTTCACTTCATCCAGATCCAGAGGCTCAGCCCAGGCTACGCGCTTGCTCACTCCCAGCTTGCCGCGAAGCATGCTGGGCGGGTCATCGCATAGCGCCAGCGCAGCCGCCAATTCGCGACCAATCTCACCACCCTCCTTGGCCAACATGGTGGCCAGACTGGGGTCGCGGTACATCTGCTTGCCCCGGTCCAACATCTGGCCGCCCAACTTCATATAGCGGTCCACCGTGCCGACCCGGTGATCAACCCGTGCGCCCTCGTGCTTCAGCCACGCCGCATGCAGGCTGCTGTCCTTGCCTGGCTTGCGCTCGGTATCGGTGAGCGAAAGCAGCACCTGCACCAGGGCGATGCCGTCGGCATAGCTGTGATGGATGCGGGTGACTACGGCCGAACCACCGCCATATTTCTCGATCAGGTGGAATTGCCAGAGCGGCTTGGATTTATCCAATGGCGAGGACGCCAGCTGGCTGACGAAGCGCTCGAAGGCTTTCTTTTCCGACTTTGGATCGCTGCGACCAGGCAAGGCGGAGATACACACATGCCAGTCCAGATCGAAGTTCTCGTCCTCTACCCACGCGGCGCCTGCCGTCGTTTCCACCGCCTTCTGCAGAAAGCGGGGATAGCCAAGGAAACGCTTCTGGATCACCTGCTTGAGCTTCTGCAGGGTCATCGGCTCATCCAGCATCATCACCCCGGTGATCATCATCGGGTTGGTTGGCCGCTCCATCCGCAGCCATGCGGTATCGACCCGCGACATGGGTTCCCTGCGCGGCTTGCGCGGCACCTTGGTAGTAGCCATCGTGTTCTCCTCTCCCCGGCCGAGTGGAACACGCGGCCGCGAAAGGGTCAACGCGACGGCTCCGGGGCGCACTGTTTGTACGCGGCCAGCGCCGCATCACGCCCGGCGGCGAGGTCCACCATGGGTTGGCTGGGATAGGCCGGCGCCAGCCGCCTGGCAAGATCGGGTTCCAGCCAAGGGGCGAAACGCGCCTGCACCGGCAGGCCTGTCAGTTCTGGCACCCAGCGGGTGATGTATACCGCATCCGGATCAAACTTCCGCGCCTGGGTGACCGGATTGAACACGCGGAAATAGGGCGCGGCATCCGCGCCGGTGCCTGCCACCCACTGCCAGCCCAGGGTGTTGCTGGCCAGGTCTGCATCAACCAGCGTGCTCCAGAACCAGCGCGCGCCGTGCAGCCAGTGCTGGCGCATGTGCTTAGTCAGCCAGCTGCCCACGATCATGCGCACCCGGTTGTGCATGTAGCCGGTGTGCCACAGCTGGCGCATGCCGGCGTCCACGATGGGCACCCCGGTGCGACCCTGCTGCCAGGCCTGCAGCTGCTGCCGGTCTTTTTTCGCCCAGTCGAAATACTCGAAGCGCGGATTGAGATTGCGGGTAGTGGTATTGGGAAAGTGGTGCAGCAGGTGGTAGGCGAACTCACGCCAGCCCAACTCGCGCACGTAGCTGTCCATGTCGGCGCTGTTGGCGGCGGTGCGCGATGGCTCCAGCTCCGCGCAGATGCGCCACGGCGCGATCTCGCCGAAATGCAGGTGCGGCGAAACCAGCGACGTCCCTACCCGGTCCGGGCGGTCGCGGTCGCTTCGATAGCCCTGCAGCGCACCGTCGATGAAGACTTCCAGCGCCTGGTGCGCGCCCGCTTCGCCGGGCTGCCAGTGCTCCCAGAAGCCCTTGTCCCAGCCCAGTGCCGGCAACAGCTCCAGCGCATCCAGCGCTACGCTGGGTAGCGCAGCGGCCACTTCCGGCAGGCGGTCAGGTGCGTCCACCAGCGCGGGCATGCGCCACTGCCCCAGTGCAGTGCGCCAGAACGGGGTGAACACCTTGTAGGGACCGCCCTGCTGGGTAGCAAGAGACCACGGCTCGAACAGCAGGGCTGCATTGAAGCTTTCCACCTGCACGTCGCCGCTGCGCAGCGCCTGTTTTATGGCCGCATCGCGCGGCTGGGTGGCGGGGTCGTACTTGCGGTTCCAGAACACCGCCGCTGCGGAGGTCTGTTCCACCAATGCCTGCAAGGCCTGCTGACTAGGCCCGCGACGCAGCAGAAGCCGAGAGCCGCGTTGGCGCAGATCCGCATCCAGCCTGCACAGGGAGTGGTGCCGCCAGCTGTCAGAGGCTGCGCCGGGCGCCCATTCGCCCTCTTCTTCCGGCGCATGGACGTAGACCGGAATGGGTTGGAAGCCGCCGTCCACGGCCGCCTGCAGGGCCGGGTTGTCGGCCAGCCTCAGGTCATTGCGAAACCACACGATTGCATTCGGCACCTGCCCTGCTCTCCATTGACGTTGAAACCTATTCGGCCGCTGCGTTGAACGGCCGTATGGCGGGGTGCGCTTCGGCCACGATCAAGCCTGGCCCAGGTACTCGCGCGGGATGCGCTCGTTGAGACCGGTCAGGATTTCGTAGGGAATGGTGCCCGCCGCCAGGGCCACGGCTGCGCAACTCAGGGCCGCATCATCCTGCGTCCCGATCAACACTACCTCGTCCCCGTTGTAGGCGGTGCCGTCCGGGCCAATATCCACCATGAACTGGTCCATGCACACGCGCCCTACGATTGGCCGGCGCTGCCCGCGTACCAGCACTTCCCCGCGCGAGGACAGCGATCTTGGATAACCGTCCCCGTAGCCGATCGGCAACGTGATGATGCGCGTGTCCCGCTGCGTCGTCCAGGTGGCGCCGTAGCTGACGCTACGCCCGGCCTTGACCACCTTGAAGTACACCACCCTGGTGACCAGCGACAGCACCGGGCGCAGCGGGACGGCCGCGATGGACGCAGGGTCAGGCAACACTCCGTACAGGGTGATCCCTGGGCGCACCATGTCCAGGCAGGTCTCGGGGAAGTGCAATATGCCGCCCGAGTTGGCCAGGTGTCGGAGCGGCATGGGCGCGCCGATCCGGTCGAAGCGTTCGCACGCCGCCAGGAATCGCTGCAGCTGCTCGCCGGTCATCGGCGAGCTTGGATCATCGGCGCAGGCCAGGTGCGAGTAAACGCCCTTCACCCTGCACCAGGGCGAAGCCATCGCGGCGTCGATGAACGGTGCGGCATTCTCGCTGTGCACGCCGATGCGTTCCATGCCGGTGTCCAGCTTCAGGTGGATCACCGCGTGTTTTCCCATCGATTCGGCGACCTGCTCCACCTGGCGCAACTTGTCGATGGAGGACACCGTGACCTCCAGGTCGTGGGCAATGAACTGCCCCACCTGAGGTGCATGGATGCCGCCCATGACCAGGATCGGGATGTGCACGCCGGCACGGCGCAGCGCGATGCCCTCCTCGACGAAGGCCACGCCCAGCTGGGCGATGCCCTGGGTCTGCAGGTGCAGGGCCACCGGCACCAGGCCATGGCCGTAGGCGTTGGCCTTGACCACGCCCAACACCGGCACGCCGGCCTTGCGCTGCAGCGCATGCAGGTTATGGGCCAGCGCGTCCAGGTCCACGCGGATGCGGGCGGGGCGGTCGCTGGCCTCGGTCTGGTAGGCCGGGTGCTGGCTGGCTTCGGGGAGAGAAGGCGGGCTGGGCATGGCGCGATTGTAGCCGCCTACCGTTATTCGAAGCTGCCCACCGCGTCGCGCGCCAGGTTGTCGAAACGGGTGTACTCGCCGAAGAACTTGAGCTTGAGCGAGCCGGTGGGTCCGTTACGCTGCTTGCCGATGATCACCTCGGCCAGGCCGGCGTCGGCGGAATCCTTGTGGTAGTACTCATCGCGGTAGATGAAGACGATGACATCGGCATCCTGTTCGATGGCGCCCGACTCGCGCAGGTCGGCCATCACCGGGCGTTTGTCGGTGCGCGTTTCCAGCGAGCGGTTGAGCTGCGACAGCGCCATCACCGGCACGTTCAGCTCCTTGGCCAGGGCCTTGAGCGAGCGTGAAATCTCGGAGATCTCGGTGGCCCGGTTCTCGCTGTTGCCGGGCACCGCCATCAGCTGCAGGTAGTCGATGACGATCAGGCCCAGGTCATGCTCGCGCTTCAGCCGGCGGGCCTTGGAGCGCAGCACGTCGGGAGACAGCGCCGGGGTGTCGTCGATGAAGATCTTGGTTTCCTTGAGCATGCGGATGGCCCCGGTCACCCGGCTCCAGTCCTCGTCCTCCAGCTGGCCGGTGCGCAGGCGATTGGCGTTGACCCGGCCGTTGGAGGAGATCAGGCGCAGGGCCAGCTGCGAGGCGGACATTTCCATTGAGAACACCGCCACCGCCTTCTTCGATTTGATCGCCGCGTACTCGGCGATGTTCAGCGCCAGCGTGGTCTTGCCCATGGCCGGACGCGCCGCCAGGATCACCAGGTCAGTAGGCTGCAGCCCGGCGGTCATCTCGTCGAACTCGTAGTAGCCGGTGGGAAGCCCGGTGATGCTGCCGCCGCTCTCGAAACGGCTCTGCAGGACCTCGAACGCGTCCTTCAGCGCGGCATTGACCGCGGTGAAATCGGTGCGCCCGCGGGCGCCCGCTTCGGCGATGGCAAACACCTCCTGCTCGGCCTTGGCCAGCAGCTCGGCGCTGTCGCGGCCATCGGGCTGGAAGCCGTCGTTGATGATCGCGGTGCCCACTTCGATCAATTGGCGCATCACCGCCTTGTCGCGAACGATCTCGGCGTAGGCCGTGATGTTGGCCGCGGACGGCGTGGTGCTGGCCAGCTCCACCAGGTAAGCGCCGCCCGCCACCTGCTCAATCTGGCCCTGCGATTCGAACCACTCGCCCAGGGTGACCGCATCGTAGGGCCGGTTCTTCTCGGCCAGCTCGCTGATGGCGCGGTAGATCAACTGGTGATCACGACGGTAGAAATCGACATCGTTAAGCTTGTCGTTGATGCGGTCATAGGCCTCGGGCGCCAGCATCATCCCACCCAGCACCGCCTGCTCGGCCTCGATGGAGTGTGGCGGCACGCGCAGTTGTTCAATGCGGGCATCGTGCTGGTCATAGCGGAAACCGGGGCGTGCAGACATCAGATGGTCAAGGATCCTGGAGCCGGCTCGCGGCGTGGTGTGCGACTCGTCATGCTAGCCCCATTAGCTCAAAGGTGTTGCAGATAAGTATGTGGATAACCGGTGTGCATCTCAGGAACTGCGATTTTCCTCGCTGTTGGCCCGGCACGGTCCATGGCTCAGGCAGGAGTCCGGCGCGATGTGGCTATTGCCATGGTCCGCTGCATGGCACCGATCCGGCCGGGTTCCATACCTGCAGCCTTGGGGGCTTCGGTAGTTCGCGTCTGCGCGGTCGTAGTGGTCTGAGAGCTGGCAGCGACCGCGATCACGAGGGCGTCCGCAATGGATGACATACGAGGGTTCATCACACATCTTCCGGTTCAGGACAATGTGGGGGAACGTCGTACAACCCCTCCGGGGCACTGGACAGACGTGGACGAAAACAAAACGGGCGCCTTGCGGCGCCCGTCGTAGGTCTTGCCTGGAGCCTGGC
>Ga0136636_10002594_pt1 | contig 10783 bp, 7 predicted proteins | sample AntDrymUQ8522106_2_FD_104653 | JGI IMG/M metagenome (GOLD analysis project Ga0136636, IMG submission 104653) | Polar desert sand microbial communities from Dry Valleys, Antarctica - metaG UQ852 (21.06) | ecosystem: Environmental > Terrestrial > Soil > Desert | place: Antarctica: Dry Valley... | reverse complement strand
TACTCCACTTGGAGGAACACAGAAGTATGTTGCAAGCAGCCCTGTTGCTGGTGAAATATCGATCCCAAGTCTTAGGCAGACTCTGTATCCTGCTATGATTTTCCCTACAATTACCTTAACAGGTCCTGCAACCGGTACAACTTATGCACCATTCGCAGCTATTACTTTTACTGCTACCGCTGCTGACATTGATGGTACTGTTACCAAAGTTGAATTCTTCCAGGGTGCTACTTCTTTAGGTCTTGGTGTTCTTAGTGCAGGTGTTTATACTCTTACACTACCTACCGGTTTACCTGAACAAGTTGCTGATTATGCTATTACTGCAAAAGCAACTGATAATGATACACAGGTAACAACTTCAACTCCTGTAGTTACTATTAGTGTTGGTAATGCTGCTCCTTTGGCAGTACTTACTGCTCCTGCCGCAGCTTCAAGCTATATTTTAGGCGATGCTGTTACAGTTAGCGCTACCGCTACTGATGCTGACGGAACAGTTGCTTCGGTTGCATTTTTCAACGGAGCTACAAGTTTAGGAAATGGCGTTTTGGCTGCCGGTGTTTACAGTTTAACATTCACACCTTCGGCACTTGGCTCAATTTCATTAACAGCTAAAGCTACCGATAATCTTGGTAAAGTTGGTTCTGCATCGGCTTCACGTTCAATAACTGTTGTTGCTAATCAACTTCCTACCGTTGCTTTAGGTACAATAAGTGCTACACCAGCGTTGGGAGTTGCTCTCATATTAACTGCAACTGCAAGTGATGTTGATGGTACAATTGCTACAGTTGAATTTTTCAACGGTGCTACCAGTTTAGGCAATGGCGTTTTGGCTGCAGGTGTTTACAGTTTAACATTTACCCCTTCAGTTCAGGGAGCTACTTCATTCACCGCAAAAGCTACTGACAACAAAGGTGGCTTTAGAGTATCTGTTGCTGTACCTGTTGTTATCACCGATTTGAGTGCTGCTTATTTACTTGGCACTGTTAGCCAGTCGTGTAATATCGAAGCTGTATGTTTACCTATCACAACCAATGGTTTAACTGTAACAGGTATCAATGGTTTTAACTTCAGTATTGCATACAATAAAGCAAAAGTAAAACCTACAGGAAATGTAACTGTAAGCAATGCTTTGATACTTCCTTTCCTTCCAGCCGGTACAAACGCTGAGGCAATTACTGATTATACCACAACTATTGATACAACTAATGGCATTATCAACATTGGTATTAACTTCAATGCTACAGGTGGTTTAGATCCTGTTTTCACTGGCAATGGTCAGGTAGCTTGTGTTGAATTCAATAAAACTACTGCTTTCCAATCCGTTGATACTGCTGCTTTCTCCTTCACCGAAATCATTGAAAGTTACAGGTCAACAGCTGCAGTTTACAAAAGCGGTTCCGCCGGTAAATTTATCACATACAAATCAGATAAAATGTATGCAAGTCTGAAATTCTGGAGCGATTTAAGCCCTATCAAATACGATATAGCTAATCCTTCAACTTACCTTGCTTCAAATGTATTTGGTTGTGGTGCCACTACAAATGCTGTTCAGCCTGACCTGGCCGGTAATTTTGTTTACAGCATCTTAAACGGTATTACTATCGATGTTAAGAGAGATATGGTTAATACAACAAACGTTCATGATGTTATCAGCGAACAGGATGCTTATCTTACATCATTGGTTTCTGTAAAAGGCACATCCAAAATTAACTGGACTCCTTCAGTTATGCAGATGATTGCAATGGATGTAAACCGTGATGGTTTGATTACTTCAGGAGATGCTACTCAGATTAACCAAAGAGCAGTTCGCTTGATTGGCGAATTCAGCCAACTTGGTGGTTTAGCCAGAGACTGGTCATTTGTTGCTAACACTAAAGTTAACAGTGATCTTACTTACCTGAAATCAGTAACCTTCCCTGAAAATGACCTCCATGGTTATTCAAAATACAAAGTTCCTGTAGTAGCTGTTTGCCAGAATGTTCCGGTTATTGACCCAACAGGTTGCCCTGTAATCAACAATGAAACTTATATTGGAATACTTATAGGTGATGTTGATGCATCGTATGCAGGTATATCTCCTGATGGTGTAATAAAGAGCGCAGAAGCTACCAGCGAAGTTGTTTTCAACCTTCTGGATGCTGTTATAGATAATAACGGTAACCTGGTTGTTCCTGTTTCATTAAACTCAACTGATATAGTTAATTCATTCGGTTTTGATGTTGTATTGAACGATCAGAAAATGACCGTTAAATCGGTTGCTGCTTATGGCGTTAATCTTAACTGGAATTATTTTTCAGCAGAAAAAATGTTACAGGTTGCTGCATTTAGTCTGAACGAAATACCAACCCAGAACACTGCTACATTAACTGTAACCCTTGCAGGTGCAGCTGAAGACCTTACTTTGGCTGACTTTAATGCAACTTTAGTTAAGATTAACGGTAAAAAGGTTACTCTGAAAGTTGTTGATGCTTCAATGCTTGGAGTAAAACCAAACACAAAAGCCAACAATGTTAATGTTTATCCTAACCCTGCTTCCGACAAACTGAATATTGAAGTATCTTCAGATTCAAAAGTTCAGATGTTGGATTTGAATGGCAAAAAAGTTGTTGCAGAAAAGAATGTAAATGCTAACCAGAAGGGTTCGATTGATGTATCGGGTCTTGCTAAAGGTGTTTATATGATGAAAGTTTACAACGCTAATTCGGTTACAACCAAAAAAGTTGTGATTAAGTAACTGTTTCTATATTAGTTTTTTATAACCCCGGCCTAAAGCCGGGGTTTTTTTTCGTTCAGTCAGTTTATGCCTTTTGAAAATCCTTAACAAAATCATAATGTTACTTTTATATTCATTTTACATACCCGGGGTACTTTTGGGAAACTAAAATCTATGCTACCCATAACCCATAGCAGCCCGAAAAAGAGCTATTCTCCGGCTCCCCTGAAAAAGGCCTCATCCTTTTCTTCATCAATCCATGCTGCCAGGCATATCAGGGATGTAATCACAAATATTATTTCAAAATTTCTTATCACACTTTTCGCTGACTTCTACCCATCGCTCAAGCACTAAACCAACAGAATGAAAAAACAAAAACGACAGATTGATATACTTGTAATCTCGGATATTCACCTCGGAACGTATGGCTGCCACGCCAAAGAACTGCTTCACTACCTTAAAAGTATAAAGCCCAAAATTGTTGTCCTCAACGGGGATATTATCGATATCTGGCAATTCAGCAAATCATACTGGCCCAAGAGCCATATGAAAATTATAAAGCACCTGATCACATGGATGGGGAAAGGAGTAAAGACCTATTATGTTACAGGCAACCACGACGAAATGCTGCGCAAGTTCGAAGGAATGAAAATGGGCTCGCTCAGCGTTGTTAATAAGGTTGTACTCAATCTGCCCGACGGCAAAAAAGCCTGGGTTTTTCATGGCGATGTATTTGATGTTACCATGCAGCACTCAAAATGGCTGGCGAAGTTAGGAGCGATTGGTTATGATACATTGATATTGATTAACAGGTTCTTTAATTTTTTCTCCGAAAAAATCTTAAAAAAAGGCAAGCTATCGCTTTCGAAAAAGATAAAGGAGAGCGTTAAATCAGCAGTTTCATTTATTAATGATTTTGAGCAAACCAGCGCCGATATCGGCATCAGCAATAAATTCGACTATGTGGTCTGTGGACATATTCACCACCCGGAAATCCGCACTATCAGTAATTCCGAAGGAAGCATAACATACCTCAATTCCGGCGACTGGGTCGAAAACCTATCCTCGCTCGAATTCGTAAATGGCGAATGGTCAATATACAGGTTTAAGGAAAGTGATAAAGCCGAAATGATTTTGGATGCAGAAGAGGAAGAAGATGAATTAAACAGTTCCCGTCTTTTTGAGAATATGCTTCAGGAATTTAATATGATGCGTCAATGAAAATATTATACGCCATACAGGGTACAGGTAATGGACACCTGAGCCGGGCAAGGGATATCATTCCGGTATTGCTAAAAAATCATGATCTCGATATTCTGATAAGCGGCTCGCAGGCTGATATTGAATTGCCTTACCCGGTAAAATTCAGGTTTAAAGGAATGGGATTTATTTTTGGCTCCAACGGTGGAATCGACCTGGTGGAAACTTACAAGAAGAATTACATCAAAGTATTGCTGTCCGAAATTGAGAGCCTCCCTGTACAGGATTACGAACTGGTGATCAACGACTTTGAGCCGGTTTCGGCCTGGGCCTGTTACCTGAAAAATGTTCCCTGTATTTCCATCAGCCACCAGGCTGCTGTTTTGAATAAAAAAGCCCCGCAGCCAAAAGATTCGGACCTGCTGGGTAAAGCTATACTTAAAAATTATGCTCCTTCGGATGCGAAATATGGATTTCATTTTAAATCCTATGCCGATAATATTTTTACTCCTGTTGTCCGCAGGCAGGTAAGGGATCTGAAAGTTGAAAACAAAGGACATTACACGGTGTACCTGCCTTCGTACGATGATGACAGAATTCTGAAGGTGTTACAGCAATGTGGCGATACCCGCTGGGAAGTTTTTTCGAAGCATAACAAGCAAATGATGGGATTCAGGAATATTACCATCCAACCCATCAGTAATGAAGCTTTTATCGAAAGCATGGCTTCGTCGGCCGGGGTGCTTTGCGGTGCCGGTTTCGAAACTCCTGCCGAAGCACTTTTTATGAAGAAAAAGCTTTTGGTGATCCCTATGAAAGGACAATACGAGCAACATTGCAATGCCGCTGCCTTAGCGGAAATGGGTGTGCCTGTATTAAAAAGCCTTAAGCTAAAGAATTTAGATCAGATTAAAAACTGGATCGAAAACGACTTGGTTATTGATGTTGATTATCCCGATAATACGGAGGAAATAATTAATACGATACTTGCAGCTCATGTTGCTTCATCATTTGCCAACAAGCAGGAAGAAGAAAAACAATATACAGTTAAAAAATTCAGAAATTTGATCCTGAAAAAAATTGTGGCTCAGTTGTGAGTTGTGAGTAGTAAGTTGCGAGTAGTGAGTTGTCTGTCGTGAAGTTGTGGTTTCGTGCGGTCGTGAGTTATAAGCTTAAGCTGACATAAGTTTGAAATGCTGATTAAACCAAGATTGAAAACGGATAAAACAAGTCCCTAACGGGACAAGTTGCAGTTCAATGAAATAAATCATTTTAACTAAACGACATTGATCTATGGGGACTGCCCCGTAGGGGCAAAATATGGGTAGAAAGCAAGATATAAAATAGAACCAAGTCCCTTTAGGGACGAGATATATTTTAACCAGGTAATGATGTTTATAAATCTCAGAGTTAAATTATTTTTTGAAATCAACTCCAGGCACTCTAAGTACTTATTTAACCAAAGGTAATAATGGATTTTTCAGGCAGTGATTTCGGGAAGGACTTTAAATGGGGGGTGTCCACGGCGGCTTACCAAATAGAAGGCGGACATAATGCTCACGGCAAAGGCAAATCAATATGGGATGTTTTTTCGAATACAAAAGGCAAAACCTTCAATAACCAAAATGGGAACATAGCCTGCGACTTTTACAACCGCTATATCCAGGACCTGGATTTGATGAAGCGCCTTGGTATCCCGAATTATCGCTTTTCAATATCATGGAGTCGTATCATTCCTTCCGATGCTGGGGCCGCCAACCTCCATGGCATAGCATTTTACAACCGTGTAATTGATTATTGTCTGCAACTTGGTATTGAGCCATGGATTACATTATACCATTGGGACCTTCCCTGGGAACTCGAAAAAAAAGGTGGCTGGACCAACCGCGATATTATAGGCTGGTTTTCGGATTATGTTGAACTCTGCATTAATTGCTTTGGCGATAGGGTGAAATACTGGCTGATACTTAACGAACCCATGGTTTTTACAGGTGCGGGATATTTTCTGGGTGTTCATGCTCCCGGTCGGAAAGGCCTCAGCAGTTGGCTGGCAGCCGCTCATCATGCCGCCATGTGCCAGGCCGAAGGAGGGCGGATCGTTCGTTCTATGTCATCAGAAGCGATTATTGGAACCACATTTTCTTGTTCATTAATTCAGCCTGAAGGTATTTCAATAAATGACGGTATGGCGGCTCATCGCGTGGACGCATTGCTGAACCGGATGTTTGTGGAGCCTCTCGCCGGATTGGGTTACCCGGTCCAAGATCTGAAACTATTGCAGCGCCTCGAACCCTTTATAAAAGACGGCGATGAAAGCAAGCTTGCCTTTGATATGGATTTTATAGGAGTTCAGAATTATACGAGGGAAATAGTTGCTACATCGAATTTCACACCCCTCATTTGGGCGAAGCTTATAGAAGCGAAGAAACGTAATGTTGAAACTACGGAAATGAACTGGGAAGTGTACCCGGAAAGTATATACCAAATGTTACATAAGTTCAGCAAATACAAGCGCTTTAAAGAAATAATAGTTACCGAGAACGGATCTGCATTTCCCGACGTGCTTATAAACGGCAGCGTAACTGATGAAAAAAGAAGAAAATACCTTGAGGAATATATTGGCCAGGTATTACGTGCCAGGCAGGAAGGGGTAAAAGTGAATGGTTATTTTGTATGGAGTTTTACCGATAATTTCGAGTGGGCCGAAGGTTATAAGCCACGATTCGGCATGGTATATATTGATTTCGATACGCAGGAAAGGATTATAAAAGAATCAGGTTATTGGTTCAGTAAGCTTATGCAGAGCGTTAAAGGCTGATTGTATCTATACTTAAAACGAGATAAATTTCCACATTCATTAACTCTCAAATTCCCTGCCTGCCGACACAGTCAGACAGGGAAATTCCAAGCTCCAAATTCCATGCGGGGTCTAAGAGTAGGTCTTGGTTCTTGAGATTTGTGTCTTGGGATTTGAGACTTGGGACTTGGGACTTGGGTCTTTTTTTTTATGCGTAATTTTATCCCACACTAAGTATAATAACTATTGTTTCAAAATATTGCATTTATTCTGTTCATATGATGGAACAACATTCAGCTTTTTCCTCATAAGGCAAGCCTCTTATTGATATCAATAATCATTTCCCTGATTTGGTCAATGCTATCGATAACATAATCGGCGCCGGCGTCCATAAAATCCCTGCGCACTTTTTTTTATGAAACTCAAGTTCGTTGAAATCGAAATTGCTGTATTCTTCCTGGTTATGACCGGCCTTGTTTCCGGATATTTCTGCATCCAGACTAAAAATTTCTGAATTGATACCTTCTTCGGATGCAAAAAAGTTATCTTCTGTGTTATAGATAGGTTCCATGGTAAAACATTTAGATTTTCATACTCTCTGTATGTCATACAAAGTTCCAGGTTTTCATCCTGAACTCCTGGAGAACATCTTATTGCTCAAGATAAATTAGCCCGACCGGAAATAGATTTTTAAAAGTTTGAACTCATCAGCAGTTATAACCGGTTACCGAACCGCTTTGCATACGCTGTAAATGCGCTGCACTTAATGCACCTGGTAAATCAGGAACTTCAGTAACCTCTTCCCTGATAACCGAAAGCTGAAGCGAGATAAAATTATTAAACATTTTTTCAATATCTGCTTCGGTGCATTCGCGGCCAATTTCTTCCAGCCATTCTTCGGCAATACGAGGATATTTTGTGAGTACGCGGATATGGTCGCGTATATCAATCCCAATCGGACCACGGGCTTCTTCAAGCGTTATATCGATGCCTTTTTGTCTGAAAACCTCAAACAAAACCACTGTTTCTGCAAAGCAATCATAATCTGCCATTGAGCCGGCTTCTTCTGTTATATTGGCTTTCAGGTAACTGGAGTAGTTCTTTTTTATAGTGTTGTTCATTTCTTTTATCTTTAAAGGGTTGTAAAATTTAATTGCCTCAGTCGAGGACGAAATCATCCTCCGAAACTTCTATTTCCATATCAGCATCAACCAGTTCAACCAGCCATTTGTACCTTCTTTTAATGATCAGCCTTATCTGGGTAAATCCCAAAACAGGGTATTTTAGTGTTGCCAGCATTTCATTATTTTTTAACATAGATTCTTTGTTTGATACAGTTGATTTATTTTATGATGCGAAAGTAGTTTCAGTATATTACTCCAATGTTGCATACGTATTATTTACATGTTAAGAATGCTGAAATATGGGTTGGATTCGTTATGGTTGGAAACCGGGTTGAAAGCTTTAATTGTGAAATAAACCTGGAATAGTATAAAAATATAATTCCGAACCTTCTCAAATAGTTTTACCAAATTCATCACGGTTAAAAGCTAATATTTATATTTTTGCCATTCCATTAGTGCGAAATCGTAAAATATCCTGTTATGACAAAGAAAGGCAAACCAATTCAGATCCAGAGCCCCGAAAATTACATTCGCACTAGAGCAAGGAGCCTTGCAATATTTGAATGCCGGGTAAATGATGATTGGAAGGATAATGGCATTGCTAACGTGATTGTTGCCCGGAAACATACAAATGGAAATGTAACAGTTGCGATATATCTCGTTGATTTATATTGCCTTGGCGTTAAGGACACCATGTATATGTTTAATATTGATGAAAATAAGTATCGCGAAAAGCTTCATAATTTTCCCGGCGGGAATGTGCTTTCCGAAATTGACTATACACTTGCTCATAACATTGTTTTCGCGGCCATTGAGTTTGCCGGCGATTATGGTTTTAGCCCGCATAAAACTTTCACATCTTTAACTAAATACATACTCGAAGAAGATACGGATGAAATTGAACTGATTGAGATTGAGTGTGGTTTGGATGGGAAGCCTTCCTTTTTCGAAGGGCCAAATGATAATTCAGCCACGGTATCCCGGATTTTAAAGCAACTCGAACGAACAGCCGGTAAAGGAAATTATGATTTTACGATGATTAGTGATGATTTCCAGCTTAGACCTGAATTTGATGCTGAAGAAGATGATTTTGACGATGATTCTGATGGACGGATGAGCTACGATGAAGCAGCAAAAGAATTTATGGATAAAAAAAATAATTTTGAATCCCTCAAAAAGGGGGATTTCGAATCATTTATGGAAGCGGTTGAAGTTTTGTTTGATTCCATGATTGCTGATGATAAATATGATGAATATTATGACGATTTTATGGATGATCTGGATATCGAGATTTTAATGGAAGAAATTCCCGATGAAATCCTCGGCCTGCCTGAAGCCGAAATTGCTGATCCAGAATCTTTAAAAATTAAATTGATTCCAATTCTGGAGTTTACCAAAAAGAAGTTTAAAAAGGGAATTAAGATGCTTGGTGAACTGAAGAAAGAATTTGGAGATATTCCGCTTTTAGCCTTTCTTGAACTGAATTTTGAAGATGATAAAACTTCGGAGACTTACAATCGGAAATTAAAGCAGTTAGTGGAAAAGTTTCCTCGTGACCCACTAATAAAAATTTCATCTTTGATACAAAGTTCGGTGGAAAATAAGGATCAGATTCATGAAACTGAAATTGTGCCTTTGCATGAATTGTTTCCTGGCAGGTCGTTTCTCCATCAGATCGAAATGGATCACTATCTCCTGTATGCAATTTTTATTGTTATAGTGGGAAACAATTGTTCGCGGCTGGCTGCTTTTCACGAAGCTCTTATTGACCTCGAATTACCCGATTATTTTATGGAATTAGCTCATAGTATGATTATGGCTGAGAAAATCAATGCAGTTGCCGGGTTAATAGAAAAAACACGTTAATGATAAATTTCGGTTTTCATTACTTTAGGGAATTTACAATACTTGCACTTCATGTTCATGAAAATGAACTTTTCTAATTTTTATTCCTATTAAATCAAGCTAATTCTAAGCCGAATTCCTGCTCGCATTGATATTTCCGTATAGCGAACGCTGTACAATTTTTTCATACGCCTCTTCATGCTTCGTTTTTTGTTCAATTTTCTGAAGTGCATATTGCTGGATTACCAGAAGCGGAAGTACAATATGTTCTCTGATTTCAATTGAATTACGCGTTACAGGTTCTTCTTCCATCAGAATATCGTATCCGGAAATAAACAATACCATTTTCTTCGAAAGCATGTATTCATCAAATAAAATGTTCCAGAAATCCTTATATTCCTCATCCTTGGCGATATAGGCAGTTAATTCAAAATAGCATTTTGATAACGACATCATACTATTAAGAATCAATGCCTTAAAAAACGGAACATTCCAGAATAACTTCTTTAATTCATCCGATTTTCCTTCATTAATCAAGGTTTGTATGGCTGTTCCTATACCAAAAAATCCAGGTATATTTTGCTTAAGCTGGCTCCAGGAACCAACAAACGGAATTGCCCTCAGATCTTTAAATTCCAGTTTCTTCTGATTACCTCTTTTTGCCGGCCTGCTGCCGATATTGGCTTTGTTGTAATATTTGAGAGTACTCTTTTTCTCCAGGTAGGGGAGGAACATGTTGTGATTTTTGAGCGCCGTGTATTTCTCGTAACTTATCCGGGATAAATCCTCAATGAGTTGCCTCGATTCGACGGAAATATCGTTTTCTTTTGCAAAGAAATTATTCGACAGGCCTGCAGTGAGCAGTTGCTCACAATTAAAAATAAAATGCTCCTTGGTGCCGTAGGTGCTGGTAATGGTCTGACCCTGAATGGTGAGCTGGATTTCGTGGTTGGCGATTTTGCGGCTTTGAGCGGCATAAAAACGGTGTGTCTTGCCACCGCCTCTGGCAGGAGGACCACCACGCCCGTCAAAAAAAATTGCTTTGATTCCGTATTCATCGCTAACTGCCGAAAGAGTCTCTTTTGTCCGGAAAATAGACCAGTT
>Ga0136636_10002592_pt1 | contig 10787 bp, 10 predicted proteins | sample AntDrymUQ8522106_2_FD_104653 | JGI IMG/M metagenome (GOLD analysis project Ga0136636, IMG submission 104653) | Polar desert sand microbial communities from Dry Valleys, Antarctica - metaG UQ852 (21.06) | ecosystem: Environmental > Terrestrial > Soil > Desert | place: Antarctica: Dry Valley... | reverse complement strand
TCACCTCTTTGGCCCGAGCGATCAGGCCCGCTTTGGCCCCTGGGGCGACCCGCAGCGCCACCGGGTGCTGCGCGCCGGGCTGTTCTGTAGCCCCTGCGGCGTGTTCGACGCCTGCCCGCGCGGCACCATTGGCCCCGAGTGCATGGCCGTGATCAGCGTGGGCGAGGTAGTTGCGGCTGCGCGCCAGCTGCTAGAGGCTTGATTAGTGAAGGGGCTTGACATTGATTAACTTGTGTGCGATATTTATATCAGTGATATAAATACTTGCGCAAGGGAGAATCGCTGCTATGTCCACCGCTACCTTCACCGCGCGCCGCAACTCTTGGCGCCGCCCGCTCATCATTGGCGCTGTCGGCCTGCTCGCCCTGGCAGCGATCTTTCTGCTCACGTTCCCGCCCGCCCGGCGCCTGATCGCCAACCCTGCTGGGCAGCCTGCGGCGATCGGGGTGAGCACGATCAACGTCGTGGGCGACAGCTTCCAAAACCACCTCTACGCGCCGTCTGTCGTGCGCGTGCCGGTCGGCACCACTGTAACCTGGAGCTTCAACGACCGTGGCGCGAGCGGCACCGGAGCGCTTGTGCCGCACAACGTTATCGGCGAGGGCTGGGGCTCGCCAGTGCTTACCGAGGGCAGCTTTGCCCACCCCTTTGCGGAGCCAGGCGTCTACCCCTACACCTGCACCCTGCACACCGGTATGAACGGCGTCGTCGAGGTGGTTGCGCCATAGCGTAGTTGCTCGTGACGCGCCCGTCCACCGTCCACCGTCCACCGTCCACCGTCCACCATCTACTCCTCCAACAGCTTGCGCCGCAGCAGCTTACCGATAGGGCTGCGGGGCAGGGCCAGGCGAAACACCACCTTGCTGGGCGCCACGGGCACGTGGAGCCTGTCGCGCAGAAAGGCCAGCACCTCGGCCTCGCTTACGCGCTCGCCAGGGCGGAGCACCACATAGGCGTGGATCTCGCTCGTGCCGTTCTCGCCGGGCACGCCCACCACGGCGGCATCGATCACCTTTGGGTGCTCGTAGAGCAGCTCCTCCACATCGCGCGGGTAGATGTTATAGGGGCCGGCGATGATCATCTCTTTCTTGCGCTCGATCACCTGGAAGTAGCCGTCGGCAGTCATGCGGGCAACATCGCCGGTGCGCAGCCAGCCATCGGGCGTCAGCACCTCGGCGCTCTCGGCGGGGCGACCCCAGTAGCCGCGCATCAGCTGGGGGCCGCGCACCAGCAGCTCGCCCACCTCGCCGGGCGGGAGATCAGCGCCGCTCTGCATGTCCACGATTTTCGCGTCGGTGTCGGGCAGGGGCAGGCCGATCGTGCCAGAGCGGCGCTTGCCCCAGATCGGGTTGGCGTGCGTGGCGGGGCCGGCCTCGGTAAGCCCGTAGCCCTCCACAAGCCGCGCGCGGCTGATCCGCTCGAAGCCCTCCTGCACCTCCACGGGCAAGGGCGCGGCGCCACACAGGCAGCCTTTGAGCGAGGAGAGCCCGTATTTGCGCACGTCGCGCACCTCGGCGAGCGCGGCGTACATCGGCGGCACGCCTGGGAAGAACGTAGGGCGCTCGCGCTTGATCGTATTGAGCACATGCTGGGTCTCGAAGGTGGGCAGCAGCACCATGGTGGCGGCCAGGGCCACGCTGAAGTTCATGCAGGCCGTCATGCCATAGGAGTGCGAGAAGGGGATGGCGCAGAGCACCCGCTCCTCGCCGCGCTTGGCCCCCGCAAACCACGCGCAGCACTGGAGCGCGTTGGCGTGCAGGCTGGCGTGGCTATGGAGCACGCCCTTGGCCTGGCCGGTGGTGCCGGAAGTGTAGAGGATCACAGCGTCGGCGGCGGGGTCGAGGGCGGGCAGTTCGCCCGTGGCGCCATCGCTAAGCACGCGCTGGAGCCAGAGCGCGTTGCGGGCGATCTCGTCGGGCACGCGGTGGCCCTCCTGCTCCTGGCGCAGCAGCGTGAAGAGCGTTTTCTGCGCGCCGGGCAAATACTCCTTGAGGTTGGTGTAGATCACGCGCTGGGTACCGGCGGCGGCGCGGGCCTGCTCCACCAGCGCGTAAAACATGCTCAGGGCCACCACCGTGCTCGCGCCTGAGTCGCTCAGCTCATAGGTGAGGGCCTCGGCGTCGAAGAGCGGGTTGGTGAGCACCACCACGGCCCCGGCCAGCAACGCGCCGTAGTAGCAGATCACGGCCTGGGGCACGTTGGGCAGCAGCAGCAGCACACGCTCGCCGGGCTCCACGCCGGCCTTGCGCAGGCCACGGGCAAAGCGCAGCGCCTCGCGGTGCAGGTCGCCATACGTGAGCGTGCGGCTATAGAACGAGATCGCGGGCGTGGCGGGAAAGTCGGCCGCAGCCGCTTCGAGCAGCGCCGGGAGCGGCGCGGGCGTAATGGCGAGGGAGTGCGGCACGCCCTCATCGTAGTGGGCTAGCCAGGGCTTGTTCATAGGGTACAGGGTACAGGGTACAGGGTACAGGGCCTCTGCCGATGAGCCGGAAGCGAGAGGCCAATGCTAAGGACAGGGTAGCGTCCAATTGGCTTTCGGTCAAGGGGTGCGGCGTATGGTTTCGGGGCGATGCGGTGGCGCTCCCGCTGCCTGGCGGCTGAAGCCGCGTCTAGGGGGTGCCGAAGCCCGCCTGCGCGGGCTGCCTGAGGCCGCGTCAGCGGCCTTTGCACCGCCAGCCTGCGGCTTCAGCCGCCAGGCAACCGGTGGGCCGGATCTTCGCGCCCCTGTTCCCTCCAACTGCGCGGACCTTCCAGGAAGCGGTCGATCAGGCGATTCACGGCGTCGGGGCGCTCCAGGTGGGGCAGGTGGCGCGTGTACTTTACCACCTCCAGGCGAGCGTCCGGCATCAGCCGCTGGGTCTCCTCGGCCTGGGCCACCGGGGCGATAAAATCCCACTGGCCGGCGATGATCAGCGTGGGGGTGGGCACCAGTGGCAGCACCTTGGTGCCATCCCAGCGGAAGAGCGTGCCGGCGAGCACCTTCTGGATCACGCTGACAGGCGCGTAGCTTTTGGGCATCAGCAGAGGGCGCAGGCCCTCCAGGGCGCCGAGCGGGATGGGCAGCTTTACCACAAACTCGTGCAGCGGGTTGAGGTGCATCCTGGGGCCGGTGGCCACGAGCACCAGGCGGCTTACGCGCTGGGGCTGGGTGGCGGCGAAGGTGATCGCGATCGGCCCGCCGAAGCTATGCGCCATGAGGATGAAAGGCTCGGCCACTGCGAGCTGCGTGAGCAGCTGGGTGATGTCCCAGAGAAATTCTTCCAGCGAGTAGGCCGAGTGGACCACCTGCGAGTGGCCGTGGCCGCGCAGGTCCGGCGCGATCACGCGATACTCCTGGGCCAGATGCTCGATCTGGTGCTCCCACTGCTCTAGGTGGCCGGCGCAGCCGTGGATGCAGAGCACGGTGCCGCGCCCCGGCCCGCTCAGCGGCCCCACGTCTACCACACTCAGGCGCACCGGCGCCGTCCCGGCCACATGGATCTCCCTGCGATACGCGCTCAGATCCATCGCCGTTAGTCCCCTTTTTGGATTCTGGATTCTGGATTTTGCATTCCGCGCTACCCCTCGGCCAAAAAGCCGCGCACAGCCTGCTCGAAGCCGTGGGGGCGCTCGTCCATGGGGTTATGCAGGGCGCCCGCGATCTCGGCGTAGCGGGCGTTCGGGATGGTGCGGGCGACGCGCCGGGAGTGGGCCGGGGGCACGACGCTATCGAACTGGCCGGACAGCACGAGCGTGGGGGCCGTGATCTGCCGCAGCGTCTCGCCCGCCTTGGTGGCGAAGAGCGAGCGATAGAGCCGGTAGAGCGCCTCGGGCTCGGAGACGGCGATGTAGCTGCCGCGGCGCAGCCAGGGCAGCAGCCAGCCGCCGCCATGCTCGTGGGGCACATGGGCGCCGATGGGGCTGGAGACGCGGGCGCCGAGCAGCATCAGGCGGAAGAGGCCCCAGCCATAGCGCGGCAGCAAGTAGGTGCGGGCGAAGCTCGGCATAAGGTGAGCGTCCACAGCGGCGTCCACCAGGATCAGGCGACGCACGAGCGTGGGGCGGCGCAGGGCCAGCTCGCAGGCGACGCTGCCGCCCATCGAGTGGCCGACAAGGGCGATCTCAGCGAGGCCAAGCTCGTCGCAGAAGGCGAGCACGGCGTCCGCCAGGCCGTCGATGCTGTCGGCGCGGCCGATCGGCGAGCGACCATGGCCGGGGAGGTCGAGCGCAAAGCAGCGATGGTCGCGGCCGAGGCGGCGCAGCGTGCTCCACCAGAGCTCCTTAAAGGCGCCCCAGCCGTGCAGCAGCAGCACGACGGGGCCGCGCTCGCCGGCCTGGAGGTAGGCGAGTTCGAGGCGCTCGTGGCGGCGCGCAACGATGGCGACGTCGGTGGTGGCGCTCGCCGCGCCGGGCGGGCGGGCTGGGGCTAAGTGCATGGCGCAATTATAACACTAGAGCTTTGGCGGGGGCTGCCGCCCGTGCAGCCCCCGGCGTCAGCTGCTCCCCACAATCAGCCAATAGCCAAACCAGAGCAGCAGCACGGGCACGGCGAGCATCAGCGCAAAGCCGAAGCCGCCCATAAGCGCCCGGCGCAGCCGTGGCTGGTCGGCGGCGCGGCGCTGGGTCTCGCGGCCCAGCAGGGTCGCAGTGCCTGCGGTGAGCAGCACACTCACCACGGTGGCGATCAAGAAGGCGGCGCGGGGAAAGGCGCCGCTCAGGCTGGCGGCCAGCAGCACGGGCAGGCCAATGCCCAGCAGTGCCAGGAGCAGCAGCGTGAGCACGGCCCAGCCAACGCTCGCGAGCACCAGCTGCCAGGCCTGCATATCCGGTTGATTCTGACGCATCTTGTGGGCTCCTCTTACGGCGCATCGCCCCTTGCGAGCAGATACACTACCAGGATCATCAGCAGTGGTGCGCAGCTCATCAGGATGGCGAACCCACCGATCGTGATGGTGCGCTGGGCCGTGCTGCCCTCACCAACAGTGCGCGCGACCAGCCGCAGCAGCACAACCGCCACGCAGAGGGCGGTGAACATGACCCCGCTAAGGCAGAGCGTGGTGAGCAGCGGCGCGCCGCGGTCGAGGCCCGCGCGCAGCAGCGCGGCCAGCAAAAAGCCAAGGCCGATCACCCCAAGCAGCATAGCGACCAGCATTCCCGCCAGCAGCAGCGTACGTCGGCGTTTGCTAATGGGCCTAGTATACCTGGGGCGCGGTCGCGGCATGCTGCGAGCCTCCTCCTCACCGCGCCTGCCCCATCAGCGGCAGGTAAAGCCGAGGCAGGTTTTGGTCTACCACCAGGCGCACCGGGATGTCACGCGTGCCAGCGCTGCCCGCCAGCCGCACGCTCGCCCTGTAGCTGCCGGGCGCGAGGCCGGCGGGGCTCACCAGGAGCCGCAGCTCGCTGCTGTACCCCTGGCCGCTCGGCGTCTCCACGCGCAGCCAGGCCGCGTCACTGCTGGCGCTCCAGCTCAGGCTCCCCGAGCCCGTGTTGCTCACGCCAATGCTGACGGGCAGCGGGCCGTCGCCCGGCCGCGCCAGCACCAGCGGCTCTGGGCGGCTCAGCCCATACCCCTGCGGCAAGCTCTGGCGCAGGTAGCTGGGCGACTCGCTTATGGTGAGCGTCGCCGTGCCGCCGGAGACCTCCACGGCGCTGGGCGCGCCATCGCGGCCAAGCAGCTCCAGGGTGGCGCCGGGCTCCAGCGCAAGCGCCACGCGCTCTGCGCCAGCGTTGCGCCAGAGCAGATCGATCAGGTAGCCGTCGGCGCTGCGGAAGCGCAGGTGGAAGCGGGCCGCCGCCTGCGCCGCCGTTGGCGCGTAGGCAAAGCTGTGTAGCGCGCCAAAGCCCACGAAGCTCGTCCCCCCCAGCTGGGTGGTCATCGCGCTGTAGGCAATGGCGGCGGGCTTCGGCGCGTAGCCCTGGGCGGCGGTGCGGAAGAGCGCCGCCTCCTCCCAGAAGTTGCGCGCCGTGCCGTCGAACTTGTCCTCCAGCTGGAACCAGCTCATGTGCTGCACGCCCAGGGCCAAGGCTATGCCGTGAGCGCGCACCAGGTAATCCGCCTGCTGCTGCTCGCTCTTGCCGATCAGCGCCGCCAGGCTCGCCTGCCCAGTCTCTGTGGCGTCTGGCGCCGCCGCGCTCTCGGGCGCCTGCGCGTAGACGCCGGCGGCAGTGGGGCCAAGCGCCAGCGCGGCCTGCGGGGCCTCGGCGGCGAGCGCCGCGCCGCCCACGAAGCAGTCGGCCTCGGCGGCGCTACAGGTAGACCAGCCAAGCTCGCTGACCCAGAGCGGGCGAGCTGGCCCGCCGAAGCGGGACGCGCGCTCGTCGAGCCAGGCGCGAGCGGTGCTCAGGCGGCCCCAGAGCGTGATCGCGCCGTAGAGCCCTGGCTGCTCGGGTGCGACATCGGGCATGTAGGGGTGGACGGCGAGTGCGTCGAAGCTGCCCCAGGCGGCGGGGCGCGCGGCGAGCGCGGCATCCAGAAAGCGCAGGCCGTCCTGGTGGCCCACGCCGTCGGCCCAGGCTCCGTCTAGGATGTAGAGCCCGCCCACGGCGACGATGGCGCTGGGGTCGGCGGCCTTGGCGGCGGCGTAGCCAGCCTGAAGGATCGCGGCGTACTCGGCGGGCGAGCCCGGCCAGGTCTCCCAGTGGTTCGGCTCGTTCCAGAGCTGCCAGGCGGCCACGCGCGGCGAGCCGGGCGCGTCGGCGTTGCCGTCGCCGTCGTAGCGCTCCACCACGGCGCGCACGTAGTCGGCGTAGTCCTGGGGGCTGGCGGGCGGGCACCAGTAGTCGAGCGAGCGCACACCGGCGCCGGCGTAGCGCTCGATGCGCTGGGCGCAGTCGGCCACGCGCGCCCAGCGCGGCGTGGTGAGCAGCATGCCCACAATCCCGTAGCCGGCGCTGGCAGTGACGAGCAGGCGGCGGTCGAACTGCTCCCAGAGCCAGCGGCCCTTAGCGTTGCGCTCCAGGTTGGCCCAGCTCAGCTCCTCGCGGGCCCAGGCGGCGCCGATCTGGCGGCCGCGCGCGGCGAGCGTGGCAACGCCGGCGTCGCCATCGCGCCCGTTACGCTCCAGGCCGGTGAGGTAGGTGTTCATGCCAAAGAAGCTGAGCGCCGTGGGCTGTGGCGGCGCGGCCAGGGGCTGGGCGGCGCCGGGGGTGGCGAGCAGGGTAGCAAGCAGGATCAGCGCGACCAGGGCGGGGAGGCTTCGTATTTGCATAGCCCGGCTATCCTAGCATGGCCGGGCGCGGCGGGGCAAGGGCAGTTGTCGGCATAACCGGGGCGGATGCAACGTCCGACCACCGGGCGTTGTATCCGCAGATGACGCCGCTTTCCGGCCCATGTTTGGCCCAGGTTGCGCTTAGGCAAGGTTCGCAGGTGCTTTACCGTTTGCGCCCGCACAGCGTATCTGGCTGCGCTCAATCTGCAATCTGCAAGCTGCAACCTTGCCTTACCGCACCTCCACCACTGTCTCGAGCTCGACGTTGTTTATAGGCTGAGTAGCTTTTTTGCTTGTTCAGGGAATTTTCGCAGTAGCCACGCAAGCACTTCAAGCTGTTCACTTCCGGGAGCACGCCGTATTTGGATAAGGAGTTTTTGGGCGGTAGGTCTGTCCAAGGTTAAATTGGATGCACCCTCGTTACACACAGAACAGATAGCCCGTAGATTCGATGAATCATCGCTACCTCCCATTGACTTATCGACAATGTGCCCAATATGCAATCTAGTCATACGGGTCGAATCATATGGATGTGGTTCACCCGCTACTGCGCCACACATCTGGCAGGTAAAGCCATTGCGATCAAGCACAAATGCGCGTGTCTCTTTGGAGATGTCACGTTCAAAGGCTGGAATCGGCGTTGGATCAAGCAGCAAATACTGCCCTGGTTTTAAATCACTACGATCATTATGTGTCAGAATTTGATAGCCTTCCTCAGTGCGTAGCTCACGTAGGCGCCTCCCCCACTCGCTTTTATCGTCTGCGATTGTACGTAACTCATCGGAAGACATGACTTTGCCCACGTTCTTGATGATGTACTGGCGAAGCTTGGCCTTTGCTCCCAACCGTTTTTTCGGGGTGTCACTCATGTAGAAACCTCAACAGTTGTGAAGATGCGCCGTCGAGCCTGAAGGCATTGCTTGATTTGTTGCGCAACTGCTCGGGCAACGGGGGGCGGGAACGCATTACCTATTTGACGATAGACTGTAGTCTTTTTACCAAAAAACTGCCACGTATCAGGAAACCCTTGGATACGAGCGACCATTCGAGTTGTGAGACGTGGTTTGCCAATAAAGCCAGGGGAAGGCGCATCCGCAACAATACCGTGTCCATCAACATGCAGTTCTGCCCACGCCTTTTTTGCACGTGTGGGGCCAAGATCTGGCCCACCATGCTTTTTTGACCCACCAACAATGGTTGGGGCAATTCCATTGGCGTGACGGCTCCAATCATCAGTATGCTCCCACATGTTAGCTGCCATAAGATCGTGCAGGAGAACGCCAACAGTTGGTGGGATATGCGGAAATGCTTCGGGCCATGCAAAATCTTCCGTGAACTCGGTGCGGAGTGCCACAATAATAACCCGCGGGCGAAGCTGTGATACACCATACGCCGATGCATGAAGGAGTTTGAATTGTGTTGTGTAGCCCATCCCCTTTAGTTGTCTGCTGAGGTGCGCGCGATACTCTGCGAAGACTGGATCAAGAAAACCTCGAACATTTTCTAGCATCACCGCGTGAGGGCGACACTCATCAACAACCCGAATAGCTTCAGGAAACATATCACGTTCATCTTCAGCACCGAGCTGCTTTCCAGCTACTGAGAAAGGGGGGCATGGAACCCCCCCTGCAACAAGATCAATGCCTTTATAAGCTACCGCAGCGAATGAGTTAACGTCACCTTCGACAACATTCCACGAGGGACGATTGAGACGGAGCGTGTTGCATGCGGATGTATCGATTTCGACGAGAGCCTGTGCTTCAAATCCAGCTTGCTCAAGTCCGATAGCCTGGCCGCCAGCACCGGCACAAATTTCAATAACGTTCATAAAAGGAGCCTTACTACGCGATTCCCGACGTAGTATAACACTGATGTGATGGAAGTTCAATTTTTTCTAGTACGGGTGTGCGACACTGCACCCTAACGGGCAGCTGTAAACTGCGCCACTGACGAGCCTGCGAAGAGACGCTGGCGCTACAGGTTCTTCCCGGGCAGGTAGTTTACCATTGCAGGGTCGGTCTGCTGCCCAGCAGCACCTGGAGCAGCTTGCGCGAGCGTAACCAGGCGTGCGGAAAGTCGGCCTGGGCCTGCGCAGGAACCCGCTGCAAAAGCTCGGCTGGCGGCTCTAACGGCAGCGCAGCAATAGCCATGGCGTGCTGCGCAACCACCGTGCCGATAATGGTTCGGAAGGCGTTCTTCTCTCGGAAGGGGGCGGCGGAGAACTGTTCGGCGAGGGCGAGGGTATGGGCAAACTCCTGGAGGGCACGGGGGTTGTTCGCAGGCAGCGTGGTATGCAGCAGCAGGCCGCGCTGAAGTGCGATCTTGCCGAGCACCACCAGCATAAAGGGGTCCTGCCGAAGCTGCTTCGGCGCCTCGGGGCGATCGGCGAGCAAGGCATGCTCGATCGCATCGAGCGTGGCGAACAGCGCGGCGAGCGTCGTGACAGGGATGGCCGTCCCTGCGCTCACCTGCGCGATCAGCGCCTCCAGCTCGGCGTGCGTCGGCGGCGCACCACGGTGGCCCAGGTGGCGGTGCAGCATTGAGAGCAGCGTGCTGAAAAGCGAGATGCGGGTCTCGACCAGATCCACATATTGCACCGTGCGATACGACTGATCCTGGTGTGCCCGCGCAAGCTGCGGCTCGAGCCTGGGATCGACAATGATCCGATAGGCCTGCTGCAGCGGCCACAGGTTGAGCGCGCCAGTTGGCAGGGTCGGCTGGCGCACAAACTGATTGCGGTACAGGCAGACGATCTCGTGGGCCAGATCATCGTGCAGATCGGGCGACACCATTAGCGCGCCGTGCTGGTCGAGCAGCGGGGCGATCACCGCTTGCAGCTGCGCATCGTTTGCCGTGGGCGGCTGCTGGGCGTGCATCACCGCCAGGTAGGCCAGGCTTGCCAGCTCCAGGGCGCGTCGGCTGCCGATCTTGCGGGCCTGGCCGAGTATAATCTGGCTCTCTTCCAGCGTCTGTATGCCCAGCGCCTGCTGCTCTTCGGTGGCTAGATCGCGGCCGATCAGCGCATAGCGCGAGTACGCAACGATCTGGTCGTAGGTAGAGAGCCGGCCTGCGTCGATGTAGGCGCGCACCGCTTGGAGCTGCTGATACGCCTCGCCGCTGTGGCCGCTGCGCACAAGCGCGGTGGCGAGGTTCACCAGCCCCAGCACATAGTCGCGGGTGATATCATCGTCCAGCTCGCCACGATAGCGAGCGTGCCCGGGCGCGTCGGCGCAGGCCGACGCACGGCCGCAGGCCCGGCCGACGCGGTTTCAACCGCCTGGTTCTGGCAACCGCGCCCACAAGACGTAGCCCTAGCCAGGCACGCTGTCCGCACCCAGCAGTGCTATAGTGGTGGCATTACGAAGTCATCTGTAGAGGAGCGAGTCGCCGTGCGCCGTAGGTTTGTGCTGCTTATCCTGCTGCTCGCCGCCTGTGCCGCCTCGCCCACCGTCCCTACCCCCGTCGCCCAGGCGCCTACCACATCGCCGGCGCCCACGGCCACGCTGCTCCTCCCCACGGCCACCCTGCTCCTCCCCACGGCCACGCCGCCCCTCCCCACGGCCACACCGCTCCCTCGCTACGACCTTGTGCTCTTCGGCG
>Ga0136636_10002591_pt1 | contig 10787 bp, 8 predicted proteins | sample AntDrymUQ8522106_2_FD_104653 | JGI IMG/M metagenome (GOLD analysis project Ga0136636, IMG submission 104653) | Polar desert sand microbial communities from Dry Valleys, Antarctica - metaG UQ852 (21.06) | ecosystem: Environmental > Terrestrial > Soil > Desert | place: Antarctica: Dry Valley... | reverse complement strand
GGCTTCTGCTAATGTTACAATTTCTAATTTCTTTTGATCTGGTTTGTTGAAATTGATAAATACATTAGAAACATCCGTTAGAATAAAGAACTCATCCGCTTTCACTTTTACAGCTAACGTAGCAGAAGCTAAATCTTTATCAATTACAGCCTCAGCAGGACGAACAAACCCTTCCTGATCATAGAATACTGGTACTCCTCCACCTCCAACAGCAATGATAATGGTGCCTTCGCGAGCATTTTTTTCTATCACATCCCAATTCATTATTTTTAATGGTTGAGGCGATGGAACTACGCGTCGAAAACCCCCAGCTTGTTTTTTCTCCTCTTTAAAAATCCATCCTTTCGATGCATTAAGACTAAGGGCTTCAGCTTCATCCACTATTTTACCAACTCGTTTGGTTGGCTTGTCGAACGCTTCATCATGAGGATCCACTTCAACCATTGTCATTAGCGTTAAAACGTTACGTTTAATGCCATGCTTGATTAAAATATTTCGCAATACCCGTTCAATCATAAAACCAATGCCTCCTTGCGAATCAGCAACACATATATCGAGCGGCATTTGAGGAATTTGATACAACTGCTCGCCAGCATCGTTTCGCATTAAAATATTGCCAACCTGAGGTCCATTGCCATGCGATATAACCAACTGATAATCTTCATTGAGCATAAACACAAGATTTTCAAGCGTTTCAAACGTATTTTGCTCCTGTTCGTCAATTGTTCCGAGTTGATTATTCCTTAAAAGAGCGTTCCCCCCTAAGGCAACCACAGCTAGCTTACTCATAGTCGTTTCTTTTTTATTTCTTATCGAACTAACTAATTTTTAATTGAATTAGCTATGATAGAAATCAGATTGATTTAAACAAAACACTCAAATAAAACATCTAATAATCAAAGGTTTTTGACTAAAAGCGAATTATCTTAGTCTAATCAATAGGGGTTATTTAAAGTTTTAATTAATTTTGGTTTCGAGCAATTTTAACCATGAAAACAACCATCACGCTTATTATCCTAGTTTTAATCCTTCATTCATGCAAGGAAAAAAATTCAGATTCTTCTGATAATGAAGGGTATATTCAGTATGAGATACAATATCCACCTGAGATCATGTCGCAAAGCATTTCTAACATATTGCCTCAATACATGACCGTTTTATATAAAGGTAAGCAAGTAAAATTTAAAATTAAAAGCGACTTAAACTTATTTATAATGGAGTTTTTATCGCGTTCGGGAGGTGATAGTTGCTACTCGTTGATAAAAATGGTGAACCATAAAATATACTGTCCTTTAACGAAGAACGAAAAATGGTTTCTTTTCGAGAATGCGACGCCTTTTACCTATAAAGAGCATAAAGATTCGGTTAGTTTAATTGCAGGAATTAAATGTTACAAAGTAGATCTCAAATACGAAGATAAAAAAAAGACTTCTTCGGTTGCCTATTTCACTTCGGATATTAACTTTAATCACAACCAACTGCATACTCCTTTCGATAAAATTGGAGGTATTCCACTTAAATTCGAATTATCGTATAACAAGCAACTATTCAAGTTTATAGCAGTTAAATACTCTCCTGTTTTAGAATTAAACGAATCTTTTACAATCCCCGATGACTACGAGCTAACCAATCGTAATGAAATAGAAAACTTATTAAAAATGATCTTAAACTAAGTAGCTGTTTAAAAATCCATTAAATGATTTTTAAGAGAGTCAGAATTTTAGAAAATTAGATGGATAGAGAAAAATTTTCTATAGCTTAGACTTCTTTCTTACTTTCTTGCCTTCATCCTCGCTTTTCCTTTCTTATTATTTTTATTCGATCAGTATCACATGAATTTATCATTCATCTAGGGCATCACAAATTCACTCATCATGATGTTGTATTTAATGAATAAACAAACACTAAAACTCAACTAATCAGGAAAAATCGTATTTTCGGAGAAAATAATGTGGAAATGGAAGATAATAAAGAAAAATATATAAATCCATTTACTGATTTTGGCTTCAAAAGACTATTTGGAGAAGAACCAAATAAATATTTGCTACTTGATTTTTCAAACGAAATATTAAAGAATCAACAAGGAAAAATAATTGACTTGACCTATTTGAAAACTGAAAAGCTAGGGATTTCGGAACAAGACCGAAGAGCCATTTTTTATTTGTATTGTGAAAATGAAAAGGGCGAGAAATCTATTGTTGAAATGCAAAAGAGCAAACAGAATTTCTTCAATGACAGAAGTATCTATTATTCAACATTTCCAATTCAAGAGCAAGCCCAAAAATCAGATTGGAATTATGAATTGAAAGCAGTTTATACGATTGGAATTCTTGATTTTGTATTCGATTCAGATAAAAATGAACCCGACAAATTTCGATACGATGTGAAATTGCAGGATATTGGATACTGCAAAATATGAACGGACTTTGGAAATTGCAAAAAGCTTATTAGACAATGGGATTGAACTTGAAATAATTTCTAAAACAACAGGACTTACAATTAATCAAATTGAAAAGCTAAGAAATCATTAAACACAACAAATGGCAGTAAAAATGACTGAGGGCTGCGGTTTCGGTAGCTTTTGTGCTCGCATAAACATTCGCTAATTTAGACAGGAATTTAACCCGTAAATCCGTCACAGTTTATACAATCAACCGATATTTTAATCAAGATTACCCTTTGGTGAAATTTATTCTCAATTAATCCGTTTTTGCTTTATCAATTACTACTTTTGCTTTGCAAAACAATCTATCCATGGCTCAAAAAAACAATAAAAAATCAAATACTCCCTCTATAAAGGATAATTTCAAAGAGTGGATTAACTCATTCAAAGATGTTAAATTTCAATTCGTCAGCGGATTAATACTCTTAGCATTTGGCTTAACTGCAACTATTTCATACCTGTCTTTTTATTTTACTGGAGCCGCCGACCGAAGCAAACTCGATTTACCCTTTTGGGACTATTTAACTGATCCTGAAATAATTGTTGAAAACTGGACAGGTAAAATTGGAGCTTACTTGTCGGACATATTAATGAATCGCTGGTTTGGGATATCCTCAATTACTTTAATTTTTATCATCATAGTTTTAGGATTGCGATTATTGGGCGCGAGGTTATTACCCTTACGAAAAAGCCTAATACACTCATTGGTAATTGCCATCTGGGTGAGTATAACACTGGGGTTTTTATTTTTAAAAACGGTTGATGATCAATATTTACTCTTAGGTGGAGCCCATGGATATTATGTGAGTCGATGGTTGACTGCACTGCTTGGATATGCAGGAATATCTATATTTATCATCGCAACATTGCTTATTTATTTAACGGTTGCTTTCGAAAACTTTATCCCCTTTGTTCATAAATTATTTGCAAAAAAGATAAAATCCACCAAAGAGTCATCAGCAAAAGTCCAGCTATCTTCCAATGTTAAAAACAATCCTATCGACAATGAAATAGATGATAGGATTGACGATTTTATCCCCAATTCGGTTGTTGAACCTCTAAAACCACCATTTATTGATGAAGAGCCAATGCCTTTAAACATTACAAAACCAATCGTTGAAGATCCATTTATCCCTGAAGATGCCTTTGAATATGAAGTAGCCATTGATAATAACTCAGACTTTGAAGGCGAAAACATGCCTTTGGGCGAAGAGCTGGCCGATTACGATGAAACGCAAGATCTCTCGTCGTATGTGTTTCCTGAACTTGAGTTACTTGACGATCATCAAGGAAATGCCGAAGTTAGCAATGAAGAACTAGTCGCTAACAAAGAGAAAATTGTTAAAACACTCGAAGACTTTAAAATAAGTATCACAAGTATTAAAGCAACTGTGGGTCCAACAGTTACGCTTTATGAAATTGTACCAGCTCCGGGCGTTCGAATCTCTAAAATTCAAAACCTCGAAGATGATATAGCATTAAGTTTATCCGCATTGGGGATTCGTATCATAGCTCCAATACCGGGTCGCGGAACCATTGGAATCGAGGTGCCTAATTCAGAGCCAATGGTTGTTTCCATGCGATCAATCATTGCATCTAAAAAATTCCAAACCTCTAAATTCGATTTGCCTATTGCATTTGGTAAAACCATTTCGAACGAAACATTTGTTATCGACTTAGCCAAAGCTCCTCACATGTTGGTTGCCGGAGCCACTGGACAAGGTAAATCGGTGGGATTAAATGCCATTATCACTTCGTTACTTTACAAAAAACATCCATCGCAACTTAAATTTGTGTTGGTAGATCCTAAAAAAGTTGAGTTAAACATATACGCAAAACTCGAAAAGCACTTTTTAACTAAACTTCCAGATGAGGAAGATCCAATCATCACGGATGTTCAAAAAGTGGTGACAACCCTGAATTCCTTAACTGTTGAAATGGATAATCGTTACGATCTGCTCAAAAAAGCGCATGCCCGTAACATTAAAGAGTACAACCATAAGTTTGTTAAACGACAATTGAATCCCGAAAAAGGACATCTATTTTTACCTTACATAGTGGTTATTATCGATGAGTTTGCCGATTTAATAATGACTGCCGGCAAAGAAGTGGAGCTACCCATCGCGCGTATTGCTCAATTAGCGCGTGCCGTTGGTATTCATATGATTATTGCCACTCAGCGCCCATCAACCAACATTATTACTGGCGTTATAAAAGCCAACTTCCCTACTCGGGTGGCCTTTAAGGTAGCCTCGATGATTGACTCCCGAACCATTTTAGATTCACCTGGAGCCAACCAATTGATTGGGCGTGGCGATATGTTAATTTCGCAAGGAAGCGATTTGGTGCGCGTGCAATGTGCCTATGTTGATACGCCCGAAGTTGAGAAAATTGTTGAATTCATTGGTTCGCAGCGCTCCTACCCATCAGCCATGTTGCTCCCTGAGTTTAACGGACCAGATGGTGGATCAAACGATGTAAATGAAATCGACCTCTCAAAACGCGATCCTTTCTTCGACGATGCAGCTCGCATAATTGTAGGTAATCAGTCAGGATCAACATCGCTTATTCAGAGACGATTCTCCATTGGCTACAACCGAGCAGGACGAATCATGGATCAGCTTGAAGCAGCTGGTATTGTAGGAGCAAATGAAGGCAGCAAAGCCCGTCAGGTATTAATTGTTGATGAAGCCCATTTAGAAAGAATGCTCAACAGTTTATAATAACCCGATTTTTGGAACGGTATTTGTTTAATCCTGTAAATATTACATCAAAAACACTTGATTCTAATTCTTGATACTCACATCTAGATACTTGATACTAAAAACTTGATACTAATATCTTAAAAAATACAAATGAAAAAAACGGCAATAACCCTATTGATTCTTGTTCTAACATTTTCTTTTTCAAATGCACAAGATGCAGTAAAAGCAAAACAAATTCTTGATCAGGTATCATCAAAAACAAAATCATTCACAAGCATTTCGGCAGAGTTCTCTTTTTCACTTGAAAATGTACAAGAAAAAATAAACGACGCTCACAATGGAAGTATCAAGGTTAAAGGGAACAAATACAAAGTTTCGCTAATGAATGTTGATTCGTATTTCGATGGCAAAACATTGTATACTTATTTAAAAGATGCTGATGAAGTAAATATATCAACACCTGACGTTAACGACGAAGGAATGTTAAATCCAGCCAAGATATTCACCATGTATGAAAAAGGATTTAAATACAACTTTATTGGAGAGAAAACCGAAGCGGGTAAAACACTTTATGAGATTGATTTATTTCCTGAAAACAGAGATAAGCCTTTTTCGCGCATCAAGCTTCTAATTTGGAAAGATAATCTTCAGCTTTACACCCTTAAACAAGTTGGTAAAGATGGAAACAATTATACTATCAAAGTCAAGAAAATGGATACAAATCAACCATTTACCGACAGCGATTTTGTATTTAACACTGCTGCCAATCCAAATGTTGATGTTATCGACATGCGATAGATTAATAAAATAAGATGATGAAAACAACACCTTGATCTCAACTTTTAAGGTGTTGTTTTGTTTTTAGATAAAATGATATTATGGAATTCCTTTCACACTTCATAATCACCCTTTGGCAATTGTCGGTTGCTATGGCTCCCTATCTTTTACTGGGCTTCCTTTTTGCCGGAATATTAAAAGTTTGGTTTCCTCAAAAATGGATCGACCGTTACATGGGTAAGTCAAATTTCAAATCGGTTTTTAACACAGCGCTATTAGGTATCCCGTTGCCTCTGTGTTCATGCGGAGTTATTCCTACTGGCATATCATTTTATAGAACCGGAGCAAGCAAAGGAGCAAGTGTGTCGTTTTTAATTTCTACGCCTCAAACGGGTGTCGACTCAATTTTAGTTACCTACTCACTTTTAGGCTTGCCATTTGCCATTATTCGTGTTGTTGTAGCTTTGGTAACTGGAATTGCTGGCGGAATATTTACAAATTGGTTCGATAAATCAGTACCGGTTGCTGAAAATGTAGCTGCTCAATCTTGCACTCCTACCTCAAAAACTAAAATACGACCATTTTTCAGAGTCTTTCAGTACGGTTTTTTTGAGTTTTTAATGGATATTGCAAAATGGTTAGTGATTGGCGTAATATTAGCCGCACTATTTGCCGTATTTATTCCCGACGACTTTTTCTCAAATCACTTTACCAACGAGCCATTGAGCATGTTGGCAGTTCTATTTGCCTCTATCCCATTGTATATCTGTGCCACAGCATCGGTTCCTGTTGCAGCAGTATTAATTATGAAGGGTTTATCGCCGGGTGCAGCTTTGGTGTTATTAATGGCAGGGCCAGCCACCAATATTGCAACTATCACCATTATAAAAAAAGTATTTGGCAATAAAACCCTTTTAGCCTATTTAGGATCCATCACTGCTGGAGCCATGCTTTTTGGGTTAGCCATTAATGCTTTTTTACCTCGCGAGTGGTTTGTTTTGGCTCCTCATGTTATGCACAACCACAACCACGAACTTTTGCCTTATTGGTTTCAGGCAGCATCGGCCATTGTACTAATATTACTTATCATTAATGGATACATTCAACGATGGATAACAAATCACAAACTACCAGTTACAGCGCCAATAAAGACACAATCGCAACAACCCATTCCATTTAAAATGCCTGCCAATGGATTTACAGGATTTAAACCTCTAACAACCAAAAAATACGAAGTTCATGGTATGACTTGCAATCACTGCAAGAATAGCGTTGAAACTCACTTATCTGCTTTAAGCGGCATCACCTCTGTCACTGCCAATCCCCAATTAAATTTAGTAATTGTCACAGGCAGCTCAATTATTGAAGAACAGATAAAAACAACCATCGAATCGCTGGGATATAGTTTCAAAAAAAAAATTAGTTAGTTAATAGTTTTTTATACATTTGCCATTGTAAGGTGCATTTGCTTAATAGGGAATCCGATGCGTTTGAGTAATCAAACTATTTCGGAGCTGTCCCCGCAGCTGTAATCCTGTTTCTTTTTACAAGAAAGTTTTTAACCTCATACCACTGTTCGCTTATGAATGGGAAGGTGTTAAAAACAAGGAAAGCCAGAAGACCTGCCTTATAGATTACTTCGGGGTAAAGACACGTAAGTGTGAATAGTTTTAGGGCTATTGCCACATCCTACTTCTTTTTCCCGAAGGTTTATGTGTAATATTAACCTTCAAAAAAACGAATGATGCAGGAATTTCAAATTAAAAAGACTGTTCGGGATCTTGACAGTCAGATTCAACACAAAATCGATTTCAAAACCAAACCGCTTGGCGCATTAGGTCAACTCGAAACCATTGCGAAACAAATTTGCCGAATTCAAGAAACCCTCTCGCCAAAACTCAATAAACCCGTATTTGTTGTTTTTGCAGGCGATCATGGCATTACTGCCGAAGGGGTTAGTCCATTTCCACAAGAGGTAACCTACCAAATGGTTTACAATTTCTTATCGGGTGGAGCTGCTATTAATGTGTTTGCGCGACAAAACCATATTCAATTAAAAATAGTTGACTGTGGCGTGAACCATACCTTCGAGCCATCAAGCGAATTAATTGACTTAAAAATTGGATACGGAACACAAAACTTCAAGTTCGAGCCAGCCATGTCGCTCGCGGATTGCGAAAAAGCAATATGGAATGGTGCTAAACTAGTTGAAACCATTCATTTATCGGGTACTAACATTATTGGTTTTGGGGAGATGGGAATTGGCAACACCACTTCGGCAGCAGCACTGTTTTGTAAATACACCCAAATATCGGTAAACGATGCGGTTGGCATGGGAACTGGTTTAACAACCGAAGGCGTTGCGCATAAGATGGAAGTCATTCAGCAAGCCATTCTGAACCACAACCTCACCCACTCACCCCTTGATGTTTTAGCCACATTTGGCGGGTACGAAATTGCTACCATGGTTGGAGCCATGCTAAAGGCAGCCGAACTAAAAATGGTTATTCTCTTGGATGGATTTATTGCAACATCAGCACTTTTAGCAGCACATGCTATAAATAGCGATGTTTTAGATTATTGCATCGCCTCACACTTATCAAACGAAAATGGCCATCGAAAAATGCTGCAAATACTGGGTTTAAAACCCATCATCTCTCTCGATATGCGCTTAGGCGAAGGAACAGGAGCAGCCATTGCTTATCCACTAATTGAATCAGCCGTTCGGTTCATGAACGAAATGAGCAGTTTCGAAAATGCGGGTGTTAGCACTAGCGTTGATGTAGCAACACTAGCCTAAGCAACTATCCACGAATTGCAAGAATTTTTAAAACAAGGCTGAAAACTTAAAGATGCCAAGCGTCTATTTAGTGCCTGCACGAAAACTACATTTTTCAAAATCGTTGATAACAAAGACTATTTAACAACACTTCATAATTTCGTGTAATTCGTGGATAAAAAATAGTCTCTTATTTATTTTAAAGTATTTGCCACTATCAATTAAATAAAATCAATGCTCCAATTCTTCAAAAAGCAAATCAACCTGTTGCTGACCGCCATCATGTTCTTTACACGCATACCAGTAAAAGCACCCTATCACCAAGCACTTTTAAACAAATGCAATCGCTACTTCCCGCTTGTTGGGATATTGGTCGGAGGATTTGGAGCAGTCACATTTTACTTGTCATCATACCTTTTCCCAATTCAAGTATCGGTTGTCATTTCTATGATATCAACCATTTGGCTAACTGGTGCTTTTCACGAAGATGGCCTATGCGATGTGTGCGATGCTCTGGGAGGCGGCTGGACAAAAGAAAGGATTCTCGACATCATGAAAGATTCGAGGGTAGGCGCATATGGAGCGATTGGAATTATCTTAACCCTATTGTTAAAATTCTCAACATTAAGCAATCTGCCCATTACTTTCATCCCTATCTCAATCATCGTTAGTCATATCGTTAGTCGAAGTACTGCTGTAACCACCATGGCTTCATTGGTTTATATTCGCGAAGATGAACTCTCGAAATCGAAACCCATAACCAAAAACATTCAAACGAAAGATTGGTTAATAGCTTTACTTACTGGTATTTCATCGATATTACTGCTTCAAAGCACTATTTTTTTCATTCTAATACCAATTTTATTTATGGTAAAAATGTTATTAGACCGATGGTTTAAAAAGTGGATTGGCGGTTACACAGGCGACTGTTTGGGAACCGTGCAGCAAGTCAGTGAAATTGTATCGCTCTTAACCATTCTTGCTCTAATAAATTCAACCCAAATTTAAGATGTTCCCAAAAACAGTTTATGTGATTAGACACACAACGCCATTAGTGGAACCTGGAATTTGCTATGGTCAAACCGATCTGCCATTGGCCGATTCCTTTCAAAAAGAAGCAGATAGCATACACGAGAAATTAAACGGTTTTCTCCCTCAAGTTGTTATTTCTAGTTGTTTACAACGCTGCACGCTACTTGCAAAAAAACTCTTCAATAATAACTCGGTAAGTACCGACCATCGATTGGCAGAACTAAATTTTGGCGACTGGGAAATGAAACCGTGGAGTGCAATAGATAGAGCGCTGATGGACAAATGGAGCACTAACTTTTACTCACAATCTCCACCCAATGGTGAAACGTTTCAGCATTTGAATAACCGAACAATTGAGGCATGGCAGCAACACATTACCAACAGCAAGTCAACAAACATTGCATTGGTAACTCACTCGGGAAACATTCGCTGTTTACTCATGCATTATCTACAAATACCTCACAATCAAGTCTTCAACCTAAAGCTGACTTATGGCGCAATCTTAAAAATAGAGATTAACTCACCAATCCATTCAACGGTTGAATTACTATAAAACACATGGCAAAAATCATCTACATAACAGGAGGACAGCGTTCGGGCAAGAGTTCATTCGCACAAAAACTAGCACTCGAACTCACCGAAAATCCCATTTACTTAGCGACCTCACGCGTGTGGGATGCCGATCACAGCAAACGCATCGATCGTCATAAGTCGGATCGCAACAATAGTTGGACAACCATTGAAGAAGAAAAAAATATAAGTAAGCACAATTTCACCAATAAAGTAGTTGTACTCGACTGCATAACCCTTTGGCTCACCAACCTCTTTTTCGATAACAACAGCAATGAAATTAAAACCCTTGAAGAAACACAAAACGAATTCAACAAACTCATTTCGCAAGATTTCACACTCATTGTTATCTCCAACGAAATAGGAATGGGTGGCATAAGCTCATCAACCGTACAAAACAAATTCATCGACCTCCAAGGCTTGATAAATCAGCACATTGCGAGGGTAGCTGATGAAATGATGTTGATGGTGAGTGGGATTG
>Ga0136636_10002590_pt1 | contig 10790 bp, 7 predicted proteins | sample AntDrymUQ8522106_2_FD_104653 | JGI IMG/M metagenome (GOLD analysis project Ga0136636, IMG submission 104653) | Polar desert sand microbial communities from Dry Valleys, Antarctica - metaG UQ852 (21.06) | ecosystem: Environmental > Terrestrial > Soil > Desert | place: Antarctica: Dry Valley... | reverse complement strand
TTCCTCCTTGGTTCTGTTTTTTTGATTGTTGTTATACTTGTATTATTTGGTTACGGCGATAAACCAATTAATGAACTAAAACAAAAGTATGCCCAGGCTCCATCGGTATTTATTGCTGTTGATGGCATGGATGTACATTATAGAGACGAAGGAAATATGGCAGATAGTTTACCCCTTGTACTTATACATGGCACAGGCTCAAGTCTGCACACTTTTGATGGTTGGGCAGCGGCTTTAAAAGTGAACAAACGGGTAATAAGAATGGATATTCCGGCATTTGGATTAACAGGGCCTTTTAACAACAGGCAGTACAGCATAGCGCATTATGTAGATTTTATTCACTCATTTTTGCTTGCAGTAGGTATAAAAAAATGCATACTTGCTGGTAATTCATTGGGTGGACAAATAGCCTGGAACTTTACAGCTCATTTTCCTGATATGGTTCAAAAACTGGTATTGATTGATGCTGCCGGCTACCCATTACAATCTAAAAGTGTACCTATTGCTTTTAAAATGGCACGTACGCCTGTTTTAAAAAATATAATGACTTTTGTAACGCCACGCTTTTTGGTAAAGGCTAGTGTTGAAAATGTATACGCCGATAAAACTATTATAACCGATGAATTGGTGAACCGATACTTCGATTTAACATTGAGAAAAGGTAACAGGCAGGCATTGGTTGACCGGTTAAACCTTGCAGAAGATTCAAGCGATGTTGCATTAATTAAAAATATTACCCAACCCACATTGATTTTGTGGGGCCAACAAGATTTATTAATTCCGCTTACCATTGCCAATCGTTTTCACAATGATTTGCCAAATGATACTTTAGTCATTTTTAAAAATATGGGGCATGTACCAATGGAAGAAAATCCGCAGGAGAGTTTAGTACCTCTGGTTGAATTTTTAAAAAAATAAGTTAGTTAACAGGGTAGTTTTTACTACTCATCAGGCAGCTATTTTATCCCCTTTATTGTAGCTTAAATTCAATGCTAATTACAACTGCTGTAGCTACCGGAACGTAAGAATGTATTTTAGAACCTGTTTTAACTTACTATTTTATTTTGCCAAAAAATAACCCGAAACCAACGTCTGTATTGTATTTAAGGCAATTGAAATAACTTTATTTGTAAACCAAAGGTTACAATGTAAACTGATAACTACTTTTAAATTAATTATTAAGCATAATTTACTTAACAAAATATAAAAATCCCAACATGAAGAATATACTTTTTGCACTTACTATAATCACTTTTTTATCTTTCACCTCCGGGAGAGTATCATTTTTTGAGATAAACAGTATAAAAAAGAATTTTGTAAAAGTTAAAGAGGATTTGTACGTCTCTAAATATGAAGTATCCAATGCGGATTACAGGATTTTTTTAGCAGATTTACAAAATGCTAACCAACTTGAAAATTATCAAAATTGTTTGCCGGATACTCAGTGCTGGAAAGATAAACTACAAAGCACAGCCCCCTTTGTTGAATATTATTTCAGGCATTCAGGCTACAACGATTACCCTGTTGTAGGCGTTAGGTATACGGCTGCAAAAAAATATTGTAGCTGGTTAACAGCAATGTATAACCAAAACGATAAAAGAAAATTTAAGAAGGTAAATTTTAGATTACTTACAAAAGCCGAATGGATATTTGCTGCCAATAAAGGCGACACAACAAAAGTTTATACATGGGGCGCTGGTTTTATACAAAACAATAGAAAGCAGGATTTATGTAATTATAGGAGTATAAATTACCAATACGATTCAATTTCAAAAAAATACCAGGTAATTGAAAAGTCGGCTTCTGAAAAATTAATTGAGCGAAATAAAATTACAGCAAACGTACATTCATACTTTCCCAACGCTTTTGGAATTTTTAATTTGTGTGGTAATGTTGCAGAAATGGTTGAGGAACAAGGGATTGCCAAAGGTGGTAGTTTTAATGATCCTGCTTTTAAGGTTACAATTTTTAGTGAAACAAAATTTCAACAACCACAAGCTGATATTGGGTTTAGGGTTGCTATGCAAATTATTGAAGAGTAATTGACTGGCAGTTTTGCTACCCACCGTACAGCATGTTTTAACTCATGTTATGCAGTTTTAACGCTGTTTCGGTTGCTTTTGATAGCATTTAAAAGTAAAAGCCTATACTTCATAAGCATTTTGCCTCAAACAGCTCATTATCTTTTCACCAAAAAATAAGCAACACCCCTTTTCTGTTTTGCATTTGAAAAATTTATTATTATTTCATTTGCAAAATCTGGCTTATCAATATAGGGAGCATTTCAAATTGTTGCTCCTGATTTCGGTAGGTGGTTACACATGGCTGAAGCATGGCAGTGGTTAGTGACCTCAACAACAACAACAAGGCAAAATCTGGTTTAAATACTCTAAATCTTAGCTTATCCCTACAGAATTTAGCTTTTTTTTAGCGTCATATTTTTATATTGTACCATATCTTTCAGTTATTTTACAAACTAAAACTGTGTAATAAGTAATTTTTGACTTGTCTGTAAAAATTATACATTCCACAAGCTGAGGGCGGCATGTATAATTTCTTTACTTTTATCAAATGCGTGAAGGAATGTTTATTAAACGTAATGTAGAAAAGTGGAACAGATACCAGCAGGAGCAAACCTCCGATCCTGATGAAATGGCCGAACGTTTTGTAACCCTTGTGGACGATCTTTCTTATGCTAAAACCTTTTACCCGCAAAGCAAGGTTACCCGCTGGATAAATGGCATGGCTGCTGATATTTATCAAAATATTTATAAAAACAAAAAGGAAAAATACACCCGTATATTTACTTTTTGGAAGTATGAACTGCCGCTGCTATTTAAAAAATACCATCCCATTTTATTGTTTACGTTTTGCATGTTTGTTGGCTTTGTTGCCATTGGTGTATTTAGTTCTATAAAAGATGAAACCTTTATCCGTGGTGTATTAGGCGATGCCTATGTGGATATGACGGAGGATAATATTACCAGGGGAGATCCTTTTGGGGTATATAAAGATGAAAACCCTTTTACCATGTTTGTACGTATTGCTATGAACAATACATTTGTAGCCTTTTTAATGGCCATTGGTGGCTTATTGGCTGGCGTTGGTACCCTTTATTTTATGTGGCAAAACGGCTTAATGCTGGGTTGTTTTCAATACATGTTTTTTGCCAAAGGCCTGGGCTACAAATCTATTATGGTTATATGGGTGCATGGTACCCTGGAAATTTTAGCGCTGGTAATTGCATCTACCGCTGGGTTTATTATAGCCCATGGTATTTTGTTTCCGGGTACCTATAGCCGGTTTAGTTCTTTTAAAACTGCGGTTAAAGATTCGCTTAAAATAATGATAGTGCTGGTGCCGGTATTTATTATGGCTGCTTTTTTTGAAAGTTACCTTACTCACTTAATGAGCAATACTTATGATAAACAAAACAACGAGGGCATGCCAGTATGGGTAAGTGCACTTATATTAGGCAGTTCTCTACTTTTTATAACGTGGTATTTTGTTTTGTACCCCATCTGGCTTCAAAAAAAAATTAACCGTTCCTTATGATGCAAAGTAAGGTAGTAGTACATGTTAATGATAGCAAGGGCGGCTTTAATCGCTTTACCGTTTTTTTTATTTATACAAAGCCAAAGTATAGTATCTTGATGGAACTTTTTCTGCTAAAAACCATGGCTTTTTTATTGAGTTTAGCTATCCAATACAATTTTTTTTACCTGGCTTTTTGCAGGTCTCTAAAAATTACTATCTCCTTATTTTTATTACTTTTTTGTAATATGGATACACAGGCGCAGGATAAAGAAAAATTTTTCCACCATGATTCAGCAGCAATGTACCATCTCCCCAACGCTACAGTTGAAAACGCAGAGGATAGCAGCGATACCGAACCCGAATTAGTAGTAGCTGATACTATTTTGGTAAACAATGGATTGTTTATTCCTACAGATTCTGCCACTGCTATTAAAAAAGAAAAAGCTTTTGCGTATGCTTCTATACTCGATAGTTTGTTGAAAGAATTACAGCTAAAGCAAGATGTTAAATATACTGTTAACACTAAAAGGATTTCTACCATTGATCGCTTTTTTTCTGCCCGGCTTACCAAACTTTTTTTCTGGATAATTGCGGCACTCTTGCTTAGTTTTATCATCATTAAATTGTTTATTACAGAAAGCTTTTTTCAGCGAAAATCTGCAGGCAGCAATGTAAATGTTTTAGCTACAGATGAAGATGCTGTGCCGGATGCAAGAGATTACCAAAGCCAAATTAATGCAGCCATTCAAAAAGGAGATTTTAGGCTGGCAACCCGCTATTTGTACCTTCAATTACTCTATCGCTTAATTGTGCTTGGGGCTATAAGTTTTGCAACGGATAAAACCAACAATCAATATGTGGCAGAATTGGCTGCAAAGCCCTATCATAAAGCTTTTGCTGCCCTTACTTTACAGTATGAGTACGCATGGTATGGCGGCTTTATACTCGATGAAAACAGGTTTAATGCCATACGGCAATCTTTTATTAAATTTAATAACCAATTACCTACCCTACATTGATAAAAAATAGTAAATATTGTTTTTGTTGCTGTATACTTCTGCTATTGTTTGCCTGCAAACAAAAGGTAGATATTATGCCGTCAATGAAAGAAACATTTTCTAAAAATGATAAAAATCCTTTTGGCGCTCACGTTATGTACCGGCAGGCTGCTCAGTTGTACAATAAAAATGCAATCAAAATAAAAAAAGACCGCCTTGATAAAAGTATTGGCAGCAATGAAGATACGGGTGCCCTGTACATCAATATAAGTAAAAACTTTTTTTTAGAAGATGCCGATTTAACAGCAGCCCTCAATTTTGTACACAAAGGCAATAGCATGTTTATTGCAAGTGAAAATTTTGATAGTATGTTTTTAAAAACGATGGGGCTTGCAATAGAGCAGCGTCACCGGTACGAAGCATCTGTATTGGATATGAAAACTACAGGAGTAAACCTTAATCCTGAATTTTATGCTGATAGCAGTTTATTTTCTTACTATTTTTTACCTCTCAATCATCATTTTGGTTCTTCTTTAGATAGTGTACCCAATGTGTTGGGTAGCGATGAATATGGCAGACCCAATTTTGTAATATTATTTTATGGCCTTGGCAGGTTTTATATACATTGTAAGCCAAGGGTTTTTAGTAATTATTTTTTATTACAAAAAGATAATTATAAATATGTACAGCAAGTATTGGCCTTTGTACCTGCTTTGCCACAGCATGTATTGTGGGATGATTATTACAATAAAAGAAATACCCCTCCATCGGCAAAAGGTAATAAGTCTGGCTTGGCAGTATTGCTTCAATTTCCAGCAATGGCATGGGCTTTTTGGCTGCTGCTGTTGCTGATGGCAGTGTATTTGTTGTTTGGCAGCAAAAGAAGACAACGTATTATTCAAATAATGCCATCCAATGAAAATACATCTGTAGCATTTGCAGAAACGGTTAGCCGGCTATACCTGCAGCAAAAAGATAACAGGGGTATGGCAGATAAAATGATACTTTATTTTTTTGAACATATACGTACCCAATATTTTTTAAACACACATGTAGTGAATGAATTATTTTTATCAACGCTCAGTCGTAAAAGCAATGTGCCTTTGGCAGATACAGAGCAGTTGTTTGCCAATATTCAGCAAATACAACAAATGGACACTATCAACGACAAAATGATATTACAGCTAAATACACAAATAGATATGTTTTACAAAAAACACGGAACTAAGGCACACTCAAACCTGCCAGGTAAAGTTTAATAGGTAAATGTAATTTGGCAAAAATATGTAGAGCAGTATTAAACTATTTGAGTGCATTTCAAAATTGATGCTTTTAATTTCGGTCAATGGGATGTCTATAAAGGCTTGCCCGTGGTTGGGGTTATCATCAATCAACAGGCGAATAAAATGTAAAACAGTAATTACTGAAATCAATATTTTTAAACAGGTACTAATACAAAAAAATGGAAGATAATATTTTTGAACAAAGGCTCGATTTGGATGGACTAACCCAAAGTGTAGCAACTATTCGGCAAGAGATAAACAAGGTAATAATTGGGCAAACCAAAATGCTGGATTTGATAATAATTGGATTGCTTTGCGATGGTCATATTCTTATAGAAGGAGTGCCAGGCGTGGCCAAAACACTTACTGCCAAGATAATGGCTAAAATTATTGATGTAGATTTTAGTCGTATGCAGTTTACGCCGGATTTGATGCCGAGTGATGTGGTAGGGACGGCTGTTTTTAATTCAAAAGAAGGGGAGTTTAATTTTAAGGCAGGACCAATTTTCAGCAATATTGTTTTAATTGATGAAATAAACAGAGCACCTGCCAAAACCCAGGCAGCCTTATTTGAGGTTATGGAAGAAAGGCAGGTAACTGTTGATGGTACTACTTATGAAATGCGGTTTCCATTTATTATTGTAGCTACTCAAAACCCCATAGAACAGGAGGGTACCTATCGTTTGCCCGAAGCTCAACTAGACCGGTTTATTTTTAAAATTGATGTGCAATATCCAAGTCTGCAGGAAGAAATTAGTATTCTAAACAGTCAGCATGGAAAAAGCCAGGCTACCTTATTACAATCTGTTCAAAAGGTATTATCTCCCATTGAATTGTTGCAGTTTAGAAGCATCATACAAAATGTAATTGTAGAGGATAAGTTGATAGAGTTTATTGCAAAAATTGTAAATGAAACCCGCAACAATCCTGCGTTGTATTTAGGTGCATCGCCCCGGGCTTCCTTAGCCATATTGCGTGCCTCAAAAGCCAATGCAGCCATTAAAGGCAGAGATTTTGTAACGCCGGAAGATATTAAGGAAATGGCCTTGCCTGTGTTAAGGCATCGCATTATTCTTACCCCTGAAAAAGAAATGGAAGGTACTACTGCCGATGAACTGATTGAAAGTATATTAAAAACAATTGAAGTGCCCCGGTAAGGTTTATTTAAAATTATAGCTCAAGGTTTCGGTTGGTTAAGACTGGCACAGATACTGGATTGTGGGGCGTGGATAGTCTCTTCTTTGTCCGTGGTTAATGACCTTACCAACTATTTGGTTGGCAGTAATTGAAACGGCTCCGTGGACCTAAACGTTTAAACCGACAAAGTAAGGCTGCAAAAGGGAAAATTGAATATGAAATTAGCAAGACGGATCTTATTAATAATTCTTTTCTTACTACTTCTATTCAACTTTTTATTTTGGCTATTGGCAATCGCTAGTGGACATACTATTCCCACAGGTACTACAAGGTCAATTTTAACTACAGCATTAATTTTAATTATTCTTATGGTTTTAACTTATAAATACAGGAGACCGAAAGACACTGAATGAAAAATAAAGACAAAAGATAAAATAAATTATAAGAAGAGGTTTTTTATATGAGGACAATTTTATGAGCCGTGGTTAGAGACCTCACCAACCACTTAAAAGCTTAGCTATTTAATTTTTACAATGCAACAACATACAATAAATGAAACTCTTTAAAAATTATATCGGACAGCTTTTTTTTCCAATGCGTTTTTATTTAGCAACAGGTAGTTGCATCCTGCTTTTTTTGGTGTCTTTTTACTTTACTGGTATAATTATTTTACCAAAGATTTTATTGGTTGGTTTATCGGCCTTACTATTGACAGATTATTTTTTTCTCTTCATTTTTGGCAAAAATCCACAGGCAACCCGTAAAATGGCAGAACGCTTAAGTAATGGAGATGACAACAAGATTTCTTTAAACATTTCCAACCGCTTTCCATTTGATGTTTCAATGAAAATAATTGATGAATTGCCGGTGCAACTGCAACAGCGGGATTGGGTTTTAGTGCATCGGTTTAAAGCAAATCAAACCAAAACAATCAATTATTCCATTAAGCCATCCATCCGGGGCGAATATGAATTTGGCGACATCATCTTATTCATTCAAAGCAGGTTGGGCTTAATTATGCGGCGCCATGTAATTAAAGCAGAAACTACAGTGCCGGTTTATCCATCCTTTATGCAGTTGCGAAAATACCAGTTGCTCTCACAAACCACCATACAAACCGAACATGGCAGCAAGCGCATGCGCAAAATTGGCCACAGCATGGAGTTTGAGCAAATAAAAGAATATGTAAGAGGCGATGATATTCGTACCATTAATTGGAAAGCCACTGCCCGAAAATCATCGTTGATGATCAATAATTTTAGCGATGAAAAAAGCCAGCAGGTATATTGCATAATTGATAAAGGCAGGTTAATGAAAATGCCTTTTGGCAACCTCAGCTTGTTAGATTATGCCATCAACAGCACTTTGGTATTAAGCAATGTGTGCCTGCAAAAGCAAGATAGGGTTGGCTTAATAACCTTCGCTGATACAATTGGTACTGTATTGCCGGCAGATAGAAAGCCCATTCAAAAAGCCAATATTTTACAACTGCTGTACAATGAAGAAACTGCTTTTTTAGAGAGTGATTATGAAATGCTGTATTTGCAATTGCGTAAGCAGGTAAAACAACGCAGTCTGCTCATTTTATTTACCAATTTTGAATCCATGTCTGGCTTAAAACGGCAATTAAATTACCTAAGGTCAATTGCCCGCCATCATTTACTAATGGTAGTATTTTTTGAAAATACAGAACTCACCAACCTGGCAAAAATTCCTGCTATTGATCTAGAGCAAGTTTACACCAAAACGATTGCCGAAAAGTACGCTTACGAAAAAAGATTGATTGTAAAAGAATTGATGAAATACGGCATTCTTTCCATACTAACCGCACCCGAAAAATTAACCGTAAATACCATTAATAAATATACAGAGCTAAAGGCACGGCAGGCAATTTAGGGGCAATATTTGTTGGTGTTTCCTTATCAATTAGGGTGATTTTTTTTGATGAATGTTTTTGCTGCAAAAGGGTACATGTATGCGTGAAACATCTACCAATGAGACCATAAAAGGAAGTTTTTTTAGATAGGTTGGCTTGCTGATTTTACGCTAACAGCTTTTACAGTTTTATTAAATAGCATGGTTACAGTTTTATTTGCTTAGATGCTGCTGGCCTTGCCTCAGTGATTTTTGATTGTGTACCTTATTTTACAACAATACCAAGGCGGCATTACCATTGTGCAGCAGCTTTCGCAAATAGGTATCTGCCATAGCAAGTTGCCCTTATATTGCATCCTACTAAACTGCCAACTCTTTCTGCGACAAATCCAATTGCTTGCGGCGTTATTTTAGCTGTTCCATTACTTAAAATTTTAACTGTTTTTTATTTGTTATAAAAAACAGATAAAAAAGAAGTATAACATTTTTGGATGATAAATATTTATTAAAACTTTCGCCTAGATGAAGGGTAGGAAGTAACCGGCTCTCCCAAAAATGAATTGATTGCACTGGTAAGCCTTATCCGTAAAGTAAGCGGTGCAGATGAAACGGTAACAACCGGCTATGACAAAACAGTAGACAAAAATTTTCAAACATGGGTATTTAAAAAACAGGCCGGTACCACTACCAAATTTACGGAAGCGCAAATGCAATGGCTGCGGATGATAAAAGGTTATGTAACCAGTAGTTTTCATTTGAAAAAAAAGATTTTGAACTGGACCCTTTTAATAAGGAGGGTGGTTTAGGACGATTCTATCAATTGTTTAAAGACGATTATGAAAAGATACTGGAGGAGTAAAAATGAAGTGCTTGCGGCGTAGGTTGTCTAAATCAGGATTAATTTGATTATAGGATTAACAGGATAAGTTCAAGTTGCCAATAATATCCTGTAAATCCTTTCATCCTGCAAATCATGATTCAGACAGTGTGGTAATTGTTGGGTGAATAAGCGGATGAGATTATCAATGAATTAAATGAAGTGCTGGTGGCGTAGATTTGTAATATAAAACCTTTATAATGGCAACAGGACATCTCTTAGATACCAAGACAGTAAACCTAAATGATATTTTAGGTAATGGTAAAATATATCGTGTTCCTCAGTTTCAAAGAGATTATTCCTGGGAACAAGATAATTGGGAGGATTTATGGAATGATATTGAATTGGCTGCTGAAAGCAACAGCGCACACTATATGGGCTCGGTTGTTTTACAAAGTACTACGGGAAAAGAATTTTCCATCATTGATGGTCAACAAAGATTTACAACATTGTCTATCTTAACGCTTGCAATTATTGATGCAATTCAAAAATTAGCAGACAAGGGAATTGAAGTAGCAGAAAATAAAGAGCGGGTAGATATTCTAATGCGACAATACATCGGGCAAAAAGATCCAACTTCCTTAAGTTATTCCAGTAAATTATTTTTGAATGAAAACAATGATGGTTTTTTTCAAAATCGATTAATTGGTTTCAAAGAACCAATTAATATTCGGAAATTATCTGACTCTGAGAAATTGATGTGGGAAGCTTACTTATTTTTTAAACAAAAAATATCTATTAGATTTAAAAACAGCAGTGGTGGTGCCTATGCGTCATTTCTCAATAATGTTGCAGGCGAATTAATGATGTTTATTCAAATAACAGTTCAAGACGAATTAAATGCTTATACCGTATTTGAAACATTAAACTCAAGAGGTGTAGAATTAACATCCACCGACCTTTTAAAGAATTATTTATTTTCTCAGGTTGCCAAAAGTGAGACAGATTTAAAGCAAATAAAAACTCAATGGAAAAAAATTATTGATGCTATTGGATTAAAAGAGTTTCCCAATTTTTTGCGCTATTACTTACTTGCTACCCGAAAGCAATTAACAAAGGAATATTTGTTTAAAGAGGTAAAGC
>Ga0136636_10002589_pt1 | contig 10793 bp, 8 predicted proteins | sample AntDrymUQ8522106_2_FD_104653 | JGI IMG/M metagenome (GOLD analysis project Ga0136636, IMG submission 104653) | Polar desert sand microbial communities from Dry Valleys, Antarctica - metaG UQ852 (21.06) | ecosystem: Environmental > Terrestrial > Soil > Desert | place: Antarctica: Dry Valley... | reverse complement strand
TGGCGATGGCGTCGAATTCCGTCTGCTTCAGCACCTTGAGCGCCGCCATGGCATCGTTGCGACCCAGGTCGGCGATGCGCGCAAACTCAGCGGTGAGATGCGTGGCCGTCGGGATATTGACGACGTGGCTGAGATCGGTGTGCATGGGTTGGGGACGACCCGAAGAGGATCGCAGATGCGCGGCAGGATCGAACGGACGGGCAAGGAGTATCAAGGCGGCATGGAGCAAGGAAAGCGGACAGGACAGAACAACCGTCGTGCGGGCGTGAGCTCACCTCCGTGAGGTCGTGACGGCTGTCCGGGCTGCCCGATTGCCTCCGCCTCCCTCGGCCCCATCGTGCCCGCCCATGACGCCGCTTGCCGTCCCCGTACTGCCCGGCCCCATCACTGCCACGTGGCGCGTGCCGGGCAGCAAAAGCATTACCAATCGGGCCCTGGTCCTGGCGGCCTTGGCCGAGGGCACGGTGATCCTTGAAAACGTGCTGGAGGCGGACGACACCCGCTACATGCGGCGTTGCCTGGAGCAGCTGGGCATCAATGTCCGCGATGGGGCTGCGGGTCAGCTGATCGTCACTGGGGGACGCGCCCGCTTGCGGCCCAGCGAGCTACCCTTGTTCGTGGGCAACAGCGGCACCACGGTGCGCTTTCTTGCCGCCCTGTGCTGCCTGGTGCCGGGCCCCACCACCCTGGTCGGGGACGAGGCCATGGCCAAGCGTCCCATCGCCGACCTGGTGGACGGGCTGCGCCAGCTGGGGATCACAGTCGAGTGCGCCACCGGTTGCCCCCCCCTGACCATTTACGGCGGAACGCTGCCCGCTGGCACCATCCACATGCGCGGGGACCGCAGCAGCCAGTATTTCTCTGCCCTGTTGCTGGTCGCCGGCCTGGCCGAGGGCGAGATCCGTGTGGCGATCGACGGCAATCTGGTCAGCCGACCCTACGTGGACATGACCCGCCGTATGGTGGCCGATTTCGGCGGCCGCGTCGATGCCGATGCCACCGGTTTCACCGTGCGTCGCGCTGGCAGCTACCGGCCGCGCAGCTATCACATCGAACCCGACGCCAGCGCCGCCAGTTATCCCTTCGCCTTGGCCGCCGCGGGTGGCCACACCATCACCGTCCCCGGCCTTTCGGGCGAATCCCTGCAAGGCGATTACGCCTTTGCCGAGGTGCTAGCCAGCCTGGGTGCCACGGTCGAGCGCACCCCGCACCACACCACCGTGCGCGGCTGCGGCCAGCTGCGCGGCGGCGAGGTCGACCTGCACCACCTCAGCGACACGGTCATGACCCTGGCCGCCATCGCCCCCCTGGCCAGCGGCCCCACCACCATCACCAACATCGCCAATATCCGCATCAAGGAGACCGACCGCCTTATGGCTACCGTCACCGAGCTGCGCCGCCTAGGCGTGACGGTCGAGCACGGCAACGACTGGCTGCGCGTCCATCCCGGCCCGGTCAAACCCGCTGCTGTCGAATGCTATCACGACCATCGCATGGCCATGGCCTTCGCCGTGCTGGGCGCGATTACTGGCGGCGTGACCATCACCGATCCGGCGTGCACGACGAAGACGTATCCGGGCTATTTTGACGACCTGGGCGCTCTGTATCCGGCACGCCCGTGGTGATCGCACCGCCTACGCGGCGACGACCGGACGACCGGACGACCGGACGACCGGACGAGCCCCCATGCTAAGAATCATCTCCGGCCGTTTTGGTGGCCGCAAACTCGCGGTTCCGCCTGGCCTAGCCACTAGGCCGCTGCCTGACCGCATCAAGCAGTCGCTGTTCGATTGGCTGGGACAGGACCTCAGCGGCCAGCGCATCGCCGATGTCTGCAGCGGCTCTGGTTCGTTTGCGCTGGAGGCGGTGTCGCGGGGTGCTGCCGAGGTGCATGCCATTGAAGCTGGTAGCCACGCCAAGTCGGCCCTTTCCGCCAACGCCAAGGTGCTGGGCCAGCCGCCAGAGCTGCACCTGCATTTCCGGCAATTCCAACTGGTCCTGCCGCAGCTCAAGGGCTTGGATCTGATCTTCGCCGATCCGCCCTTCCCCTGGTACAGCGCCGAACCGACGATCCTGAGTGAACTGCTCTGCCTGGGCCGGGACAGCCTGCGCCCCCAGGGTCGCCTGCTCATTCGTGGCGAGCAGGGCGTCGATCTGCCGCTGCTGCCCAGTGGTCTGCGCGAGGATGAGCGCCGTACTTACGGACGCAGCTGGATCGCCTCATTGGTGCGCGTGCAGGGCCTGCCCATCGCGTAAGGGGCGTGGCCGCGGTCGTTCGAGCATGGCCAATTCGTCAGCGACGAATCCCGCCGCGATCCGGCCGGGACGATCCAAGGCGAAGGGTGAGGGCAGACTGTGGCCGAAGTGCCGCTCGACCACATCGCTGAAATGCGCCACTGGATCAAGCCCCGCCCGTTGGCACCACCACTGGTGCCAACGGGTGCCGATGCCGACATGGCCGATCTCGTCCTGGTAGATGCGCGCCAGCACCTGGTGGCTGGCGGCATGGATCGGCGCCATGCGCGGCAGCAGAGCCGCGTTGACGTCCAGGCCGCGGGCTTCAAGAAAGCGCGGGATCACCACCAATTGCACACCCAGGTCGGCGCAGGCTAGGCCGGCCTCCCATAGCTTGTAGTGCACCGGATCGGTGCCCGGCGGATAACCATCCGCTTCAAGCAGCGTGCGCAGCAGGGCGGCATGCTGGCATTCTTCGGCCGCCACGCGCAGGAAGTCGGCATGCAGGGCCGTGGGGGCACCACCGCCGCGCAGGCACAGGGCGCAGGCCAGATCGACCGCCGACAACTCGATCTGGAAGATGGTGTGGAGGAAACGGCAGCGCTCGACGGGATTGGCCATGCTCCGCCGACGGCGGGGCGCCTCGCCCTCGATCCAATCCGCCGGACGACCGGGGCGAGCCGGCAACGTCGGCGGCGGCCAAGACTCTTCCGCAGCTGGTGGTGCAAGGGTGGCCAGCAGGCCGGCCTTGGCGACCTCGTCCGGCGCCGCGATCACCGCCAGCAGGCCTGCGACATAGGTCATGCGTTAGCCGAGGTGCGCCGCCGGCGCAGGAACCCGGTACCCGCTACCGCCAAATACAGCCCCATGCCCAGAGTCACCGCCGCCGTCAGGCGCAGTACCGCGTACAGCGAGCCGCGACCCGGCGGCTGGGGCCAATACCACAGCAGAATGGAACAGCCTGCGGCCAGGATCAATGCACCCAGCAAAGGTCGGCCCAAGCGAGCCAGCTCCACCACCTGCCCGGCGCCGCGCCGGCGTAGCGTCAAGGCGTAGATGACGCAGCCGAGGGTCTGGCTGCCAGCAGTGGCCAGGGCCAAGCCGGCCTCTTGCAGAGGGGTCATCACCAAGGCCAGGGTCAGCACCAGATTGGCCGCCACCATTACCAGCGACACGCGCATCGGCGTGCGCTGGTCGCGGCTGGCATGAAAGGCTCGGACCAGCAGTTTGGTCAGGCTGAGGGGCACCAGGGCCAGGGCGAACATTTGCGTGCACAGCACCGTGCGGGCGATGGCGTGGGCATCAAAATTGCCAACCTGATAGATGGACCGCACCAGGGGTTCGGCCACCACCGCCATGCCCACCGCCGCCGGCAGCAGCCAGAAAGCCTGCAGACGCGTCGCCTCCCGCAGGCCATCCCCCATGGAGGCATAGCCCAGTCCCGAACGCCGCGACAGTTCCGGATACACGGCCGTGGTGACGCCGTGCCCGATCAGGGCGGCAGGGAACATCAGGAGGCGCTGGGCGAAGTAGAGGAACTGCACCGCCCCCGCCCCCGGCACCAGGGCCAGGGCGATGACCTGCCCGACGAAGGCATTGAACTGGTGCACCCCCGAAGCCAGCAGCACAGGAGCCACGGCCCGCACTAATTCGCTGGCCTCCAAAGGCCACGCGGTGGTCAGGGGCGGCTGAGCCCGCATGCGGATCAGCCAGGCGAGTGGGAACAGCGCCTGCAAGACACCCGCTACCAGCACCACCTGCGGCAGGATCCAGGCCTCGGCCTCGGGGCTGAGCCAGATGGTGGAGATCATCGCCACATTGAGGATCACCGGCGCCGCCGCCGGGACCCAGAACACGTTCCGGGATTGCAAGACCCCCGCCAGCAGCGCCGCCGCGCAGATGAAGATGGCATACGGCACCATGGGCAGGGCCAGGGCCGCGACATAGAAGCCCTTGCTGCCCGGTGCAGCCGACAGCACCACCGCCACGGCCACCGCCATACCTACCACCGCCACTGCCGACAGCACCGCCAGCAGGCGCGTCATCACCGCCCCCGCCAGCACCTCGGCCGCTGCCGGATCACGCTCACGCAACTGCACGTAGCGGGGGATGAACGCCTGGGACAAGGCCCCCTCACCGAACAACTCCCGCAGCATGTTGGGCGCGGCGAAGGCTACTAGAAAGGCGTCCAGCACCACTGAACCGCCCATGGCCCCGGCCCACAGGCGGTCCCGCACCAGCCCGAGGATGCGGGACAGGAGGGTCCAAGAGGAGATGGTCAGGGCTTTGCGGGCGAGGGTCAAAAGACCTCCGTCGCGGGGTCGACGACAGCCGTCGCGGGGGCGCGGGGTCGCGAGGTCGCGGGGTCAAGCATCACACCACAAACACCGGTGATGCGAATCCGAGTTTGTGCAGTCATCATCGCCCCGAGTCGCGTCTTCATGCTGTCGACCCCGTGACTACGCGACCCCGCGACCCCGCGACGGCTGTCCTCTGTCCTCATCCGAACACAATCGTCCGATTCCCGCACACAATCACCCGACGATCCAGATGCAGCCGCACCGCGCGGGTCAGGGTCTGGCGCTCCAGCTCGCGGCCCTTGCGGACCATTTCCTCCACGTCGTCGCGATGGCTGACGCGGCAGACGCCCTGGTCGATGATCGGGCCCTGGTCCAACTCGCTGGTGACGTAATGCGCGGTGGCGCCGATGATCTTGACGCCCCGTTCCTTGGCCTGGTGGTAAGGCTTGGCGCCGACGAAGGCGGGCAGGAAGGAATGGTGAATGTTGATCACCCGGCCCTGCCAGCGTGCAACGAAAGTCGGCGAGAGGATCTGCATGTAGCGCGCCAGCACCACTAGGTCGACCTTGAGGTCGTCCAACAGGGCTTGCTGCGCACTTTCGGTGGCGGCCTTGTCGCCCATGGGCAGGTGGTGGAAGGGCAGGTGGAAGTGTTCAGCGACGCTGCGCAGGTCCTGATGATTGGACACCACGGCGACAATGTCGCCCGCCAGTTCGCTCAACTGCTGGCAGAGCAGCAGATCGTAGAGGCAATGGGGCGTCTTGCTGGCGAACACCGCGACCCGCTGGCGCTGATCGGCGAAGGTCAGATCCCAGGACAAGTCATGGCTCTGGGCCAACACCGCCACCGCGGCGCGCACCTCGGGACGGTCCAGACGCATGCCCGTCATATCGAAGACCAGGCGCATGAAGAAGCGGCCCGAATCCCGCTCCGAGTGCTGGTCGAGGTCGATAATGTTGCCGCCATTGCGGAACACGAAGTCCGACATGGCGGCCACCAGGCCGGTGCGATCAAGGCAGGAAACGAGCAGCGTGGCGAGGGGCATAGGGTCAGGCAGCGGGGTCGAGGATGGCAGCGATACGATGATGACGATGGGCGAAGGCGGTGTCGTCCAGCACCGGCACGGCTGCGACCGGATCCGCTGGCGGGGCGGTCAGGGTCAACCAGCTGCGGCAGCCGGCGTAGCTGGGATCCGTGGGGATGGTGACCGGCGCAGCCAGGCGATGGACGCGAAGCAGCAGAACGAAGAGCCATGGCTGATCACGATAGGCGAAGCGGGTGGCCAGTTCAGCATCGGTCCACATCAGCTCATCGCCCAGGGCGGTGATGCGAGCCAGTTGCGTGACCTTCCAGACCTGCATCGACTCGGCCCACAGGGCGATAGGGATGCCCGGGGTCGTTGCCGGCGGCGTCACGTCGCCCTGAAAGGCCGGCTTCAAGCGCCCAGCGTCCTGGTGCAGGTGGGTCGGCATCAGCCAAAAGCGTTCCTGCTCGGGGACGAACAGGCCGCCATGGCGTTCGTGGATACCGCCCTTGCGCACCAGCAAAGTCAGGCGCCCATCGCCCAGGGCGCGGCAGCACGCGGACCATTCCTGCAAGGCGGCGGTGGACATGGGCGGCTACCCTACCGGGGCGGCGTGCGTGTCGATCCCGTTCAGCCCAGCAGCGCCAGCACCGCAGCCCGGTCAGGCATGCTGGGCATCGCGCCCAGACCGCGCACGCAGCAGGCGGCGGCAGCGGCCGCCTGATTGGCTCCCTTGCCGCCTGGCCGCACGGCGGCATTGCGGCCATCAAGAGTCTCTCCGGGATGAGGCAGGCGGAGGATCTCGACGTACAGGTCGGCGTTGACGGAGCCGACGACCAGCAGGGGCTTCATGCTCGCATGCTGATGGTCAGCCCAGGACGGCAAAATGGCCGTTCATCGCAATCTCAAAACGTCAGCCCTCAGGCCACACTTTGGCCAAGCGCCCCGGGGTCCACAGATCGCTGTGGAATCCGCGCAAGCGGACGGTGAAGGCATGCTCACCGTCCGCTTTGAGGAAGTGTTGTGGCTGCGGCGCGGGACCGCAGGAGTTGCTGCCCAGGCCGTGATGCAGGTGGTCGAGGCGCACATGGGTCAGACCATCGGCGCGCAACTCGTGGGTGTGGGCCGCCTTGTCCAGGTCTTCCTGGGAATGCGCCAAGGCACTGACCGCGAAGGTGGCGTCGCTGGCCGCCAGCAATCCGCTGCCGCGGATGTCGGTCACTGCCAGCCACCGGGTGTCGCTCTTGGTGCCATGCTCCTGCGGCAACACGTAGGGGACGTACTGGTCCCGCACCAGACTCGACCACACGCCATGGGCGGCGCTGTCACGGAAGTCACGGTAGCTGTCGTGCGGACCCCGCCCGCACCAGGCCATGCGATCCATGGTGCCGGGCATGGCGAAGCGCAGGCCCAGACGCGGCAGAGGCGGCAGACCCAGACCCATGACCATCACCTTGGTGTCGATGACCACATCGCCTGAACCGTACACCACATAGCGATGCTTCAGGCGCATGCAGGCCGCCCGGCTGACGGCCGCCAGGCTGGCCTCGACCGCGATCTCAACCCGCTGGGCATCGGCCGACACCACCTGCCAGCGATCCAGACGCTGGGTCATGCGGTCATAGCCCAGCTCACGCCACTTGCCCTTGATGCCGCGATCATTGTCGGTGGGCGCCCGCCAGATGTCCAGGCGCGGCGCCGAGGCCAGCAGCGGCAGGCCGTCCAAGGTCCACTGATCCAGCTGACCATGGATGGTGTCGAAGTCGATCTGCCAGTGGTCGCCGGTCACCACCAGGCGATTGCGTTCGTTCCGCAGGGTCAGGGCCGGCATCGCTGCCCGCGCCATGCGTGGCACGGCCGCCACCACCGTGGGCAGCTCAAGCTGCGTCCAGGCGACCACGTGACCACGCGGGGCCCAGGCCGTAGTCTCTGCCTGGGTGAAGCGCACCATCAGGTGACGGCGCGACCCGGCGCGCCCGGCCGAGGTTGGCAGGGGCAGGGTCACGTCCTGGCTCTGACGGGCGCCCAGCTCCAAGGCGGGCAGGCGGCCCTGGGCGATGACGACGCCATCTTCGGTCAATTCCCAGACGCCGTCCAGGTAGGCCAGCGAGACGAAGTCATGGCGGTTGGTGATGCGCACCCGGCCGGTGGCCGCATCAAGCAAGGTCACGGCGACCGGCTCCAACACCTTCTTCAGCTCTAGCAGGCTTGGATAGGGCGTGCGATCCGGCCACACCAGGCCATCAATGCAGAAATTGGAGTCATTGGGGAAGTCGCCCCAATCGCCGCCGTAGGCGAACCATTCCTTGCCGTCGTTGGTGCGCATGCGCACCGAGTGATCGGCCCACTCCCACACGCAGCCGCCGATCAGGCGCGGCGATGCGCGGATCACGTCCCAATAATCGCCCAGGCTGCCGGGGCGATTGCCCATGGCGTGGGCGTATTCGCACAGGAAGAACGGCCGCGGCTCCTGCTCCGGCGTCTTGGCCGCCTGCAAGACCATGGCTGGAATGTCGGTGTACATCTGGCTGACCACGTCCACATACGCCGCCTCGCCGGCACCTTCATAGTGGATCGGACGGGTGGGATCAGCGGCATGGATCCACGCCGACATGGCTTCGTGATTGGGACCAGAGCCGCTCTCGTTGCCCAGGCTCCACATGATGATGCAGGGATGATTGCGGTCGCGAGCGACCATGCGCTCAGCACGATCAATGAAGGCATCGCGCCAGGCCGGCAAGGTGGCGAGGCTAGACCAATCCTGGTGACTGGAGTTGGGATTCATCGCCGCCAGGCCGTGGGTCTCCAGGTCGGCCTCATCGATCACGTAGAGCCCGAAGTGGTCGCAGAGGTCGAGGAAGCGCGGATCATTGGGATAGTGGCTGGTGCGCACCGTGTTGACGTTGTGCTGCTTCATCAGCATCACGTCGCGCAGCATCGCCTCCATCGAGACCGCATGGCCAAGGTCCGGGTGGGTGTCGTGGCGATTGACGCCAAGAATCTTCACTGACACGCCATTGATCCACAACTGCTGGTCACGGATGGCGATGGTGCGGAAGCCGACCGCCTGGGCCACTACCGTCGGGGTGGTGGCGGTCGCATCCCGGCTGCCCACCAGCAGGCGGTAGAGGTTTGGCGTCTCCGCCGTCCACAGCAGCGGCGCGGCGATGGGCGTGCGCAGCGACAGGGTCTGCACCGCGCCCGCATCCAGTGCCGGCACCGGCACGTCCTGGGTCAGCACCAGGTTGCCGTCTGGAGCCAGCAGGCGTACGGTGACCGCACTGGCCACCGCCCGCGCCGCCGTGGCATTACGTACGGCGATGCGCAGCTCCAACACCGCAGCGCGGCAGGCCGCATCCAGTTCGGTGACCACGCGCACATCCTGCACATGGACCGGCGGCAGCGCGATCAGGCTGACGTCGCGAAAAATGCCGGACAGACGCAGGAAATCCTGGTCTTCCAGGTAGGTGCCATCGCACCATTTGTAGACTTGTACCGCGATCAGGTTGGCGCCCGGCACCAGCAAGTCGGTGATATCAAATTCCGAAGGCAGATGGGTGCCCTGACTGTACCCGACTGCGCGGCCATTCACGAATACGTGGAAGGCGGCGTTCACGCCGTCGAAGTGCAGGTGCACGCGACGCCCGGCCCAGCCAGCCGGCACGGTGAAGGTGCGGCGATACAGGCCCACCGGATTGTCAGTGGGCACCCGCGGGGCGTCGGCCGGGATCGGGTAGTTCACATTGGTGTAATGCAGCCGGTCATAGCCCCGGTCCTGATACATTTGCCAGTTGGACGGCACGCGCAGGCGATCCCAACCGCTGATCGGCTCGACGGCGCTCCACCCCTCGGGCAACACGTGGGGATTGGCGCACCAGCGGAAATCCCATTCACCGGACAGCAGGTTGAAGAAGGGCGACCGGCCCCGTTCGCCGTCCAGGGCGCTCTCGTCATCGGCGAAGGGCACCATGGTGACATGGGCCGGTAGACGGTTGCGGTGCAGCAGGCCCGGGTTCTCGTAATCCCGCGCCGGATCCGCCGCCGGAGCGACGGCCAACTGGCGCAGCCGCTCCAACTCGGCCACGGTGTTGGGTTCGCCTATAGCCAGCATCATACTGACATTTCCTGCGATGACGCGGACCATCAGGTCATGTTCACCGGCCGTCAGGCCGACTTCGACGCGATGATCGCGGATCGACACCGGATTGATGCCGTTGCCCTGACCAATCGTCTTGTAGATCGGCGCGCCATCGAGGTAGGCATCGAACCACCAGTCTGCACCTAAGCCCAGCACATAGCGGCCGGCGACGGGCGCGGTGATCGGCACATGCACCCAGGCAGTGGTCTCGGGCTTGTGCCCACCCAGCGCGATGGCGACATCGCAGGCATTCGCCTCCATGGTGGCCGGGCGACCGGTCAGCACCAAAGAGCCACAGCGCAGTTCTGCCGGACGACCGGCGCTGAAGATCGGCTTCTCGGCATTCGCGGGCACCGGCCCATAGACCGTCCAGGTGGTTCCAAAGGTCAGGACGATGGCGGTGGTCATGGCGGGCTCCTGGGGCGGTTCGAGGGCCTGACAGTAACATTCCGGCGGGCCGCCGGAATGTCAGGGCTGGTCCTCAACCTACCGGAATTGGTCGCTATCGATAGGCTCTCGCCATGCCCGCGGCCCCCTCCCTGCGCATCCCCGACGCCTGGCTGACTGCGCGTTCGTGCCTCCGCACCCTCGCGGGCGCGCGGGCCGGGGTCATTTCGTGCGGAATCATGGTAAAACGAGGCACCGGCTGGGACTTCCGCCCGCATCGCTCCGACCACTACTCGGTGGTCTGGTGCCTGCGCGGCCATGGCCGCTTTCATGATCACCAGGGCCGGGTCCATCACCTCGCCCCGGGTGATCTGTTCCACCGGCATACTGATCGTGAGCATGGCAACGAACTGGATCCACAGGGCCAGTGGGTCGAAGCCTATATCGGCTTTGGTGCGCCCATGGGTATTGCCCTGGCGGCCATGACCATGATCGACCCCGAACAGCCGGTCGCACGCCCGGGCCTGGACCTCGACCTGCTGCGCCGGCTGCTGGCCGAGCGCGAGGCCTTGGCCGAAGCGGCTGATCAGGATCTGCCACGCATGGTCGCACGCCTGCTCGGCCTCCATCAAGAGCTGCTGGTCCGCGCCCACCACCACGCGGTGGCCACCCCCCATGATGCGGGCCTGGATCGCGCCTGCCGGCGCCT
>Ga0136636_10002586_pt1 | contig 10804 bp, 6 predicted proteins | sample AntDrymUQ8522106_2_FD_104653 | JGI IMG/M metagenome (GOLD analysis project Ga0136636, IMG submission 104653) | Polar desert sand microbial communities from Dry Valleys, Antarctica - metaG UQ852 (21.06) | ecosystem: Environmental > Terrestrial > Soil > Desert | place: Antarctica: Dry Valley... | reverse complement strand
GAATATATTGATTTACTATCGCTGGATGTGTTTATGTCAAAAATTTCAAAACTTGACGATACCTATGAACAACAGCGGAAGAAGCTTGTTTCACAAAATAAACGTCTAAGATATTCGGCTCGTCTTTTAAACGGAAAAGCAGAAGTTGGATTAGTTGAAGTGGATCAGAATCATCCTTTTTATGATTTAGAAGGCTCAAATAACATTATTCTTATTTGGTCTGAAAATTACAACGATCATCCTTTGCAGATAAAAGGGTATGGGGCTGGAGCAGATGTGACTGCTGCTGGGGTATTTGCTGATATTATTAAAGTGTCAAATATATAGAAGCTGTTTGAATTTTATAGATGTCTAGATTATAGAAAGAGAAGATGAAAAAAAGAAGATTAGAAGATGAAAAGATGAAATTAGAATGTACATCATCCGGAATTATCTAAAATATCTTATCTATCTGTCTAATATCTATTATTCTTCCAATCTCTGTATTCATTTAAATTAAATTTAAACAGTTACATAGACTTATAAATTTCAGGTAATAGAACAGAATTAGAAATTGTAAAATATAATGATTAACGAAATCGAGCGTCTTAGAGAAGTCTTGAAGATCAGTCTTGTGTCTTGATACTTAATACTAATTTTTAAAATATGAAATATCTAGTAATATTAGCCGATGGTCTTTCCGACTTACCAATAGAATCGTTAAGTGGTAAAACACCTGTTATGGCAGCCAATACGCCTAATATAGATAGGTTATGCTCCATGTCGCGTTTAGGATTATTGCACACAGTGCCTGATTCATTGCATCCAGGTAGCGAAGTGGCAAACATGACTGTTATGGGATACGATCCAGAAAAGTATTTTACTGGGAGAGGTGTGATTGAAGCGGTTGCAATGGGCGTTGAATTGGCCGATACTGATATGGCATTTAGATGCAACCTCGTAACTGTTGAAAATGACATACTTAAAAATCACTCAGCAGGCCATATTTCTAGTGAAGAGGCACTCGAGTTAATTAAATATCTTAATTCACAATTAGGCGATGATAATGTTCAGTTTTATCCAGGAGTTAGTTATCGCCATTTATTAGTGATAAAAAATGGCAAAGGCAAAATTAAAGCAATGCCACCTCATGATTATCCTGGATCACCGGTAAAAGGCCTTTTACCTAAAAGCGAGGATGATCTTTCGCTAAAAACAGTGGACTTAGTAAATCAACTCATAGCTCGATCTCGCGAGATACTAAATGATCATCCAATAAATATAAAAAGAAAAGAGGCTGGAAAATCACCAGCTAATTCAATTTGGCCATGGTCACCCGGTTACAAGCCTCAAATGCCAACACTAAAAGAAATGTATGGATTAAACTCAGGTTCAGTAATTTCAGCAGTTGATTTAATACATGGAATTGGTCGTTTAGCAGGTTTAAATTCTATTCATGTTGAAGGAGCAACAGGTTTATATACAACTAATTATATAGGTAAGGCGCAAGCAGCAATTAATGCACTTAAAACCACCGATTATGTTTATTTACATATCGAAGCTCCTGATGAAGCTGGTCACGAAGGTGATATTGCTTTGAAAATACGCACAATTGAAGATATTGATGCCAAAGTTGTAAAATTGATTCTTAATGAAATTGAAGCAGGAGAGGAGATTACAGTTGCATTTTTACCTGATCATCCTACCCCTTGTGAATTAAGAACGCATACTCGCGATGCCGTCCCTTTTATGATATATAGACCTAATATTAAAGGAGATAGCATATTTGAATATAACGAAAAGTCAGCAGCATTGGGTTCGTTTGGTACTATAAAAGGAACCGAATTCATGAAGTTGCTCTTAAATTCAAAATAGTAATAAACATTGTAATCGTTTTATAATGAAGTATTATAGCATAAATTCGCCTTCCCAATATGTTACTTTAAAGGAGGCAGTATTACGAGGATTGGCTCCAGACAAAGGTCTTTATTTGCCTGAATTTATTCCTCAATTGCCAGCATCATTTTACGAAAAACTACCTAATCTATCGTTGCAAGAGATAGGTTTTGAAGTACTTAAACCCTATTTCTGTCCAGATATTTCAGAAAAGCGTTTTCAGGAAATTGTTAATGAAGCACTTAACTTTCCTATCCCAACACATAAAGTAAGTAATCATATATATTCGCTCGAACTATTTCACGGACCTACGTGTGCTTTTAAGGATGTGGGTGCACGTTTTATGGCTCGAATATTGGCTGAGTTTAGAGATAATATTGAGAAAGATATTAATATTTTAGTAGCTACATCTGGTGATACTGGCAGTGCTGTTGCCAATGGATTTATTGGGGTACCTGGAATTCAAGTTTTTGTATTATATCCTAAAGGATTAGTTAGCGATGTTCAGGAAAAACAATTTACAACATTGGGGCAAAACATTACTGCTTTAGAAGTTGATGGAACATTTGATGATTGCCAACGAATGGTTAAAGAAGCCTTCATGGATGCAGACTTGAATGCTAAATTAGTGTTAACATCAGCTAATTCAATAAATTTGGCTCGTTTATTACCACAAATGGTTTACTATTTTAGTGGTTTGGCTCAATTGTTTAAACAAGGATATAAAGATGTTACTTTATGTGTGCCTAGTGGAAATTTCGGTAATATCACAGCAGCATTAATAGCCCATCAAATGGGGCTTCCGGTCAAAAAATTCATCGCTGCAACTAATTTAAACGATATTGTACCTCAGTATCTCGAAACAGGAACATATACACCAAGACAATCTGTATCTACTATTGCTAATGCAATGGATGTAGGTGATCCAAGTAATTTTATTCGTTTTCAAACATTATTAGGGAGTAATTACAATCTTATTAAAGAAAAACTTACCAGTATTGCATTTACAAACGATCAAATAAAGGATGTTGTATCTTCAGTCTATTCAAAAACAGGTTACATTTTAGATCCACATGGAGCTACAGCTTATGGAGCCATCGAATTGCTATGTGATATAAATGAACCTTCATTATTTGTTGAAACCGCCCATCCAGCAAAATTCCCAGAAACGGTTGAACCAATAATTAATAAAAAGATTCAAGTGCCTGTTCAGTTAGAGAAATTTCTAATAGGCATAAAGAGTTCATTGCCAATGTATAATACTTTTGATTCGTTAAAAAAATATTTAATGACTCGATAACGGTCTAATGTTTGTTAAGGTAATGACTAAATAGTAAAACGATATTTCTTTAATGTTTGTGAATTAGCATTTTTGCAGGATTTATTTTTAAGTCTCTCTAAAAAAGTTATTTTTACGATTCAAAGACAATAAATCATTTAAAAACCATAAAATTTAAGTTTATGATGAAAAATTTATTATTAATTTCCGTAGTTCTATTAACTAGTTTAGTTTCAATTAGAGCACAGGATAAAACAGCTGTTGATTTGAAAAACGAAGGGACAGAAGCTTTAAAAGCTAACAATTTTCAGCTAGCCATGGATTTATATGAGCAAGCTCTGGATAAAATGGCAGGAGAGGAGCCTGATGGTCAAATGGTATTTAATGCTGGCTATTGTGCTCGTAAACTTGAAAACAACGAAAAAGCAGTTAAGTTTTATCAGTTATCAGAGCAATATAATTATCGTCCCGATATGTCATGTTTTTATGTAGCTTATGCTTTAGATAAGCTTGGTAGAAGCGAGGAAATGGAAAAAGTACTTATTGCTGGAATGGATAAGTATAAAGATAGTAAGTACGTAACTCACATGACTAAGATGTTGGTTGATTATTATCTGGTTGAAGGTTCAAAACCATTTAACGAAGCCAGTAAAATTCTTGCTTCTGCTGCTACTGCTGCACCTGAAGAGTACGATGCTATTCGTGCCAAAGCTAGAGAAAAATTTACTGAAGCAAAGCCTTGGTTTGATAATGCTGCTAAGTATGCTGCCGATGATGAAAGAGTTACAAAGCCCTTGAAGGAAATTGAAACTCGTTTAGCTGCTCAATAATTTTAGTTCATAGTATAAAAAAACGAGGCCTTCAAATTTGAAGGCCTCGTTTTTTTATACTACGTTATCTATTTTGTCTCCTTTGTCTCCTTTGTCTCTTTTTGTAAGTTTTCAATAGAAGTTAATATTTTTTCATTTTCCTTGTCAAAATCAACTTTAATTATATCACCTTCTGATACGCTCGCTTCAATAATAACTTCGGCCATTTCGTCTTCTAAATACTTTTGAATAGCTCGTTTTAGCGGTCTAGCACCAAATTGGATATCATACCCTTTTTCAGCAATAAAATCTTTTGCTTCCTTCGAGATAACTAATTTAAAACCCATTGATTCAATTCTCGAATACAAACCTTTTAATTCAATATCAATGATTTTGAATATATCATCTTTTTCTAAATGATTAAAGACAATTACATCATCAATTCTATTTAAAAACTCTGGAGCAAAAGCTTTTTTCATAGCTTTTTCAATAACGTGACGTGCATGGTCTGTATCACTCTCTCTATTTGTGGTACTAAAGCCAACACCACGACCAAAATCTTTCAATTCCCTTGATCCGATGTTTGACGTCATTATTATAATCGAATTTTTAAAATCTACTCGTCGACCTAAACTATCTGTCAAACGACCTTCATCTAAAACCTGCAATAATAAGTTAAATACATCTGGGTGAGCTTTTTCAATCTCATCAAGCAAAATAACTGAATACGGACGACGACGAACTTTTTCAGTCAATTGACCACCTTCTTCATATCCAATGTATCCTGGAGGTGCGCCTACTAGGCGAGACACAGAGAATTTCTCCATGTATTCACTCATATCAACACGAATTAAAGCATCAGAGCTGTCAAATAAATATTGTGCTAATACTTTCGCCAAATGAGTTTTACCAACACCTGTAGGTCCTAAGAAAATGAATGATCCAATGGGTCTATTCGGATCTTTTAAGCCTGCCCGGTTTCGTTGAATGGCTTTAACTATTTTCTGAATAGCGTCTTCTTGCCCAATTACCGAACCTTTAAGCTCCGAATCCATTTTTAACAATCGAGTTCCTTCGGCCTGTGCAACTCGCTGAACAGGAATACCAGTCATCATAGCCACAACTTCAGCTACTTTTTCATCATCAACCGATTCGCGATGTTTCATCAATTCCTCTTCCCACGATGATTTGGCTTTTTCCAGATTGTCGATGAACAGTTTTTCTTTATCTCTAAAGCTAGCTGCTAATTCAAAATTTTGAGCTTTTACCGCTTTTATCTTGTTATCTTTAATTTCTTCAATTTCTTTTTCAAGAACAACAATATTTTCTGGAACAATAATATTTGAAATGTGTACACGAGAACCTGCTTCGTCTAAAGCATCAATAGCTTTATCTGGTAAATGACGATCGCTCATATAACGCTCAGTTAATTTAACACAAGCTTCAATGGCTTTATCGGTATAAGTTACATTGTGATGCTCTTCGTATTTTTCTTTAATGTTATTTAATATCTCAATAGTTTCTGCAACAGAAGTAGGCTCAACCATTACTTTTTGAAATCTGCGTTCTAATGCTCCATCTTTTTCAATGTGTTGACGATATTCATCTAAAGTAGTCGCACCAATACATTGTATCTCACCTCGAGCTAAAGCAGGTTTAAGCATGTTAGCAGCATCGAGTGATCCGGTAGCTCCACCGGCACCAACTATGGTATGAATTTCATCAATAAATAATATCACATTGGGATTGCGACTCAATTCATTTAAAATAGCTTTCATACGCTCTTCAAATTGTCCGCGATATTTGGTTCCGGCAACAATTGAAGCTATATCTAAGGTAACTACTCGCTTATCAAACAAAACACGCGATACCTTTTTTTGAATAATGCGCAGTGCTAACCCTTCGGCAATGGCCGATTTACCAACTCCCGGTTCCCCAATTAATATGGGATTATTTTTTTTACGACGACTTAATATTTGAGCTAAACGTTCAATTTCACGCTCACGACCAACAATAGGATCTAATCGCCCTTCTTCGGCAGCCTTAGTAACATCAACGCCAAAGTTGTCTAAAACAGGTGTTTCTGAAGCCGATTTACCAGCCGTAGGCCTGCTTTGCTCACTTTGCGATGAAAATGGACTATCAGCATCATCATCTTCGGGGAAATCAGATTTAGCCATTGGCTTTTGTTGCCCCATCAGTCGTTTTACTTTTTCGTAATTTATATTTTCTTCTGCCATAATTTCAAATAAATAAGAACTTTGATCTCTTAACAATGCAAGTAATAAATGCCCTGTACTTATTTCAATACTTTTGGTTGCCTTAGCTTCCAATTGTATTAAATTTAAAATGCGTTCAGCTGATTTTAACAATGGAATATTCTCAATAGTTAAAGGTTCTGGCTCTTTAAAACGCAATTCAATTTTCTTTCTAATTCGATGTAAATCAATGTTAAGTTGGTTTAATAGTTCAATTGCAGTACCTTCACCTTCTCTCATCAATCCAAGCATCATATGTTCCGGAGAAATAAACCTGTTTCCAAGTCTTTCAGCTTCTTCTTTGCTGTAAGTCAATACATCACGTATTCGCTGCGAAAAGTTTAAATCCATAAATAGATATATGTATTTTACTTTGAATTAAATTTGTATAAATGCAAATTTAAGCAATGCATTCCTAAAATTAATACAATATTTCGAATATTCGGTGTGTAATAAATTTGTTAATAAATAATGATAGGCTACCCATGATCAATTCAGTAAAAATAGTTAAATTAGGGCGGCAAAAAAACAGGCTTATAGGGAGCCTGTTTTTATGTGATTTGCAACTCATTAAATAAAAATAAATGGCTGAAGGAGAAAAAATTATTCAGATCAATATCGAAGAAGAAATGAAATCTGCTTACATCGACTATTCGATGTCAGTAATTGTTTCCAGAGCATTGCCCGATGTAAGGGATGGATTAAAACCCGTTCATCGCAGAGTTCTGTTCGGTATGAATGAATTAGGTATAGCACATAACAAACCATATAAAAAGTCCGCGAGAATTGTTGGTGAGGTGCTCGGTAAGTTTCACCCACATGGTGATTCATCAGTGTATTTTGCCATGGTGCGTATGGCTCAAGAGTGGTCGTTAAGATACCCTTTGGTTGATGGCCAAGGTAACTTTGGTAGTGTCGATGGTGATAGTCCCGCTGCTATGAGATATACCGAGGCTCGCTTGAATAAAATGTCGGAAGATATGCTTATCGACATTGATAAGAATACCGTTGATTTTCAACTGAATTTCGATGATTCATTAAGTGAACCAACCGTTTTACCCACTCGAATACCTAATTTGTTGATTAATGGTGCATCAGGTATTGCCGTTGGAATGGCGACAAACATGCCACCTCACAACATAACCGAAACAATTAATGCAACCATTGCCTACATCGAAAATAATGAGATAGAAATAAGTGAAATAATTCAATTTATAAAAGCACCTGATTTTCCTACAGGTGGTATTATTTATGGGTATGCTGGTGTTAAAGAAGCATTAGAAACGGGTAGAGGTAGAGTTGTAATTAGAGCAAAGGCCGAAATTGAGAATGAAGGGGGACGTGAAAAAATTATCATTCGCGAAATACCTTACATGGTTAACAAAGCTGAGTTAATCATGAAAATTGCTGATTTAGTCAACGACAAAAAAATCGAAGGCATATCGAACGTAAATGATGAATCGGATAGAGATGGAATGCGTATTGTTATTGATTTAAAACGCGATGCCATCGCAAATGTAGTTTTAAATCACTTATTTAAATACACTGCACTTCAAACTTCATTTGGGGTGAATAACATCGCATTAGTAAAAGGTCGCCCAAAGCTTTTAAATGTTAAAGATTTAATAAAATATTTTGTTGAGCACCGCCACGATGTTATTACGCGTCGCACTCAATACGAATTAGATCAAGCCGAAAAACGAGCTCATATTTTAGAAGGTTTAATTATTGCTTGCGATCATATTGATGAAGTAATTAAAATAATTAGAGCTGCACAAACTCCCGATGAAGCCCGTGAAGGATTAATTGCTCGTTTTAGCCTTACCGATATTCAGGCTAGAGCAATTGTTGATATGCGCTTACGCCAATTAACTGGCCTTGAGCAAGATAAGCTTCGTGATGAATACAATAACTTATTAATTGAGATCGCTAGATTAAAAGATATTTTAGCTAATGAGCACTTGCGAATGGAGATTATCAAAAATGAGTTGATTGATATTCGTGATAAATATGGAGATAAGCGTCGCACCGAAATTGTTTATAGTTCAGAGGAATTCAATCCTGAAGATTTTTATGCTGATGATGAAATGATTATAACTATCTCGCATCTAGGATATATTAAACGTACGCCACTAATTGAATTTAGAACGCAAAATAGAGGAGGAGTAGGTTCTAAAGGATCAACCACCAGAGATGAAGATTTCATTGAACATATCTATCCAGCTAGTATGCATAATACTATGTTGTTTTTCACCAAATTAGGACGATGTTTTTGGATGAAGGTATATGAAATACCAGAAGGATCTAAAAATTCGAAAGGAAGAGCTATTCAAAACCTATTAAATATCATTCCTGAAGATCAAGTAAAAGCTTTTATTCGCGTTACTCAACTGAACGATGCTGAGTATATAAAAAACCATTATATTATAATGGGAACGAAACAAGGAATTATTAAAAAATCGTCATTACAAGATTATTCAAGACCTCGACAAAATGGAGTTATTGCAATAACAATCAAAGAAAATGATGAATTACTTGAAGCTCGTTTAACGAATGGTGATAATGAAATCCTAATGGCTACAAAAAGTGGACGCGCCATTCGCTTTAACGAAAGTAAAGTACGATGTATTGGTAGAACAGGAGCTGGTGTGAGAGGTGTAACCCTTGATAAAAACAATGACGAAGTTGTTGGCATGATTTGTGTGAATGATAAGACAGACCATGTTCTAGTTGTTTCTCAAAAAGGATATGGTAAACGTTCTGACTTGGATGATTATCGAATTACCAATAGAGGAGGAAAAGGTGTTAAAACCATGAAAATTACTGATAAAACGGGATCGCTCATTAGTATGAAAAATGTAACTGATGATAACGATTTGATGATTATTAATAAATCAGGTATTACAATTCGATTAGCAGTTGCTGAAATACGAGTTACAGGTCGCGCAACACAAGGAGTTCGCTTAATTAATCTTGACAAAAAACAGGATGAAATTGGCTCCATTGCAAAAGTCAAATCAGTGAGTCTAGAAGAGCTTGCTGAACTTGCTGAACAAGAAGATTTGGATAGGAATAATATTTCAGATATTGATTCTAACGATGAAGTAATTGATAAAGAATAATTTGATATTCTAAATAAATAGAACTTACATTTATAATTAATTCAAAAAAGATTGTTATGAAAAAAATTTCATTTCTGTTTTTAACATGCCTTATTTCCATTTCAATAATGGCGCAGAAGGGGAAAGTAATTACTGCAGAAACTTTATTGTTAACCGATATTGATGGAGCAAAAAAAGCCATTGATGAGGCACTAGCGAATGAGAAATCAAACACTTGGCCAAAAACATATATCGTTGCGGGTAAGGTTTATACAAAACTCAAGCAAGCTGGTAAAGATGCTGATGGATTAAAAAAATCGATTGAGTTTTATACAAAAGCTGTGGAATTGGATAAAAAAGGTGATGAAAAAGGAAAAGGCATAGGTAAGTTTGAAAAAGAACTTAAGATTGCATTTACATTTTATCGAACAGATTTAACAAATGCTGGAGTTGAGGGGTTTAATAGTGAAAAATTTGGAGATGCACTAACTGCCTTCGAAAATGTTTTAAAAGTTAATGAATTAGAAGGATCAACAAATGTTGATACAGTGATTATATATAACTGTGCATTAGCTGCTTATAATAATAAAGATTGGAATAAAGCTGAGAAGTATTTTAAAGAAGCCATTAATAATAATTATGGAGGTGTTGATGCTGTGATTTTACTCCATCAGGTATATTCAACAACTGGTGATTCAGCAAAAATGGAAGATAATCTTAAATTAGGATTAGTGAAATACGCGAATGATGATAGAATATTAACTACGTTAATTAATTTTTATTTGTCAGCTCAACAAAACGATAAAGCAACGGCTTATTTAAATACTGCAATTCAAAAGGATCCGACAAACCCCTCTTTTTATTATGCCAGAGCAGTATTATTTGATCAATCGAAGAAATTTGAAGAGGCCGAAGTTGATTATTTAAAATGCATAAGTCTAGATGAAAACTATTTTAATGCTTTGTATAATTTAGGTGTTTTATATTATAATCGTGCGGTTGAGAACAACAATAAAGCGAATGATTTAACAGACATGAAAGCTTTTGAAAAAGCAAGAGCAGAGGCTGACAAAACATTCGAAAAGTCACTTCCATTTATGGAAAGAGCACACATTGTAAATCCTAAAGAGTTAGCAGTTTTAGAGAGCTTGAAAAACTTATACTATCGATTTGAAAACTTTGATAAGTATAAAGAAGTTCAAGGCAAGATTAAAGCTTTAGAGGATGAAGTTCAAGTGAAAAATTAAGACCTCAGAAGAAGTAAAATAATAGATTATTTCTTACAAATGAATTAGGGTGTCCAAAAATGGATGCCCTTTATTCTTTGTAATAGCTACAATAAATCTACCTAGCTTATTAATTACGGCTAAGTAGTCTGAAATATAAATTGCAGGCTTGCATGATCTTGAGGTGTCACGCAAGCCTGCAAGTATTATATTTTACAATAAAATCTAAATTTCGGTTTGGATTTAGTAAATTTGT
>Ga0136636_10002585_pt1 | contig 10804 bp, 10 predicted proteins | sample AntDrymUQ8522106_2_FD_104653 | JGI IMG/M metagenome (GOLD analysis project Ga0136636, IMG submission 104653) | Polar desert sand microbial communities from Dry Valleys, Antarctica - metaG UQ852 (21.06) | ecosystem: Environmental > Terrestrial > Soil > Desert | place: Antarctica: Dry Valley... | reverse complement strand
TTGGGGGACGCCCTGAGCCAGCGCACGCTGGCTTATGAAGAAGTCCCCTTGGGGGACGCCCTGAGCCAGCGCACGCTGGCTTATGAAGAAGTCCCCTTGGGGGACGCCCTGAGCCAGCGACCGCAGGCTGCATCACGAAGAATTCCCCTTGGGGGACGCTCCGAGTAAGCGACCGCCGGCAGCCTCGCGATAAATTCCTCTCGGGTGCCGCCCGAAGCAAGAATTGGCTGCCTTGGCGTGTCCTTGACAGAAGCGCCCAACGGCGCCAATCCGCGCACCGCAGCCGCAGCTTCTGCTGCGTCAGGTGCTAAGATTCTCATCCCGAAACCACACCGCCAGCGGAGTGCCCATGAAACTCGAAACCCTCGCCATCCACGCCGGTTACAGTCCGGAACCGACGACCAAGGCCGTCGCCGTACCGATCTACCAGACGACCTCGTACTCGTTCGACAGCACCCAGCACGGCGCCGACCTTTTCGACCTCAAGGTGGCCGGCAACATCTATACGCGCATCATGAACCCGACGCAGGACGTTCTCGAGAAGCGCGTCGCGGCGATCGAGGGCATCAATTTCCCGCATACGGCGGCGCTGGCGCTGGCTTCCGGACAGGCGGCGATCACCTATTCAATCATGACCATCGCCGAAGCCGGCGACAACATCGTTTCGGCGTCGACGCTCTACGGCGGCACCTACAATCTTTTCGCGCATACGCTGCCGCAATACGGCATTAACGTGCGTTTTGCCGACTACCGCGACCCGGCGACCTTTGAAGAACAGATCGACGACAAGACCAAAGCGATCTTCTGCGAATCGGTCGGCAACCCGCTCGGCAACATCACCGATTTTGAGAAGCTTGCTGAAATCGCGCACCGCAAGGGCATTCCGCTGATCGTCGACAACCCCGTCCCCTCGCCTTACCTCTGCCAGCCCTTCGAATGGGGCGCCGACATCGTCGTCCACTCGCTGACCAAGTACATCGGCGGGCACGGCAATTCGATCGGCGGCATCATCGTCGACAGCGGCAAATTCCCGTGGGCCGAGCACAAGTCGCGTTTTCGCCGCTTGAACGAACCCGACGTCTCCTACCACGGCGTCGTCTATACCGAAGCGCTCGGAGCAAACGCGTATATCGGCCGCGCGCGCGTCGTTCCGCTGCGCAATATGGGCGCGGCGATTTCGCCGTTCAACGTTTTCCTGATCCTGCAGGGACTCGAAACACTGGCGCTGCGCATGGACCGGATTTGCGACAACGCGCTCAAGGTCGCGCAATTCCTGCAGGGCCACGCCAAGGTTTCGTGGGTCAATTACGCCGGATTGCCCGATCACCGGGATCACGGCCTGGTGCAGAAATACATGGGCGGCAAGGCGTCGGGAATCCTGACCTTCGGCGTCAAGGGCGGTTTTGCCGGCGGCGGCCGCTTCCAGGACGCACTGCAACTATTCACGCGTCTCGTGAACATCGGCGACGCGAAGTCACTCGCCTGCCATCCGGCGTCGACGACGCACCGTCAACTCGGGCCCGAGGAAATGAAGAAGGCTGGCGTTTCCGAAGACATGATCCGTCTCTCGGTCGGCATCGAGCATATTGACGATCTGCTCGCCGACCTCGACCAGGCGCTGGCCGCGGCGTAAACGACGCGGCAATAGACAGGGTCGCCGGTTTTTCGACCGGCGGCCCATTTTTTTGCCGTGACGCGAGCGCCGCGCGGCAGGCGGTCAGACCTTGTAGGCGGCCAGCGCGGTGGCGATTTCCTGGCTCATGGCACTCATGCGATGCACCGAATCGGCGGTGTTCTGCACGGCGACGGTGTTGCGCTCGGTCATCTGGGCGATCTGCTCGATGCGCTGCGAAATGGCGGTGGTCGCCGCGCTCTGCTCGCGCACCGCTTCGGAGATTTCCTCGACGGCGCCGACCACCGTGCTCGACCCTTGCTTGATGTCCTGAATCGATTGCCCGGCACGCTGGGCATTCTCGACGCCCAGATCAACCTCGCGCACTGCGGCGCCCATGCTGTCGACGGCCTGCTTGGCACTGCTCTGCATTTGGGCGAGCAAGGTCGAAATCTCCTGCGTCGATTTGGACGTGCGCTCGGCAAGCTTTCTCACCTCGTCGGCGACGACCGCGAAACCGCGACCCTGTTCGCCGGCGCGCGCCGCTTCGATCGCCGCGTTGAGCGCCAGCAGATTGGTCTGCTCGGCGATCTCCTTGATGATGTTGGCGACCGACGAAATGCGCTCGCTGTCGATGCGCAGCGCGTCGATCCGCGTCGCGGTCTGGCGCACCGATTCGGATATCGTCTGGATGCCCTGCACCGTCGACAGGATGACGCTCGCGCCGTGATCGGCAGTGTCCCGCGATCGCTGCGTGTGCCGGCTCGCTTCCTGCGCCTGGCCGGAGACCATCGAGAGACTGACGGTGAGTTCCTCGATCGCCGCGGCCATGTCCGACGAGGCGTCGTTCTGCGCCTGCGAGTTGTCGGAAATCTCGCTCGAGCTGCGGTTGACTTCGGCGGTGATGTTGGCCATCCGCGACGACGCCGCCTGGATCTCGCCAAAGCTCGTGCGCAAGCGGGCGAGCAACTCGTTGTAGGCGTGCAGCGTGCGGCCGATTTCGTCGTTCGAACGAATGGCGATCGAATCGGTGAAATCGAGTTCGCTGGCCGTGCGCGTGATCGCCTTTTGCATCGCGCCCAAGGGCACCGTGATCGCCCGTCCGAACATGAAACCCATGACGCCAATCAGCGTCAGGCCGACGAGCGCGGCGCCGATGGTGATGGCCATCGTCCGGCGGAACGTCTCCTCGGCCGACGCGGCGACACTGCCAACGCGCTCGGTATCGTGCTTGACGAGTTTGTCGAAAGCCGCCGAGAGGCTGAGGTGCAAGGGACCGATATCGCGTTGTATCAGCGCCAGCGCCATCGCCGTCTCGCCCATGGCGGCCAGCGTGCTGACCTGCTTGACCTTGGTAACGAAAGAGACAAGCCCGAGCTGGGCTTCTTCGAGCGCGCTCTTTTGCCCTTCGTCGGTCGTCAGTGCCGAATAGTCGATGATTTGCTTAACCAACGTGTCTTTGATCGCCATGATGCGTTTGTCGAGCTCTTTACCTTGTTCGGCGTCGGTCGTCGTCGCAAGGTTATAAATCAGCGGAATAACTCCGAGATAGCTGCTGCGCAAGTCGCTGACGCGGAGCACGGAGGGAACCGCATGCTCGGCAATTTCAACGACGTTGGAATTGACACTCCTGAGCCCGTAAAGCCCGAAGCTCGAAACCGCCGCACAAGTTGCCATGGCGATCGCCACGAGCAGCCATATTTTCCTGCTGATCAACATGTTTACCCTTCCTTGATTATCAGAAACAACGGCAAACCTCGACAACGCGGTCACCGAAACCCGCAGAGCGCGCAGCCGCCGAACGGCCGTCAAAGCGACGCGTAGCCACCGATGCCCGGGATGGGCCCTTTGCCTCTCCGAGTTCGTAACGGATTGTAACGCCAGATGAGTCGCTCGCCGTGGACTCGGGGCACAAAAAAGAGCTCGAGGCGCACGTGTGCCGAATGTTGAAGCCGAAGGAGAGCATGCGCAATTGGCGGAACGAAAGAAAGCGCAAGCCGGAGACGCCGTCGAGTGTCGCGCTTCGGGCCGTCCCCGACGCGAGCGGCATTATGCGCTACAGCAACTCGTTGAGCATATAGAACGCGTTGTCCTTGAGCTTGTGCCAGGTGCCGCGACGCGTCCACTCGTCAAGCCGGATCTCGGAGGCCCGTGCGACGTACTTCACAAAGATGCCGTCGAGCCGTTGGGTCAGCGCAGTGTCGGCGATCGACAGGCTGATCTCGTCGTTGGTCTCGAAGCTGCGGTCGTCGAAGTTGCTCGAGCCGACGGCGCTCCAGACGCCGTCGACGGTCATGACTTTCTGGTGCAGCAGCGTGTGCGGGTACTCGAACAGCCGCACGCCCAACTTCAACAGCTTCTCGAAATTGCGGTGCCCGGCGTGCTGCACCATCGGGTTGTCCGAGCCGCTCGTCGACGGCATCAGCACGCGCACGTCGACGCCGCGCTTGACCGCAGCGCCGAAGGCGTCGATGGCCTCGGGCTCGGGGATGAAGTACGGGTTCTGGATCCAGATCCGCTGGCGCGCCAGGCAGATCGCCGTGTGGTGCAGGATCTTCACCGTCGGGGACGAGTTCTCGGGCTTGGCGAACACCGCGTGCATGCGCACGTCGCCGGCCGGCTCGAGCTCGGGAAAGAAGTCGTCGCCGAGGAACAACTGGCCGGTCTCGCCCGACCAGTTCTCGCTAAATGCGCCCTGGATGCTGTGGACGATCGGTCCGTGCAACTGCACGCTGACGTCCGAGAAGTGTTGACCGTCCTCGGCGTTGCCGAGCCAGTCGTCGACGATGCAGTGCCCGCCGACGAACGCCTCGCGGCCGTCGATGACGGCGAGCTTGCGGTGGTCGCGGTCGTTGAGCACGCCGATGTTGCGCAGCTTGACACTGTGGAAGAACGTCACCTCGCAGCCGGCGCTGCGCATCGACTCGACCACCGCTTCGCCGGCTTCCTTGGAGCCCTGCCCGTCGAGCATCACGCGCACGCAGACCCCGGCGCGAGCGCGCTCGATGAAGGCAGCGGCCAGACGGCGACCGAGTACACCGTCTTTCCACAGGAAGGTCTCGAAGTGGACCGAGCGCTGCGCCGCGCCGATGCGCTCGATCAGCACATCGAAGAAGGCGCCGTTCTCGTGCACCACGACGCGGTTGCCGCCGAGAACGGTGCCCAGCGTCAGGCCGGCCAGGCTCGGCATCAGCTGGTCAATGGATTGGCCACAGTCGATCTTCAACGACGGGTCGCGGTGGCGACGGATCGACCAGATCACGACGATCTGCACGATCACCAATACGAGCAGAATTCCGCCCCAGAAGGGTGCCCACATTCAACGGTCTCCTGGTGCGTGGCGCGCCGCGTGTTGTTGGGCCAGCCGCGCGCCGTGGCAGCGGCCGGGCGCGCGATGTCGCCGCCCGGCATCCCCACCGACCGCGGTCGGTGACGCAGCCGCGTCGCGTGTGACGCCCTTTCCGGCTCTTCGAGCAACACCGACTGCGCGTCGCCGTGACACTTGAATACCTTGGCGTAGCCGCCCCATTCGATCACCGCGTCGAGCGCCTCCGCGAACGTACTGCATCGCCGGCCCGCAGATGCGTGCGCCGATGGCAGCGCTCCCACCGTAGCGAGAAGGGATCATGACACTTCGTCGATCCACGCCTGCTGGATCGCCTCGAGGATTTTCTCGCCGCAGTGCCTCGCGTCATCGTCGAAATCGGGCAAGGCGATGACCCAGTTCATCAAATCGACGAAATTGATCCGGAGCGGATCGACCTCGGGATGCGCTTGCGCAAGTTCGATCGCGAGATCGTTGATATCACTCCATTTCACGAGCGCTTGCCTTCCTTGGCCATATTGATCGAATAACGCGGAATCTCGATCACCAGCGGCGTTTCATTGATGAGTGTCTGACACGAGAGGCGCGAATTGGGTTCGAGCCCCCACGCCTTGTCGAGCAGGTCGTCTTCGTCCTCGGTAGACGGCTCGAGCGCTTTGAAGCCCTCGCGAACGACGATGTGGCAGGTCGTGCAGGCGCACGACATTTCACAGGCGTGTTCGATGGCGATGCCGTTTTCAAGCAGGTTCTGACACAGCGACTCGCCGGGCCTGGCGTCGATCAGCGCACCGTCCGGGCACCATTCGAGATGCGGCAAAATGATAACCTGCGTCATGCCCGTTCCCCGAGGCCTTTCGCCGCTTCGCCTACGCTGTCGAGCACGTCGATGCGCTTGCCGGCGAACGCCCGGCGAATCGATTTATCCATGCGCCGCGCGGCAAAATCCTTGGTCGCGGCTTCGAGCCCGTCGATCGCCTGCGTGATCTCCCGGCGATTATCGCCGAGCGCTGTCGTCTGCAATCGGATGATCGCGCTCTCGATGCCCTCGTGTTGCGCGGCCGACAACAGTTCGCCATCGCCCTTCACGGCCGACTGCACGGCTTCGATCAGGCGTTGCGCGTCGACCTGCACTTCCTTGAGCGCGCGCCGCTGCGCATCGTCCCTGGTATGCGCCAGCGAATCGCTGAGCATCCCGGCGACTTCATCGTCGGACAAGCCGTACGAGGGCCTGACCGCTATCCGGGCTTCAACGCCGGACGTCAGTTCGCGTGCCGAAACGCCGAGCAGGCCGTCGGCATCGACCTGGAAGGTGACGCGGATACGCGCCGCGCCGGCGACCATCGGGGGAATGCCGCGCAGCTCAAAACGGCCAAGCGAGCGGCAGTCGGCGACAAGTTCGCGTTCGCCCTGCACGATATGCACGGCGAGCGCGCTCTGCCCGTCGCGAAAAGTGGTGAATTCCTGGGCGCGGGCGACCGGGATCGTCGAGTTGCGTGGAATAATTTTTTCAACGAGACCGCCCATCGTCTCGAGGCCCAGCGACAAGGGGATGACGTCGAGCAGCAGCCACTCGTCGCCAGCGGCGCGGTTGCCGGCAAGCAGATTGGCCTGCTTCGCTGCGCCGAGCGCGACGACCTTGTCCGGATCAAGATTGTTGAGCGGTTCCTGCGCAAAAAATTCGCCAACCGCGCGCTGCACCTGCGGCATGCGCGTCGCGCCGCCGACCATGACGACGCCCTTCACCTCGCTAACCGACAGTCCGGCATCGCGGAGCGCTTTCCTGACCGGCTGGATCGTCTTGGCGACGAGTGTCTGCGAAATCGCGGTAAATATCTCGGTGCTCAGTTGCAGATCGACGACCTCGCCACTCCCGAGGCGCGCGGTGATCGGCGCGCTGCCGTGCGGCGTCAGGTATTCCTTGGCTTCGCGCGCACAGGTCAACAGCAGACGGGCATCTTCGACCGATAGCGGGTTGAGTTTGGCCGCTTCAAGGATCCAGCAGAAGATACGTTGATCGAAATCGTCGCCGCCGAGCGCCGAATCGCCGCCCGTCGCCAGTACTTCGAAAACGCCGCGCGAGAGCCGCAGAATCGAGATGTCGAAGGTCCCGCCGCCCAGGTCATATACCGCGTAGACGCCTTCGGCGGCGTTATCGAGGCCGTAGGCGATCGCCGCCGCCGTCGGTTCGTTGAGCAAACGCAGGACGCTAAGGCCGGCGAGCTTGGCCGCGTCCTTGGTCGCCTGGCGCTGGGCGTCGTCGAAGTAGGCGGGTACGGTGATCACCGCGCCGACCAGCGTCCCGCCGAGCGCCGCTTCGGCGCGGCAGCGCAGCGTGCGCAGGATATCAGCCGATATTTCGACCGGGCTCTTGACGCCGGCGACGGTGCGCAGACGGACCATCCCCGGCGTGTCTTCGAACTCGTAAGGCAGCGACTCGCGATGCGCGATGTCCTTGAGGCCGCGGCCCATGAAGCGCTTGACCGAGGCGACGACGTTACGCGGGTCGGCGTCCTGCCGGGCCTGCGCCTCGTAACCGACCTGGGCGGGGGCGTCGGCGCGATAAGCGACGACCGAAGGCAGCAGCGGACGACCGAGTTCGTCGTTGATGATCGCGGCGAGGCCGCTACGCACCGTCGCGACGAGCGAATTGGTCGTTCCCAGATCGATGCCGACGGCGAGCTTGTGCTGGTGCGGGGCGGCCGATTCGCCGGGTTCTTCGATCTGCAAAAGTGCCATGAAAATTGGGGGTCCTGGTTGTTTTGATTCTTCGGCGTTGTTTCTGCGTTGTTTCTGCGTTGTTTCTGCGCTTTCAGGTTTCGAGCGCGGCCATCGCCTCGTCGATATCGAACAGCAATTTCTCGAGAAACATCAGCCGCCGCACGCGGTCAGCCGCCTCTTCAAAGTCCTGCCGGTCGTCGAGCAATTCGCCGAGTTGCTCATAGCGCGTGTTCATACGCTGCTTGACGCGATAATGGAGTTGCTCGAGCTCGTCGTGCGCGCGCGCGAGGCGCGCTTCGGCGACCGCTTCGCGCCATTCCATCTGTTCCATCAGAAATTCGGACGGCATCGCCGTATTGTTCTCGGCAGCGAGTTCGTGGCCGGCCAGCGCGAGCAGGTATTGCGCGCGCGACAGGGGCTTTTTGAGCGTCTGATACGCCTCGTTGAGCCGCGTCGCCCATTGCAGAGAAACGCGCCGTTCGGCGTCGCCGGCCTGGGTGAATTTGTCCGGATGCACCTGCGCCGCGATTTCGCGATAGCGCTTGTCAAGCCAGGCGCGGTCGAGCCGGAAGCTGCGCGGCAAGCCGAGCAAGGTGAAGTGGTCGGCCTGAAAATCCATGGCGTATCCGGTTGCAGGGTGGTCGGATGAAGCGGATGTCGCGCTTGCGTCGCGCGGCGATGAGGCGGACCCGCCGCCGCTCAGACGTTGAAGCTTTCGCCGCAGCCGCAGGCGTCTTTCACGTTGGGGTTATTGAACTTGAAGCCTTCGCTCAAGCCCTCGCGCGCGTAATCGAGTTCGGTCCCGTCAAGATAGGGCAGGCTTTTTGCGTCGATCAGTACCTTGACACCGTGCGACTCGAACTCGACATCGTCGGGAGCGGCGACGTCGACAAACTCGAGCTTGTAGGCGACGCCCGAGCAGCCGCTGGTGCGCACGCCGAGGCGCAGACCGATTCCCTTGCCACGCTTGAGCATATAGTTGGCGACGTGCTCTGCCGCCTTTTCGGAAAGCGTAACTGCCATTGCAAAATCTCCTTCTCGTCTGTTACTGGCGATCTACCCGCCGTTCTTTTTCTTGTAGTCGGCCACTGCCGCCTTGATCGCGTCCTCGGCGAGGATTGAGCAGTGAATCTTGACCGGCGGCAAAGCCAGTTCCTCGGCGATCTGGGTGTTCTTGATGTCGAGCGCCTGGTCTATCGTTTTGCCCTTGACCCACTCGGTCACCAGCGACGACGACGCAATCGCCGAACCGCAACCGTAGGTCTTGAATTTGGCGTCTTCGATGATACCGTCTTTGCCGACCTTGATCTGCAATTTCATCACGTCGCCGCAGGCCGGCGCGCCGACCATTCCGGTCGCCACGCCCTCTTCTTCCTTGTCGAAAGAGCCGACGTTGCGCGGATTTTCGTAATGGTCGAGAACTTTAACGCTGTATGCCATGATGGATTTCCTTGTGTTGCAAACTTAATGTGCGGCCCACTGGACCGTGCTCAGATCGACGCCTTCCTGCACCATCTCCCAAAGCGGCGAGAGGTCGCGCAGCTTGCCGATCTTGTCGTGGAGCAGCTTGACCGCGTGGTCGATTTCCTCTTCGTTGTTAAAACGGCCGAGAGTGAAGCGAATCGAGCTGTGCGCCAGTTCGTCCTCGCGGCCCAGTGCGCGCAGCACGTACGACGGTTCGAGCGATGCCGAGGTGCACGCTGAGCCCGACGACACCGCGAGATCCTTGATCGCCATCAGCATCGACTCGCCTTCGATGTAGGCGAAACTGATATTGAGGTTGTGCGCGACCCGCTGCGCCATGTCGCCGTTGATGAAAACCTGATCGATTCCCGAAAGGCCGTTGAGCAGGCGGTCGCGCAGCGCGCGCACGCGCTCATTTTCGGCCCCCATCTCGAGACGTGCCAGGCGAAAAGCTTCGCCCATGCCGACGATCTGATGGGTGGCCAGCGTTCCCGAACGGAAACCGCGCTCGTGGCCACCGCCGTGCATCTGCGCTTCAAGGCGAATGCGCGGTTTGCGGCGAACATAAAGCGCGCCGATGCCTTTGGGACCGTAGGTCTTGTGCGCCGAAAAACTCATCAGGTCGACTTTCAGCGTGCCGAGGTCGATCGCCACCTTGCCGGTCGCCTGCGCCGCATCGACGTGGAAGATGATTCCCTTATCGCGGCAGATTTCGCCAATTTCGGCGATCGGCTGGATGACGCCGATTTCGTTGTTCACCAGCATCACTGAAACGAGAATCGTGTCGGGCCGTAGCGCCGCCTTGAACGTCGAGAGGTCGAGCAGACCGTTTTCCCGCACGTCGAGGTAAGTCACTTCGAAACCCTGGCGCTCGAGTTCGCGACAGGTATCGAGAACCGCCTTGTGCTCGGTCTTGACCGTGATCAGGTGCTTGCCCTTGCCGGCATAGAAATGCGCGGCGCCTTTGATCGCGAGGTTGTTCGACTCGGTTGCGCCCGAGGTCCACACGATCTCCTTGGGGTCGGCGTTGACCAGCCGCGCGACCTCTTCGCGCGCCTCTTCGACCGCCGCTTCGGCCTCCCAGCCGAAAGCGTGCGAACGCGACGCCGCGTTGCCGAATTGCTCGACGAGGTAGGGAATCATTTTCTCTGCCACGCGCGGATCGACCGGCGTCGTCGCCGAATAATCCAGATAAATCGGCAGTCTCAGCATTTAACGTACTCCATTCTTCCTGGCGTTAGACCGCCATCGCGGTCAAGCGCTGCAGGCTCGACATCGTCGCCTGCAGCGTTACTAAAAAATCGTCAATTTGCGCGGCCGTATTGGTCGCCCCGAGACTCACGCGCACCGCCGAGCGCGCGCTGTCAGGGGAAACGCCCATCGCGCTCAGCACATGCGAAGGCTCGGGATTCGCGCTCGAGCACGCCGAGCCGCTGGCCAGCGCGTAACCGGCCCGGTCGAGCTGGCCGACCAGCGTCTCGCCGTCGACCCCGGCAAGGGCAAAATACACCGTATTCGGCAAGCGCTCGGCGCCGGCGGAGAAAATTCTCGCGCCGATTGTCGTCAAGCCCTGCTCGAGCCGTCCGCGCAAGGCGATGAGTTCTTGCGCCCTGGCGCCGAGTCCGGCCACGGCCAACGCGCAGGCGGCGCCAAACCCGACGATCGCCGCGACGTTTTCGGTACCC
>Ga0136636_10002584_pt1 | contig 10807 bp, 14 predicted proteins | sample AntDrymUQ8522106_2_FD_104653 | JGI IMG/M metagenome (GOLD analysis project Ga0136636, IMG submission 104653) | Polar desert sand microbial communities from Dry Valleys, Antarctica - metaG UQ852 (21.06) | ecosystem: Environmental > Terrestrial > Soil > Desert | place: Antarctica: Dry Valley... | reverse complement strand
TCGCTGCTCGGTGGCAATTCGCATCGTCAGGTACCGGATCGAAAACAGCCGAGACCGAAATACCATGTAAAACCGCATCCAAGCTTGGCATACAAGGACTAATGGCTTAACTTCGGTGGATTGAGGCACGCACTGCTGTGGAGTCTGTACAAAAATATTTGGAAGGTTTTTTGCACGAAAACCCCAAAGCGCGTATTTTTGTGGAAGGCTATACAGACAATTTGCCCGTCAAAAATCCAGTTGTTGACTATCAGCGTTTTTGCACGGTGTACGATGACAACTTCACTCTCTCGGCTGCGCGTGCGCGCGAAGCAAGGCGGTATTTGATCGGATCTTTACACGCTGATGCTGCACGTCGCATCGTTGTGGCAGGCTATGGTGAATCCAAACCACTATTTGGAATAGACCCAGCAGATTCAAAAAATCGGCGTGTCGAGGTACTTTTTATGATTGAACAAGAAGCCAAGCCAGAAACAATGGAAAATTGATTTCTGGGCAGCATGATGGCTGAAATTTTGACTCTTCGCAGCTGCATTTGACGCTGGTACTGTGCGAACCCGCCACCGCCGCGCTTGCGGCTGCCATGGGCTAGTCTTTTGATATTTGAGGCCGAATCGGCCTCTAGAGAAGATATATCCTTCGCGTATAGCTATGCAAAACATAGCAATATAGCCAGCCGACTGGCGGCCTAGGGGACGCTACGCGTGCGCGGCTTCATCTAGCACCTTGATGGCCCATTGATTCAGGCTGGTTCCACTGGCCTTGGCCGCTATCAGGGCGGCGCTGTGTACCTCGGGCGGCACCCGCAGCATGAGTTTGCCGCTAGCGGGCTTTTCTGGCTCTATGCCACGTGCCTTGCAGTCTTCAATCAGGAAATCAATCGCTGCCTCAAAGTCTTGGCGCAGTTCCACAACCGTCTCACCGTGGAAGCCAACGATGGCCTTGATGCCGAGCACATGTCCAACGAATATATTGTCGCGCTCGTCAAATTCAACGCGAGCTGTGTAGCCCTTGTAAATCATCTTACTCATGGTTTTACCCCTATTCTTTCCAAAAACTCACGCACACCTTCGATCTGGTATTTTTTTGCTTCCTTGCCAGGATGCGGGCGGTGGGCGTGCCACTCATGCGTGTCGGCACCAAACTTGATGCGCGAGCCTTCGCGCTCTGTCAGAGTCGCGCCACAGGCAATAAGCAGGCGCTCAATATCACTGAAGACGATGGTTGCCAATGTTGGCTTGGAAAAGATAGCTTCCAGTGTCTTGCGCTGCTTGCTGTTCATGCTTGCAATTATAGATGGCATCACTCCACATGCAAGCGCTAAATGCTATCAATAACGACCAGTGGTGACTTTCAGGACATAGGCTGCGAACACATTCCAGGCTAAAAATGCATTTGCCACGCCCCCCAACGACACCACCGCGCAAATCGCCTTCATACGATCAACCTACCGCATCAAAAGCGGAAGGCAACGTTCAAACGCCGGGTCTGATATCAGGTGTTTGGGCGTTAGATCACGAACCGACCATTGCAAGGAGTCATCAGGCAAATCGACAGCGACACCGCACTGTCCAATCCAGTCAGCGACTGATATCACGCGCTGCTGATGCGGCGCTGATTCACCACAAATACAAGCGCACTCAACCCATATCAATAATGGGCTACAGGCTGAATCACCACATATTCAGTGGCATTGAAACCAATTCATGAAGGAAGACCTATGGTCATGCCAGTTCCCCCTCAAACCTATTCGTGCCCAGCTTGCGGGTGGTCCAAAACGGTAGGCTCCAGAAGCGACGCACTCATGTTGTGCCGCAACCATTTCGCCCGTTGCCCCAAATGTGACCACGAGCCGATCAGATGCAGGCTCGCTAGCCCGATCCAGATGGTGCTTGCCAACGTTGCGCAGCTGCTGCGAAAGCTCTGACAACGCGTGAATTCGGCGTGCAAAACGACACGTGTTGTCGCACCCATCAGGCAAAGTCAGCAACTCAATCACCCAACGGAGAACCAAATGACGCGCGATGAATCATTTAAGCCAAACACAACTTCAGGCGACGGCCTTGATTCGGCAGAGCGGCAGCCGATATTGCCCCGGATTGGCATAGTGGCGATTGCTGACGCAGGTAGATGTATGTTGCCCAGGCTGGTGGCAAGCTTGCCCACTCGTACCGGGACGGTGGAGATCAACACCTATGCCGCGCACGCCACCGATCCACACATCTGCGCCAACCAAACCATCCTGATTGGGGATGGCGTGGGTTCGTTGCCGTCGCCAAAGGTGGTGAGAGAGATTGCGATTTCCCACTTACCTGCTATCAGAGCGGCCATCAGTTGTTTTGACATCGTGATCATCATTGCCGCCATGGATGGCTCTACCGGAACCGGTGTGGCCCCGTTTGTCGCCGAAGTGGCTAGACGCGCAGGGGTCTTTACCATTGGTGCAGCTATCCTGCCGCTGTCCGTCAAAGGTCACAGACAGCAAGTCAAGGCTTCTCTCGACTTTGAGGCCTTTCAACGCAACTGTGATGCGGCGCTCAGGCTGGCCAACGCGTGTTTTGATCTGAACGCCTATAGAAACTCCCCGCTGGACTTGAGCTTGGACGACATCGCCGAAACGGTTTTTCAGCTGCACGAATGCGTGCGCCGGACAATTGCTGGTGATGGACCGTTGGCCTTGGCTTTTGAAGACCTGCGGCTCATACTGACCAAGACGGGAACTGCAGCACTTGGGTTTGCGAAAGGGTCTATTGCCGACCCGATCGACGACATCGCCCTTTTGGCGCTGGCGCATCCGTTGTTGGGACTCCACAGATTGAAGCAGGCGCGTGGGGTCGTCGTTTCCATCGGAAGTCGGCCCAACACCGTCAAGCTGAGTCATAGCCAGATGATCCTGAACGCTGTTCGAATGCATGTGCATCCCGATGCCCAAGTTGCCTACGCAACGCATATCGACAGTCGTCTTAAACACGATGTCGAAATCGCTGTGTTGGCTACCGGCATCCCTAACGTAAGTATGGAGAGCTCCGTGTAAAACACATACAGCGTTTAAACCCCACAAAACAAAAAAAACCCCAAGTGAATCAATCACTTGGGGTTATGTTCTGGCGGAGCAGGCGGGATTCGAACCCGCGGTGGGTTTTACCCCACGCACGCTTTCCAGGCGTGTGACTTAAACCACTCATCCACCGCTCCAGAGCCAACTATTCTAACCCAGCATTCGCTCGGTTTATGGGTCATACCCATGAATCGGACATGAAAAAGCCACCCGAGGGTGGCTTTTATCGTCAGTTAAACCGAAAAATCAGTTCAAAGCAACTTTCTTTCCATCCTTGTAGGTGGACAAGGTCATCGATGGGTTCTTCATTTCACCAGTGGGCTCAAACGCAATCGATGCGGTCACACCTTTGTAGTTGGTCTGGATGATTTTTGGCGTGTATACCTTGGGGTCCGTCGAATTGGCACGTTTCATCGCATCGACCAGAACGAAGGTTGCGTCGTAGGTGTAGGGGCTGTAAATCTGAAACTGGCCGGGGTACTTGGCGTCGTACTTGGTTTTCCAAGCCGTGCCGCCCGGCATTTTGGCAATAGACGAGCCGCCTTCCGCACAAATCACACCGCCCAAGCTCTTTGCGCCAGAAGCAATTTTGATAATTTCAGTGGTGCAGATGCCGTCGCCACCAAAGAACTTCACATTGGACATTCCCAATTGGTCCATTTGGCGCAACATCGCGCCCGCTTGGGCGTCCATACCACCGTAAAAAATGGCATCAGGCTTCTTGGCCTTGATAGCTGTCAGGATGGCCATGAAATCGGTCGATTTATCGGTGGTGAATTGCTGGTCAACAATGGCAATGCCCTTGGTCTTGGCAATCTTGGAGAACACATCCGCGACGCCTTGACCATAAGCGGTGCGGTCATCAATCACGGCGATGCGCTTGAGTTTCAGGTTGTCTGCAGCGTAAAAAGCCAACCCCGCGCCGAGTGCGTTGTCGTTGGCAATAATGCGGAAAGTTGTCTTGTAACCTGGTTTGGTTAGGTTGGGGTTGGTGGCGGCACCGGTCACGTGCGGAATGCCGCAGTCGTTGTAAATTTTGGCGGCGGGGATGGTGGTACCTGAGTTCAAATGGCCGACCACACCTGCAACTTTGGCGTCGCACAGTTTTTGTGCCACTGCCGTGCCCTGCTTTGGATCAGCTGCGTCGTCTTCTGCTGCGAGCTCAAACTTGATCGTTTTACCGTCAATTTTTACTTTCTGAGCGTTCAGGTCCTCAATAGCCATCCGCACACCGTTTTCGTTGTCCTTACCGTAATGAGCTTGTGCACCAGACATGGGCGCAACGTGACCAATTTTCACAACCATCTCTTGAGCGACTGCAACACCAGCAGCAGCAGCAATCGCGGCAGCAACAGTCAGTTTCAATTTCATTTGCATAGACAACTCCAAGTTAAAAAATGTGAATCGAGTATCTCGACACGATCTACGATAACGCAATTTCCGCGCCATCCCATTAGGGAAGACACGAAGACTACTCGCTAATCATGGGTGAATCCAGTTTGTTTCGGATTTTGTCTAATTTATCCGGCGCCATCGTTCCGGAAGTGTTCATGGCGTCGATTACGACTTGGCGAACAAACAAGTCCATCTCGTCGTGCAAACGCGCCCCGATTTCAGTCCATTGCCGCGTCACCACCGTGCGAACCAGTCGGTCAAGCTCTTCTTGGATCCGTCGTTCAAAAATCGGTTGCACTTGCTTGCGGACCAGTTCGATCATGGACTCGACTTCAGGTGCTGCTTTAGCTGCCAAGCCAATGATGGTGGAAGGATCGACAACTTCCGTGAGGGTCGGCACAAACCTAGGTAGTTGACGTGGTGGGTTGTTCATATAGCGGCTCTTTGGCCCAAGTCGTGTCGGATCAGGCCAATGCCCAAATCCAGATAGTGTTTCCAACGTTGCCGAGCATGTTGCTTGTCGTCTGGCTCAGAACCGACAATTTCGACAATCCGAACAAACCGATCCATTTCCTGTGGCACGGTTGTTCCCAAATTGACCAAAAGATCGCCTTTGTCAACGGTGTCAAGCGAACTGAGCAATACGATGGGCGTGCGTTTGGCAACGTTGGCCGGTGCGCTGCCCTCGCAATGCGGCAAAAAATCAACATTGGAGAATGACCAAAGCAGCTGGTCCAACGCGTTTATCAACGCAGCAGATCCGAGCACTGTGACGGTTGCGCCAGAACCCACCGCTTTTCGAAGTAATCGACAGGTGTACTGGAGCTTGTCTGGCGCGTTGAAGTGAAAAGCAACTTCAGGCACCCCGTGCTCCTGCAGCGGCCTGCCCGATCAAATACGCAACCAACAGACCAACAGGTCGTCCTGTTGCGCCTTTGGCTGTCCCGCTCTTCCAAGCCGTACCGGCAATGTCCAAATGGGCCCAAATGAACTTCTTGGTGAACCGCTGCAAGAACTTGGCAGCCGATACCGCGCCCCCAGAACGACCCGCCACATTGGCCACGTCGGCAAAGTTGGTTTTCAAACCCTCAGCATACTCGTCATCCAGCGGCATGGGCCAGCATAAATCTTGCGACGACTCGCTGGCAGCCACCAACGCAGCTGACAGACTCGGATCCCCGCAAAACAACCCGCTGCGAACACCACCCAACGCGACGACACAAGCGCCCGTGAGTGTCGCAATGTCAATGACTGCGCGCGGTTTGAATCGTTCGGCATATGTCAGCGCGTCACACAACACCAGACGACCTTCTGCATCGGTATTGAGTATCTCAATGGTCTGCCCACTCATGCTTTTCACCACGTCACCGGGTTTGACCGAGGAGCCACCCGGAAGGTTTTCACACGCAGGGATCAAGCCAACAACATTGATCTTGGGCTGCAGCTCAGATAAGGCGCGGAACACGCCCAGAACGCTGGCCGCGCCACACATGTCAAACTTCATTTCGTCCATTTCAGCCGCGGGTTTGATGGAAATGCCGCCACTGTCGAAGGTAATTCCTTTCCCGACCAAAACAATCGGTGCGTCGGACTTTCCGGCACCGTTATAGTGAAGTTCAATGAAACGAAGGGGTTCAGCAGAACCTTTGGCAACCGCTTCAAACGCGCCCATGCCCAAGGCAGAAACCTCTTTGGGGCCAAATACTTTGCATTTGATTTTTGGATGGCTGGACAGCGCACGTGCGGCTTCTGCCAGTTTGGTCGGTGTCGCAACATTGCCCGGAAGATTGCCCCAGTGCTTTGCCAACTCAACGCCTTTGGCAGCACCAACTGCCAGATCGAATTCACTTTGCAACGCCTCAGCGTCCGGCACCGCCAAAACCACCTCCTTTAAGGTACGGCGTTCAGGGTTTGATTTTGTCTCGGTGTACACATAGCTGACATCTGCACACGCAGCTACTGCCATACGTATTGCCACCGGATCGGGCGCATTCAACAACGCAAACGTGACGCGCCTCGATTTATGCCCCATCAGGCCGGCTGTGACGCTTGCCACGGCTTTGCGCACATCGGACGCCCCACCGTCGCCCATGCATGCAATCCACAACCACGTGCAGGCGAAACCAGCGGGGCGATAGACTGACAGCATTTGCCCGGCTTTGGACTCTAGATCGTTGGCCTTCAATGCCTTGGCGATCAAAGACGAAACGACATCACGCCCAGGCTTGAACGACGCTTCAAACATCACTACCAAAGCGTCTTGTTTTTCACCCCATAATGCCTTGACATCGAGTGACTTAAGTTCAAAGTTCATAATTGCAGTATTCCTTTCACGCAATGTTATTCCATTCCACTTTACGCAAAGAACTGTCACGCAGCTTCGGTGCGACCCTCATCGTCTTGATCACTGTTGTTTTGACCATGACATTGATCCGTACTTTAGGGCAGGCATCCAGGGGCGGATTTGCGCCATCAGATGTCTATTTGGTGATGGGTTATACCGTGCTGGCCTATACGCCGACATTGCTGACCATGAGTTTGTTGATTGCCATCATCGCGACCTTATCCAGAATGTACCGAGATAGCGAGATGGTGATTTGGTTTTGCAGCGGCAAAGGCATATCGGCGATGCTGGCACCTCTCTTTCGATTCGCATTGCCCATTTTTTTGGTTGTCGGAACATTGGCATTTTTTGTTCTGCCCTGGAGTAACCAACGCATAGAAGACTTGCGTTTTCAGTATGAACGCCGGGGCGATCTTGAACGGGTAGAACTTGGGCGCTTCCAGGAGTCCAGTGATGGCTCACGTGTGTTTTTTGTGGAAAACAACAACTCCGGACAAAAAAAGGGGTCCAACGTCTTCATCGCCACCACCGAAAAAGGCAAAGAAACCATCACATCGGCACGCAGTGGCCGCATTGAAGTGTTGCCGCAGGGACAATTCTTGATGTTGAATAATGGCCAACGGCTGGAAAGTGTGGTTGGCACCACCGAACTGAAGGTCAGTGAATTTGAGGTGTACGGAACCCAGGTGGGCAAGGGTGATTCAGGTATGAAGGCCCACACTGCCGTCAACACGCTCACCACACGAGAATTGTTGGTCCAATCAACCCCCGCGAATCTCGGCGAGTTGTCGTGGCGTCTTGGCTTGGTTCTCGCAGCGTTCAACTTTGTCATCGTTGGTATGGCCGTGTCCAAAGTCAATCCTCGAGCCTACAAGAGTACCAACTTGGTTTTTGCGCTGTTCACATTTGTGCTGTATTACAACCTGTTAAGTTTGGTCCAAAGTTGGATCGTCGCCGAACGAACTGGCTTTACCCTCTCCATGGTTGCGTTGCATGGCGGTGTGTTTGTGCTCGCTGGGTTGTGGCTTGCAAAAAATCACAACAACTGGGGTTGGCCAAAAGTGACTGGGCGGCCTCCCACCGCAAAACATCTGTCGGAGTCCAGAGCTTGAGAACCATTCGTCGCCTCATTTATGGCGAGGTCATTGCTACGGTCGCGTTTGTGCTTCTTGGGTTTCTGTCGCTGTTCTTCTTCTTTGATTTTGTGGAAGAAACGCAAGCCGTCACAAAGTATGCCTCTAGCGGATACACATTACTGCACGCCGCAACCTATGTTGCGTTGATGATTCCCAGTCATTTTTATGAGCTGGTACCGATCGCTGTGCTGATAGGCACCATTTTCGTGATGGCCCGGTTTGCCCAGAGCTCTGAGTTCACTATTTTGCGCACCAGCGGCCTTGACCCGTGGCGAGCCCTCAAGTCATTGCTCACACTTGGTTTGGGTTTTGTCCTCCTAACTTTTCTCATCGGCGACTATGTTGCGCCGGTTGCCGACCGAACTGGGCAATTGCTCAAAGCCAAATACACAGGGCACATCACCATTGGTCAGACAGGCGCTTGGCTCAAAGAAAAGCAAGCCTACAGCCAATTTGCAGTGAACGTGGGGGAGTTGGCAGCAACCGGTAACCTGCGGGATATCAGGGTATTTGAATTCGACAATCGCGGTTTGCTGGTCTCCATGACACGCGCCAAGGAAGCTACTATTCAAGACGATGACGCTTGGTTGCTGACACAAGTCAGGCGAACTGAGTTTGCCGTCACGGCACAGACAACCACCGAAATCGCACGGTCCATCGTTTCAACCCTTCGTTGGCCGAATCAAATCAGTGCCGAAATGGTGTCCGCAGCACTGCTCAAACCAGAACGGATGAGTGCTATCGATTTGTTTCAGTACGTGCAACATTTACAAACCAATGCACAAGCCGCTCAACGCTATGAAATCGAGCTGTGGAAAAAGGTGTTTTACCCCTTGAGTTGCCTCGTCATGGTGGTTTTGGCATTGCCGTTTGCATACCTTCATTTCAGATCAGGCGGCATTGCCACATATGTTTTTGGTGGCGTTCTGGCAGGTATTAGCTTCTTCCTCCTCAACAACGTGTTTGGCTACATCGGCAACCTCCAAAACTGGTGGCCGTGGTTAACCGCGGCCATGCCAAGCCTGATTTATTCGGCACTTTCTCTGAGTGCATTTGGTTGGCTGGTATTGCGACGCTAGCCGCACTGCCTCTTTTTGCCACACACCGGACAAACAAACCATGCATGCCACCATTCTTTTTGGGCACGGATCAAGAGACCCACTTTGGAGAGTGCCCATTGACACTGTCGCGCAGCGAATGCGAGACATAGACCCCCATATTTCCGTTCGTTGTGCTTTTTTGGAACTCACCGAGCCAACTCTAAAGGCTGCCACACAAGAACTGATCGCCGGCGGTGCCACCCGAATTACTATTGTTCCCATGTTTTTGGGTCTGGGTAAACACGCAAGAGAAGACACACCCATGTTAGTGACTACGCTGCAAGCCACCTATGCGAACGTTGACTTTTACCTCAAGCCGTCTGTTGGTGAGGACTTTGGCATTGTCAACATGTTGGCTCAGTACGCGATGCCAAGCGATTAAACACTGAGGCACACCGCATTGAACCTACATCAGTTTCGATTTGTACAAGAGGCTGTCCGGCGTGACCTGAATCTGACCGAAGCGGCCAAGGCTTTACACACATCCCAACCCGGCGTGTCAAAAGCAATCATTGAACTTGAGGATGAACTTGGCATTGATATCTTTGCCCGCCACGGTAAACGGCTCAAACGTGTCACCGAGCCCGGGCAACAAGTTCTCAAGAGTATCGATATCATCATGCGTGAGGTGGGAAACCTAAAACGCATCGGCGAGCAACACAGCTTGGGCGACAGCGGGACGCTGTCCATTGCAACCACCCATACTCAAGCGCGCTACGTTCTGCCTGAACCCGTAGCCAAACTCCGTTTGACCTACCCCAAGGTTAACGTTTGCCTGCACCAAGGATCACCTGATCAGGTCGCAAGAATGGTTCGGGACGAAGTCGCAGAAATTGGCATCGCCACTGAATCGCTGGATGCATACGCGGATTTGGTGACCTTGCCTTGTTATGAATGGCAGCATGTTCTGGTGCTGCCACTTGGGCACCCCTTGTGTACCAAGGAGCACCTAACGCTGGAAGATATCGCGCTGGAACCCATCATCACGTACCACCCTTCCTACACTGGCCGTACAAAAATTGACCAAGCATTTGCAACACGAAAGTTGGAGCCACACATCACACTCGAAGCCATTGACTCAGATGTGATCAAAACTTATGTTCGACTTGGACTCGGCATTGGCATCGCTGCGGAAATGTCCGTGCGCGATGTTGCTGAAGATGGTGCAAAAACCGGACTGGTTGTGCGACCGGCGGGACAACTGTTCGGTCAAAACATCGCCCGAGTGGCATTTAAACGCGGTGCTTACCTCAGACAATTTGTGTACCGATTCGCCGAGCTTCTCAGCAGCCGACTTGACCGCCATTTGGTTGCCCGCGCCATGACCGGGCATGTTAACGACTATGAGCTTTGAGTCGTTTTCCCAAGCAACTCAGCACACGTAGCGGGGGTTTCCCATCGCCCGATAAACAAGCTGACGTTTGTCCCACATGCGCAGCAAAGCTGCATACCCGGCATCAACGAAGTCGACAATGCGTACGTCCATTTTGGTGGCGTGCTCACGGTGCACCCGACCAGCGTACGGTTGCAATGTTCCCTTCCGCGAGATGGGCATCGCCAGCACAAGGGCAAGCCGGTCAACATAAGCTTTGTATGTCATTTCATGTGGTCTTCATAGGTGACTGCCGCATTTTTGACGCATGAAACTTATGCGTGACAGCATAAATAACGGTAAATGCCAGCAATTGGCAGCAAGCTAAGTTATTGAGCTACTTGACTATTCCGACGAATTTGATTAAAAATCAAGGACCTTGAAAGGGGCTGTAAAGTGGAC
>Ga0136636_10002582_pt1 | contig 10808 bp, 7 predicted proteins | sample AntDrymUQ8522106_2_FD_104653 | JGI IMG/M metagenome (GOLD analysis project Ga0136636, IMG submission 104653) | Polar desert sand microbial communities from Dry Valleys, Antarctica - metaG UQ852 (21.06) | ecosystem: Environmental > Terrestrial > Soil > Desert | place: Antarctica: Dry Valley... | reverse complement strand
GTCGCAGCAATATTGCCGCTGGTGGCACGGCCAATCACGTAGGGCAAGACCGGACCAAAGTCCACGGTCTGGCCGCTGTCATCGTTCAGATTAAAACGCGTACGTGTGGTCAGGCTGGTTGCCGAATTGATTGAGGCGACAACCCGAGCTGACTCCAGATCGCGGTTTCCCGGCACGTCCTTGCCGAAGACCAGCAAGGTGTCACCGGGACCTGCGCCACCACCGGCGGTGGTGAACTGACCGGTGGGCGCAGTAAACAGCGTGCCACCTTCGGCCGGATTGCCATCGAAACCGCCGATGGCAAAGGCGTTGTCCGCCAGCGGCGCATCGATCAGGCCGAACTGCACCGGGGTGCCGGCGGGGACTGGATTGCCAAATCGATCGGTAACCAGGGCGGAGACCGTCAGGCTGTAGCTGCCGTTGGGGCTCGGCGGGATCTGCGGAATGCCGCCGACACCGGGGGTCGTGGCGCCAGACGTCACCGGATTGACGGTGATCGCATTCTGGGTTGGCGAGGTGATCACCAGATCAAACGGGACGCCGTCGGACACAATCAGCTGCCGGGTCGAGCTGATCGGGTCCTGGATGCCGTTGTCGACGTTGTTGTCGGCGCGGTCCGCAGTGGCGCGGATGGTGACCATTCCTGAGCGCGTGCCGGACTCATAGGTGAATGAGCCGATGCCGTTGAGCGTTCGCACCGCAATGCTGGCGCCTTGCGCAGTCGCGCCGGATGCATTGATCGCACGCAGGCGATCGCCGCCTTGGCTGCCCGGAACCAACTCGAGCCGAATGTTGTTGACTCCGGCCGGCGGATTGGGCACCAGCGCGGTACCGCCGTCATAAGCCAATACCTGGAACAACTTGGCGACCGGTCCATTGGCGCCTTGGATGAAGACTGGGCTGTCATCGACCGGATTGACCACGATCGAGGCCGGCAAGGCCGGGGCGCCGCTGACGATGCGGAACTCTTGGGTCGCAAACACGGTGTCGCCCAACTGCGGATCAACCGCGGTGACCGTCATGGTCGCGGTTGCCGGCAGATTGAAGGCGTGGAAAAACACGACCGCGCGGCCGGCCACCACATTGACCGGGCCTTGGCCCAGACGCACGACGAACTCGTTGATGTCCTGGGTCTCGGGGTTATCGAGGGTGCTGAAGCCGCCGGTCGGATTGACCGGATTGATCGACACCGAGACCACCGGATTGGCGGTGCTGACCAACTGCCCGTCCAGCCGGCGCCAGGTGATGGTGACCTCGGCCATGTAGGGCGAGCCAATGAACGGCAGAAAGTTGTTGGGATTGACCGGCAGCGTGGTGGTCACCGGGGCCAGGTTCAAGCGCGGGTCATTCGGCGCACCGGCGACAACGTTGAAGTTCTGGCTGGCGGTGATGACCCGGTTCGGCGCGACCGGCTCGGTTATCGAGACCTGGACCGTCGCGTTACCGACTTGGCGGCTGTGAAAACGAAAGGTCGCAATGCCACCTGCGGTTGGCGCGGTCACGCGGTCACCGATCACCGGTGTAGGCGCCAAAGAGGACACCAGCCCGAGACCGGAGGTCGTGATCTGCGCGGTGACGGCGGTGCCATCGGCAATCGGGCCACCGCCGCCGGCATCGACCCGCACGGTGAACGAAACCAGCGAGTTGGGCGTGGTCTGCGCCGTGGTTGGGGTGATGGTGATAGTTGGCGCGACCACAGGTGGCACGGGGGGCGGCGTGAATGCACCACCGTCGCCGCCGCCGCCGCCGCAACTGGCGAGCGTCAGGGCGGCCGCAAACGCGACCAGGGAAGATTTGAGCAACTTCATACGGTGTCTCCGGTGCAATGGCGGAATCGCGGGCCGCGCTGTCAGCGCGCGGCCGGCGCCTGGTCAAGAATTTTTGGGGTGACGAAGATCAAAAGCTCGACCTTTTCGTTGGAACGGCTGGTACGGCGGAACAAGTTGCCGATCGCCGGCAGATCGCCAAGGAATGGCACCTTGGACAGATCTTTGCGGTTCTGGAATTCGTAGACTCCGCCCAAAACCACGGTTTGACCATCATTGACCAGCACCGCTGTGTTGATTTCACGCTTGGCCAACTGGGGCACGTCGCCAATCGAGGTGTTGATGAAACCCGAAATCTCATCTTTTTTCACGTTCATCACCAGAAACACGCGGCGGTCCTGGGTGATGGTCGGGGTCACCTTCAATTCCAGCAACGCCTCTTTGAACTGGACGTTGGGAATCGGCACCGAATTGCCCCCTTGCTGCGGGCTGATGGTGACGAAGCCGACTTCCTCACCCTGACGGATCACCGCTTCGCGCTGGTTGGCGGTAATCACCCGTGGGCTCGAAACCACTTCACCACGGCCTTCGGAATGCAAGGCCGACAGCTCCAGATCGAGCAGATAATCCTGTCCAAGCACGGCCAATGCAAAGCTGCCGGCCGGTGAGGTCACCGGCAAGTTGACGTTCAAACGATCGCCGAGTCGTGGCACGGTGATCCCGGCGCCGCTAGGACCCGGCACCGCCAGTGGCCCACCGCGGCCGCCGAAGCGGTTGGACAGGGCTTGGTTGGAAAAGTTATCGGTCGCGCCGAGGTTGCCGCCGGTGGAGATCACGTTGCCGTTGCCGTCCTCGCGCGCACCGCTTAGACCAAAACGCGCCCCGAGCTCACGGCCAAAGGTCTCATCGGCGATCACGATGCGCGATTCGATCAGCACCTGATCAACCGGCCGATCGAGCAGCGAGACCAGCTCACGCACTTCGCCAATCTTGGATGGGATATCGCTGACCAGAAGGGTGTTGGTGCGAATGTCGAACGACACGCTGCCACGCGGCGACAGGAACCCGCTGGCGTTCTGCTGGGTCGTTCCGGTGCCGGCGCCGCGCAGCGCCGAGGTCGTGAGCAGTTCGGCGATCTGCTGGGCGTTGCCGTAATTGATCGGAATGAACTCCGAGACCAGCGGGGTGCGGTCTTCGATCGCAATCCGCGCGTCTTCGATGGCCTGCTCGCGAGCGGCAATTTCCGGGGTTGGCGCAATCCAAACCACGTTGCCGCGCTCACGCTTGTCCAAGCCGCGCGCCTGCATCACGATGTCGAGCGCCTGATCCCACGGCACGTTGGTCAGGCGCAGCGTCACGTTGCCCTGCACGCTGTCGGCGACCACGATATTGAGACCGGAGATATCGGCGATCAACTGCAGCACCGAGCGCACCGGAATGTCCTGGAAGTTGAAGGTCACGCGCTCGCCGGAGTACTCCGGCTCCTTCATCCGTGCCAGCGCCGGCGATTCGGTCGCTTGGGCTTTGATTTCAACCACGTACTCGTTGCCGGTCTGGTAGGCGAGCTGCTCGACCGCGCCGTTGACCGCTATCTCCATGCGCCCGCCGCCCGGCGTGCGGGTAGTGGTAATGGCGCTGACCGGGGTGGCGAAGTCGGAGACATCGAGGCGCTGGGCCTGGGCGCTGTTGACCCCCACACCGGGCATATCGACGATCACGCTGTTGCCTTGACGGCGCAGACTGGGGTTGGCGTCGCCGCCGCTGAAGGTGATGATCACCCGACCTTCGCCATCGCTGCCGCGGCGAAAATCGACGTTTTCGATCTCATTACGGGTGCGCGCCACGGCCTTGGTCGGATCGGTGGCCGCGACTTGGGCGGCGACCGACATCGATGCGCCGATGGTCAAGATCAGCTGGTTGCCTTCCAGACGAGTCCGGTATGGCGCGTTGCGCAGCAGCTCGATCACCACTCGGGTTCGACCGCCGGCCTCGACTGCGGACGCGGCGGCAGCCGCACCGACGTTGATTTCGACCCGCCGCTGCGACACCGCATTGCGGGTGTCGGCCAAGTCGATCGCGATGCGCGGCGGATTTTCGGTCGCAAACAGCTTGGGGTCGGCTGGCGGCGCGCTCAGCGTCATCACCACCTCGACCGAATCACCGGCCTCGGCGCGAAACGAGAGCGACTCCAAGGTGTTGCTGGCGTTTGCGACCCCGGCTGCGAGCAGCGCGAGCGCGCCCAGACCGACTCGGGTCGAGCGCCGAATCGCGATGCCGGCGGCCCATGTGGCACACGCGGAGGCTGCGTTGAGTACTGCCATACGTTTACCCCTTTTACCTAGTCGTCGAGCGCAACCGAGGCTTGGCGTTCAATCCAGCCTCCGCTGCCGTTCGGCACCAATTCGACCAACGCAACGCCGGTCTCGGTGATACCTTGGATGCGGCCAAAGTTTTGGCCGATATATGCGCCCGCGTCGACCTGATGCACCAGGCCGGTGGGATCTTTGAGCAGAGCCAACATCTGCGCGCCTGCGCCTATGGTGCCGACCATGTCGAGGCTGTCGAGCGGAAAGGCCTCGAGCGCTTCACGCGGCCGGTTTTCATCCGGACGTTGACCCGAATCGACAGTTGCGCGATTCGGCGATGGCGAAAAAGGATCGCGCAGGCCTGAGGCTTCGTAGGTCGCGCGCTCAAAGGTCCTCAAGGCCGGCACACGTTCGATCCCCTGACCGTCCCGCGCTTTGATCTCGGCCACCTTGGCGCGCAAATCAGCATCGCTGCGGGCACAGCCGGTAAGCGCCGTGACCAACAAAATTATGCCGGTAAACGGCAGCAGGTGACGGACCACGGCCGACCGCGTGCGGGTCATGGGGTGCCTCCACTTTGCACTGCCTCGATCGCTTCGCCGGTCGCCAGCACCGACTCGTCATCATCGACGTAACGGTAGGTCTTGACCGTGCCTTCGAGCACCAATCCTTCACCGCCGGCGCTGCCGTCTGCCGGGCGCAGCGAGATATCATGCATGGTCAGAATCACCACCCGTGGCAACGATGCCACGGCGCTGACGAAAGCGCCGAAGTGATGGTAGTCGCCGACCATGCGCAAGCTGATCGGCTTCTCAGCGTAGAACTCGTGCACGATCTCGGTCTGCGGCTGAAACTTCTGGTTTTCGAGTCCGCTGGCCTGTGCAGCCCGCGACACGTCGTTCAAAAGTTCCGGCATTTCTGTACGACTGGGAAGTTGGCGCAACATTTGGCGCAGTATTTCGCGCATGTCGTCCAACTGGCGCCGATAGTCCTCAAGATTGACGACCTTGGCTTGCTTGGACTCGAAATCATCCAGTAACTGGCGCTCGGTGTTTTCCAACCCTTCCAATCCCTGCAGCTTGCCCCTGATCAGGCCGTAGTAGCCACCGACAGCCAGCAAGAGCACGATCAACGCCGCAAAAAAATACTTGATCGGATTTGGCCAGGAGCCTGGCTGCTGGAAATCCAGACTTCTGAACTCGTTGAGATTCATGGTGCGGCCCCCGTCGCGGCGGCAGCGGCGGGCATGGCACTACCGTCCGCCTCTTCGCCAGCCGGCTTCTTCAAGTTGATGGTCAGGGTAAAGGCGAAGCGCTCGCGCGGATCGGTGCCGGTGGCCTCGACGATCGACAGCTGCGCATCGCTCAACCAATCCGAGCCATCGAGCAGGCCCATGTACTCGGAGACCCGAGCGTTGGACTCGGCAAAGCCGTCCAGGGTCAGGATTTTGTCGGTCTGCTTGATCGCGTCCAAACGCACGCCTTCAGGCGTGCGACGCACCAGCTCGTCAAACAGATGGACCATCACCGCGCGGTCGGCCTGCAACTGCTCGATCACCTCTTTACGTCGCAGCAGGGTCTGACGGGTGCGCTCGAGGTCCTCGATTTCCGCGATCTTGACGTCAGCGAGGCGGATTTCTTCGGTGAGGTAGTCGTTGCGTGCGGTTTGACCTTCGATCCACTTGTTGGCCTGCAACCAGCCAGCCCCGACCAGCAACAATCCGATCAATGCCGCACCGACCAGCAGGGTTTGTGCCTCTTTGTTGCGCAGCCGCCGACGTTCGTCACGCCACGGCAGAAGATTGATCTTGGCCATCAGTCGAAACTCCTCAGGGCCAAGCCGGCGGCAATCATCAGCGCGGGCGCGTCCTGTTGCAGTTGCGCGGCTTGGATGCGCGGACCCAAGGCCATGCCGGCGAGCGGATTGGCAATCGCGGTCGGCACGCCCAACTGCTGCTCGACCATCTCGGCGCAGCCGGGAATCACCACCGAGCCGCCGGCGAGCACGATCTGATCGACCTTGTTGAACTCGCTGCCGGCAAAAAAGAACTGCAGCAGGCGACTGATCTGCTGGGTCATCGCCTCCTTGAATGGCTCCAGCACCTCGTGCTCGTAGCTGTCCGGCAAGCCGCCTTGACGCTTGGCCAACGAGGCCTCATCGAATGACAGCGCATAGCGCCGCATGATCTCATCGGTGAGCTGTTTGCCGCCAAACACCTGCTCGCGGGTGTAGATCGTGCGCTGGTTCCGCAACACGATCAGGGTGGTGGACGTGGCGCCGATATCGACCAGTGCGACGACCGCTTCCTTAGCCAGCGAGAGCGGCTCGGCGATCAGCCGAAACGCGTTCTCCATGGCAAAAGCTTCGACATCGACTACTTTTGCGTTCAGCCCACCGGCTTCAAGCGCCGCGACCCGCACCTCGACATTCTCGGTTCGCGAGGCGGCGAGCAGCACGTTCATCAGACCGGGGTTGTCTTTGACCGGCCCAATCACCTCGAAGTCCAGACTGACCTCTTCGAGCGGATAGGGAATGTATTGGCTGGCCTCGGCTTCGATCTGCATTTCCAGATCGTCTTCGGTCAGGTCGGCCGGCATGGTGATGACTTTGCTGATCACCGCCGAGCCGGCGACCGCGGTGGCCGCGAACTTCGACTTGCTGCCGGCTCGCGCCAGCGCACGCCGCAGGGCTTGGCCCACCGCTTCAACTTCAACCACGTTTTTCTCGATCACCGCATTCGGTGGCAGGGGCTCCATCGCGTAGTGGTCGATGCGATAGCGCGATCCGACTTGACTGAGCTGCAACAGCTTGACCGCGGTCGAACTGATATCGACCCCGATCAGCGGCGGCTTGGACGTGTTGAATAGGCCCACGATGCAGCTCCTCCCCGTTCGGCAGCAGGCGCTGCCCTAGCGTAACCGGCGCGTTTTTACGCCCATGGGCCGCATTAGATCGAAAGTTTAATGCTTTATCAACAGGGAGAAGCAGCAACTTGTTCGCGCAAGGCATCCAATTCACGTCCCAAATGCGTGCTGGTACACAGTTTTAATCCGAAAAATGTGCTGTGCACCGCGATTGTGGATCGCGCCCCCTGCCTCGACCGTCGGCCGAAACCGCTCGCCGGGCACGTCTACCCGGTAATGGCTGATCGCGATCGTGGCACCAGCGGGGTGCTGGGTCTTCCTATACTTGCGCATCACGACAACGGCTTTGCGCATCTATGCATTGGATTTGGCGACTACTCAAATGGGCTGCGGTGCTGACCGTGGTCGGCGTGCTCAGTGCGGTGGCCGCGATCGGCATCGCCTACTGGCTGATCGCCCCGCGCCTGCCCGATCCGGCCTCGATCCGCGAGATCCGCCTTCAGGTGCCGCTGCGGGTGCTGTCAGCCGACGGCAAACTGCTCGCCGTGTTCGGTGAGAATCGCCGCACGCCGGTGCCGATCGAACAGATTCCTGACACCGTCAAGCAAGCGGTGATCGCGATCGAAGACGCGCGCTTCTACGAGCACCGCGGCATCGATCCAGTGGGCATCGCACGCGCCGTGTGGCTGCTGGCCACGACCTCGGACCAGCGGGTCCCGGGCGGCAGCACCATCACCCAGCAAGTCACGCGCAATTTTTTCTTGAGTGCCGAGTACTCGTACACCCGCAAGGCAGCGGAGATCTTTTTGGCGTTGAAGCTCGAGCAAGAACTCAGCAAGGACGAAATCCTGGCGTTGTATCTCAACAAGATTTTCTTCGGTCACCGCGCCTATGGCATTGTCGCTGCGGCCGATTTTTACTACGGCAAAACCCTCGCCGAGCTGAGCCTGCCCGAGGCGGCGATGCTGGCCGGCATCCCGAAGTTTCCGTCGACCGCCAACCCGATCGCCAACCCCGAGCGCGCGCTGATCCGCCGCGACTACGTGCTGCTGCGGATGGAAGAAGAGGGCTTTATCGACGCGGCGACCTGCGCCGCCGCGATCGCCACACCCGACACCGCGCGAGCGCGCGAGCGACCGGTGGAAGTCGAAGCCCCATACTTGGCCGAGATGGTGCGCGCGCTGGCGATCGAGCGACTCGGTGCCGACGCCCTGACCAGCGGCTTTGTGGTGACTACCACGATCGACTCCAGCCGTCAGGCCGCAGCCAACAACGCGCTGCGCCTGGGGCTGCTGGCCTACGACCAACGGCACGGTTGGCACGGTGTCGAAGGGCGCGTGGAATTGTCCGCAGACTGGGTCTTGGCCGACGCCCGCCGCAGCTTGGAAAAATACCGGCCGATCGTCGGTTTGGCGCCGGCGCTGGTGCTTGAGACCACCCGCGAGGCGGCGCGGCTGCTGCTGCCCGACGGCCAAGAGTTAGAACTGCCGTTTGCGAGCATGCACTGGGCGCGTCCGTATGTCGATGCCAACGTCCGCGGTCCGCAGCCCAAGCAGCCCTCCGATGTCCTCGCGCGCGGCGACATTGTGCGCATCTACCGCGACACCGAAGGCGCGTGGCAGTTGGGCCAAGTGCCGCGGGTACAGGGTGCCCTGGTGGCGATGGACCCGAACTCCGGCGCCATCGAAGCGCTGGTCGGCGGCTTCAGTTTCGGCCTGTCGAAGTTCAATCGTGCGGTGCAGAGCAATCGCAATCCGGGATCGAGTTTCAAGCCTTTCATCTACTCGGCCGGGTTCGAGCGCGGCTTTCACCCGGCCTCGATCATCAACGACGCACCGATGGCCCTGATCGACCCGTCGCGCCCCGACGGGGTCTGGCGGCCGAGCAACGACGACAACACCTTTCTCGGGCCGATGCGCCTGCGCGAGGCGATGGTGCGCTCGCGTAACTTGGTTTCGGTAAGACTGCTCGAAGCCACCGGCTTGGCGTTTGCGCGCAATCACATTGCCCGCTTCGGCTTTGCTTCGGCCTCCCTGCCCGGCAACCTGTCGCTGGCGCTGGGCACCAGCTCGGTCACACCGTTGGCGATGGCGCGCGGCTATGCGGTATTTGCCAACGGCGGTTTTCTGGTCGATCCGTACTTCATCGCGCGCATCGACAACGACCTCGGCGAGGCGGTGTTCAGCGCCAGCCCTACGCGCCTCGACGCAACCCAAGTACAGATCGCGACCGACTCGCAGGTCCAGACCATGAGTACCGACGATCTTGCCGCGCTGCTCGGAACCCTGCCGGCCGCGCAGCCGGATGCGCAGCCGGCCGCGGTGGAGCAACCGGTTGAACCGGCGTCCGTCGATGGCAGCGCAATCGAAGGCATCGGCGCACCCATCGCCGCGCCACGAGTGCTCGACGCGCGCAACGCATTCTTGGTCTCCTCGCTGCTGCGCGACGTGGTCAAACGCGGCACCGGTCGCGGTGCCATGGCACTCGGGCGCAGTGATTTGGGCGGCAAAACTGGCTCCACCAACGATCACCGCGATGCCTGGTTCTGCGGCTTCAACCAGTCGCTGGTGGCGGTGGCTTGGGTCGGCAACGACGACTTCAGCAGCCTCGGCCGGGGTGAGTTTGCTTCGCGCACCGCCTTGCCGATCTGGACCGAGTTCATGCGCAGCGCGCTCGACGGCGTCGCGCAATTACCGCTGCTGCCGCCCAGCGGCTTGACCGAGGTGGACTTTGCCGGCCACGGCAAGCTGGACTACGTGCGCGTCGAAGATGTCGCGCGGCTGCGCGCCGAAGCCGAAGCCGCCGCACGCCAGCAGACCGATCAGCAGTTGCTGGACATCTTCTGAGGTGAAGCCCGAGGCGCCAGCGCAAGCGCGGCGCGCCGAGCGACACGCGGCGGCGCTGATCGATGCGGTGTTGCACTGCCTTGACCAAGGCCGCGCCGACGATGTGGACTCAGCGCTGGATCGAGTCCTGTCGGCGACTGCTGCTGCGCACGGCCAACTGCCGGGCAGCGCGGCGCTGGTTGCAGCGGCGGTCGCGCATCGCCAGCGGATCGATCCGGCAGCGCATGCCGCACTGCTGCAACGGCTGCGTACCGCAGCGCTCGATGCGCTGGTTTTTTTCCAGCCGTTCTGCCCGCGCTTGGTGGGCGCGATCGCCGACGGCTATGCGCGGGCGGAGTCGCCGCTCGACATCCAAGTATTCAGCGACGACCACGAGGCGCTGCTCATGCAGCTGGACCAGCACGCGATTCGCTGGCGCTCGTCGGGCCCGCTTCGCCGCACCCCGCGCGGTCGCTGCGCGCCGCTGCAGCGCTTGGACTTTGAAGCCGGCGGCCGCCGCGTCCAGCTCGCGCTCTTTTCCTATCAGGCTCTGCGCGCCGCCACCGTGCCCAAAGGTTGCGCGCGCGCCAACGCGGCACTGCTCGCAAGCTGGCTTGGCGGCGATCAGCGCCGATCGATCGCCACGTAGTCGCGCGCGATCGCGCCGGTATAAACCTGACGCGGACGGCCGATCTTGGCGTCGGGTGTGACGTGCTGTTCGAGCCAGTGGGCGACCCAGCCCGGCGTGCGACCGATCGCGAACATCACCGTGAACATCTCCTTGGGAATGTTCAGCGCCTTGTAGATCAGCCCGGAATAGAAATCGACGTTCGGGTACAGCTTGCGCTCGACGAAATAAGGGTCCTTGAGCGCCGCGTCTTCAAGTTTCAAGGCCACATCGAGCAGCGGATCGGACACCCCGAGGTCGGCCAAGACCTTATGGGTCATCTCGCGAATGATCGCCGCGCGCGGGTCGTAATTCTTGTACACCCGATGGCCAAAGCCCATCAGACGGAAACCCGAGGTTTTGTCTTTGGCCTTCTCGAT
>Ga0136636_10002581_pt1 | contig 10808 bp, 6 predicted proteins | sample AntDrymUQ8522106_2_FD_104653 | JGI IMG/M metagenome (GOLD analysis project Ga0136636, IMG submission 104653) | Polar desert sand microbial communities from Dry Valleys, Antarctica - metaG UQ852 (21.06) | ecosystem: Environmental > Terrestrial > Soil > Desert | place: Antarctica: Dry Valley... | reverse complement strand
TCGACTTCAGTGCCGGTCTTCCAGCCGATGCCCTTGCCACCATTGCCCAGCTTTTCCATCAGGGGGCCCAGCGCGATGAAGCGCTTGAACACGTTGGGGTAGTCGCGCTCCACCACGGCAATCTGCGGCGCGGTCTTGCCGGGAATCAGTTCGCACTCGCCCTTCTTCCATTCCTTGACCTCGAAGGGCTGTGCCAATTCGGCTGCGGTGTCGTGCATGATGGGCGTCAGCACGACTTCCTTTTCCACGCCCAGGTGGCCGATGCAGACTTCACTGAAAGTCTTGGCAAATCCCTTGTAGATCTCCCAGTCGCTGCGGCTCTGCCACACCGGGTCCACGGCGGCACTCAGCGGGTGGATGAACGGGTGCATGTCGCTGGTGTTGAGGTCGTTCTTCTCGTACCAGCTGGCAGTGGGCAGCACGATGTCGCTGTACAGGCAGGTGGTGCTCATGCGGAAGTCCAGCGTGACCACCAGATCGAGCTTGCCGACGGGCGCGTGTTCGTGCCACTTCACCTCGCTGGGCTTCGCATCATCCTTGCCGAGGTCCTTGCCCTGGATGCCGTTTTCTGTGCCCAGCAGGTGCTTGCAGAAGTACTCGTGGCCCTTGCCCGATGAGCCCAGCAGGTTGCTGCGCCAGACGAACAGCACACGCGGCCAGTTCTGGGGTGCATCGGGGTCTTCGCAGCTCATCTGGACGGTGCCGTCCTTCAGCCCGCGGACAAGATAGTCCTTGGGGTCCATGCCGGCCGCCGTGGCGTCCTTCACCACCTGCAGCGGGTTGGTCTTGAGCTGCGGTGCGCTGGGCAGCCAGCCCATGCGTTCGGCGCGCACGTTGTAGTCGATCATGCTGCCGGCGTACAGCTTCTTGTCGGCCTCACTCAAGGTTGGCGAGACGATCTCTTCCATGCCGAGCTTTTCGTAGCGCCACTGGTCGGTGTGGGCGTAGAAGAAGCTGGTGCTGTTCATCTGCCGCGGCGGGCGGATCCAGTCCAGCGCAAAGGCCAGGGGTGTCCAGCCCGTCTGCGGACGCAGCTTTTCCTGGCCCACGTAATGCGCCCAGCCGCCACCGCTCTGGCCGATGCAGCCGCACATCATCAGCAGGTTGATGACGCCGCGGTAGTTCATGTCGGCGTGGTACCAGTGGTTCATCGCCGCGCCGATGATGACCATCGACTTGCCCTGCGTCTTGTGTGCGTTTTCGGCAAACTGCCGCGCCACGGTGGTGATCTGCGCGCGCGGCACACCGGTGATGCTTTCGGCCCAGGCCGGTGTGTAGGCGGCGTCATCGTCATAGGTTCGCACCGGGCGGCCGGGCTTGCCGGCCGCGTCCCGGTTCTCCAGGCCGCGGTCGATGCCGTACTGCGCCACCTGCAGGTCGAACACGGTGGCGACCAAGGCCTCGCGGTGTTCACCTTCCTTGCCCAGACGCAGGCGCACGGCCGGCACCTTGACGTAATTGATCTCGCCGTTCTGGGTGTTGGACTTGAAGTGAGGTGTGCTCACGCCACCGAAGTAGGGCAAGGCGATGTCGACGACTTCATGGTCCTGCGGGTTCGCTGACTCCGCGTCCTCGATCACCGACAGCTTCAGCTTGACCTCGCTGCCGTGACGCGCTTCCTTGCTTTCCAGGTTCCATTTGCCCTGGTCCACGCCACCTTCGGGCGTCCACCGGAAACCGATGCTGCCGTTGGGCAGCACGGCGCGGCCGCCGGTGTCGAAGGCCACGGTCTTCCATTCGGGGTTGTTGTCCTGGCCCAGCTTGCCGTTGAAGTCCGACGCGCGCAGGTAGCGGTCGGGCACCAGGGTCTTGCTGCCGTCGGGCAGGGTGTGCTCCTTCAGCATCACCAGCAGGGGCAGATCGGTGTAGCGGCGCGCGTAGTTGTCGAAGTACGGCGATCGCTCTTTGAAGTAGAACTCGTTCAGCGCCACATGCCCCATGGCCATGGCCAGGGCCGCATCGGTGCCCTGCTTGGGGTGCATCCAGATGTCGGCGAGCTTGGCCACTTCGGAGTAGTCGGGCGTTACCGCCACCGTTTTCGCGCCCTTGTAGCGCACCTCGGTGAAGAAGTGGGCGTCGGGGGTGCGCGTCTGCGGCACGTTGCTGCCCCAGGCGATGATGTAGGTGCTGTTGTACCAATCGGCCGATTCGGGCACATCGGTCTGCTCACCCCAGACCTGCGGGCTGGCCGGCGGCAGGTCGCAATACCAGTCGTAGAAGCTCATGCAGACGCCGCCGATCAGCGACAGATAGCGGCTGCCAGCGGCGTAGCTGACCATGCTCATGGCCGGAATGGGCGAAAAGCCGATGATCCGGTCGGGCCCATGCTTCTTGATGGTGTACACGTTCGACGCCGCGATGAGCTGGTTCACCTCGTCCCAGCTGCTGCGCACGAAGCCGCCCATGCCGCGCACCTTCTGGTAGTCGCGCCTGGCCTCGGGGTTCTCGACGATGGTGGCCCAGGCGTCCACGGGCGATTCATTCCGAGATTGGGCCGTCTTCATCGCGGCGCGCCAGCGCTCGAGCAGGCGGCCGCGCACCATCGGGTACTTCACGCGGTTGGCGCTGTACAGGTACCAGCTGTAGCTGGCGCCACGCGCACAGCCGCGCGGCTCGTGGTTGGGCATGTCCCAGCGGGTGCGTGGGTAGTCGGTCTGCTGCGTCTCCCACGTGACGATGCCGCCCTTGACGTAGATCTTCCAGCTGCAGCTGCCGGTGCAGTTCACGCCATGCGTGCTGCGCACGATCTTGTCGTGCGCCCAGCGGTTGCGGTAGGCGTCTTCCCAGGTTCGGTCTTCGCCCGTGGTCAGGCCAAGATCGCCGGAGAAAGCCTCCTTGGGGAGCGAGAAGTGGGTCAGGCGGTCCAGGAAGTGGCTCATGGTGGGGTCCTTGGGGAAATCGATGTCTGTTCGGCCGGTGTGGGTGGTTTATCAGCTCAGCAGCTCAACAGCTCAACAGCTCAACAGCTCAACAGCTCAACAGGGATGGGGCGCGTTGCGGCGGCTGCAGGTCCACCAGGTCAACGCGATGCACGACAGATAGAAAAGGATGAACAACGCCAGCGCTGCGGCCGGGCTGCCCGTGAGCGCCAGCGAGGTGCCGAAGCTCTTGGGGATGAAGAAGCCGCCATAGGCCCCGATGGCGCTGGCAAAGCCCAGCGCGGCGGCGGCTTCCACGGCGCCTTCGCGCGCGGCTTGCGCCTGGGCCGAAGGCAAGGCGTCGACCGTGCGCAGGCGCCCAGCCACGAACAGCGTCGAAATCATGCGGAAGGTGCTGCCGTTGCCGGCGCCCGCCGCCGCGAAGATGAGGCCGAACGCGGCCAGGAAGCCTGCGAACGAGCCCTGCGGCCCGGTCAGCCGCGCACCGGGCAGACATTCGAGCGCGAGGCCGGCGCCGAGCGCCATGACCACGAAGGACCAGAACGTGACACGGGCACCGCCCCAGCGGTCGGCCCACCAGCCGCCCAAGGGGCGCAGCACGGCACCGATCAGTGGCCCCAGCCAGACGAGTTGCAACGCGTCGGCGCGCTGGAACTGGCTTTGCGTCAGCATCGGCAGGCCGGCCGCAAAGCCGATGAAGCTGCCGAAGGTGCCCAGGTACAGCCAGCACATCAGCCAGGTGTGCTTGCGCGTGAAGATCACCGCCTGTTCGGCAAAGCCCGCCCTGGCGTCGGCCAGGTCGTCCATGCCGAGCGCAGCGGCCACCGTGCTGGCCAGGATCAGCGGCACCCAGATGAAGCCCGCGTTCTGCAACCACATCGGGCCTTGCGGCGTGGCCTGCGCCGGCCCGTTGAAGACGCCGAAGACGCCCACGCTGATGGCCAGAGGCACCAGCCACTGCGCCAGTGCCACGCCCAGGTGCCCGAGCCCCGCATTCATGCCCAGTGCATAGCCCTGGCGCTGGCTCGGGAAGAAGAAGCTGATGTTGGCCATCGAACTGGCAAAGTTGCCGCCGCCCAGGCCGCACAGCAGGGCCAGCACCACCATCCACTCGAAGGGTGTGGTCGGGTCCTGCACCGCCAGGCCCATGCCCACGGCCGGCAACAGCAGGCTGGCCGTGGCCAGCACGGTGAAGCGTCGGCCCCCGACCATCGGCACGGCAAAGGCATAGAAGATGCGCAGCGTGGCACCGCACAGGGCCGGCAGCGCTGCCAGCCAGAACAGCTGGTTGGTGGAGTAACGAAAGCCGGCGGCCGGCAGATGCACCACCACCACCGACCACAGCATCCACACGGCGAGCGCCACGATCAGCGCGGTGATCGACAGCCACAGGTTGCGAGTGGCCACCGAATGGCCGGTGGCGGCCCAGAACCCGCGGTCTTCGGGGTTCCAGTGGTGAACGACTGACATGGTCGACATGGCCTGGCGCGTCGGCGTTCGGGGGGCAGCAATCGGTGCGGGAAACGATACGACTCAGGGGTTCTTCACGTAGGCATTGCCACGCAGATAGAACCACCAGTTGATGACCAGGCACAGCGCGTAGAAGACGGCGAAGCCGTACATCGCGTATTGCGGCGTGCCGGCCTTGATCTGCTCGCCGATCACCACCGGCGCGATGAAGGCGCCGTAGGCCGCCACTGCCGAGGTCCAGCCCAGCACGGGGCCGGCCTGCAGGCGGTCGAAGATCACGCCGATGCTGCGGAAGGTGCTGCCGTTGCCGATGCCGCTGGCGGCGAACAGCACGATGAACAACAGCATGAAGGGCATGAAGTACTGCTCGGGTGTGGCCGAGCCATAGGCCAGCAGCATCACATAGCCGACAGCCGCCGATGCCACCACCATGACGGCCGAGATCCACTGCGTGACGATGGACCCGCCCACCTTGTCAGAGATCCATCCGCCCAGCGGCCGGATCAGCGCGCCGACGAAGGGGCCGATCCAGGCGTAGGTCAGCGCTGACGGGGCGTTGGGGTTCTTCAGCGTGTGCGTCATCAGGCCGGCGGCGTCGGGCACATGCTGGAAGCCGAAGATCACCGTGATCGACAGTGGCAGCGCCATCGAGAAGCCGATGAAGGAGCCGAAGGTGACGATGTACAAAGCCGTCATCGCCCAGGTGTGCTTGTTGTCGAAGATCGCGAACTGCGACTTGATGTGGTCCTTCATCGTGCCGAAGGCGGCCAGCTTCATGATCATCAAGGTGCTGATGATGATCAGCGGCATTGCCAGCCACATGTTGAGCACGCCCAGCCCGGTGGGCGCCGGCAGATACAGATACAGGCCCACGCCTGCAGGAATGAAGGACAGCGTGTACAGCCAAGTGATCTTGAGCCACGCGACGACTGGCGAGCCGGTGCTGGGCGAGATCGTCTTCAGGTTGTTCATGCCGAAGAAGCACAGCAGCGACAGCGGCACCAGCGACAGCACCCAGGCGAAGCCGGCGTTCTGGATGTAGGTGGGCGTGCCCGCGGCGATCTTGCCGAAGATCCAGCCGCTGTCCTTGACCAGCGTCGTCGGCTCGCCGCCGAAGCTGCCCAGCAGGCTTACCGTCATCACCAGCGGGATCACGATTTGCATCGTGGTCACACCGAAGTTGCCCAGCCCGGCATTCAGGCCCAGCGCGGTGCCCTGCAGCCGCTTCGGGAAGAAGGTGCTGATGTTGGACATGGACGATGCGAAGTTGCCGCCACCCACGCCCGACCACAGCGCCAGCAGCTGAAAGACCCACAGCGGCCACTCAGGATGTTGCAGCGCCACGCCGGTGCCCAGCGCCGGGGCCAGCAGCATGGCGGTGGTCAGGAAAATGGTATTGCGGCCACCGGCCAGGCGGATCAGGAACGAGGCCGGAATGCGCATGGTGGCGCCGGCCAGGCCAGCGATCGCCGTCAGCGTGAAGAGTTGCGCCTGGGTGAAGGGGAAGCCCAGGTTCAACATCTGCACGGTGATGATTCCCCACATCAGCCAGACCGCAAAGCCGCACAGCAATGCCGGAATCGAGATCCATAAGTTGCGGTAGGCGATCTTCTTGCCGGTGCTTTCCCAGAAGGCGTCGTCCTCGGGGCGCCAGTCGGCGATATCGGGGCCACTGGGCGCGCCGGGGGCGGTTCTCCCGCTGGTGCTTGTGTTCATGTTTTTTCTCCTTGTGCCGCGAGTGGACCGATCAACGGCCCATGGCGCTGGACAGTGGCGACGCGGGCGCGTTCCCACCCATCATTTCGGTCTTGCGCACCTCGGTCCAATACATCCAGATCAATGACACCCAGACCACGCCGTACATCAACATGAAGGCGCTGGAGCGAATGCCGGTGAGGTCCATGAGTGCACCAAACAAGATGGGTAGCACGAAGCCGCCCAGTCCGCCGGCCAGGCCGACGATGCCGCTGACGGTGCCGATGTTTGTGGGGAAGTCGTCGCCGATGTACTTGAAGACACTGGCCTTGCCGAAGGCCCAGGCAATGCCCAGCACGAACATCAGCGCAGTGAACAGGTAGACGTTCAAGCCGATGTGAAAGGTCTTCGGACCGTTGACGGTGAGCACCGTCATGTCGGTCGGCGGGTAGCTCAGCAGGAACAGGCAGATCCAGCTCACCCAGAGCACCCACCAGGTGACCTGGTGAGCGCCGTACTTGTCGGACAGGATGCCGCCCACGGCGCGCAGCACACCCCCGGGCAGCGAGAAGCAGGCCGCCAGCAGCGCGGCGGTCTGGATCGACAGGCCGAACTCGCCCACGTAGTACTGCACCATCCACAGCGCCAGTGCCACATAGCCACCGAACACGATGCTGTAGTACTGGCAGTACTTCAACACCTTGGGGTCCTTCAACATCTTGAGCTGGTCGCTGAACTTGGTGTGGGACGGCACCAGATGCTTGGGGTCGCTGCTGCTGCCGAACCAGAACAGGACGACGGCGCCCAGCATCACCGCGGCATACACCTGCGGCACCAGCGTCCAGCCACCCACCAGCAATAGCGCCGGTGCAATGAACTTGTTGACCGCTGAGCCGGAGTTACCCGCGCCGTACACACCCATCGCCATACCTTGGCGATTGCGGGGGAACCAGCGCGCGACGTACGGTGTGCCGACCGAAAAAGAACCGCCCGCCAAGCCGACGAACAGCCCGATCACCAGGAAGTGCCAGTACGCGGTGGCGTAACTCATCATCCAGATGGCGGGCACGGTGGCGGCCATCAACAACGTCATCACGATGCGGCCACCGTAGCGGTCGGTCCAGATGCCCAGCGGCACGCGAATCAGCGAGCCCGTGAGCACCGGCGTGGCCATCAGAAGGCCGAACTCGGTAGCGTTGAGGCCCAGCGTCTTCTTCAGCGGAATGCCGATGACGCCGAACATCATCCACACCATGAAGCACACGGTGAAGGCGATGGTGCTGACGATCAGCACCGACCAGGCTTGGCGCGGGATGGGGGGGGTCGAAGTGGCCATGGAACGGACTCGTCTTGGGTTTGACGAGACTGTCCCTCCATCAGCCTTGGGCGAACATCCGTCCGGTGGCTATCGGCGGCTCGGCAGAAGAACGATGGCCATGCTCGCGCCCATAGTTCTGAAGGACTACAGCGTGTGCTTTCGGCGCGGCACTTGCGCTGCATCAAGGCCGTTCGTCGGGAGCGCCGACCAGATTGCGCCTGGTATCAGCAGTCTGCGCACGCGTTGTGGCAAGTGCCCCAGCAGGTCATCGCCTGTGAAGCGCGCGTCGATACGGCGCTTGACGATCACGCTCTTCGCCAGAGCGCGTGGACCGCACTCAGCGTGGAACGAAGTAGGTCGACTTCTCGTGCCGGGTGCTGGCGTGGCCGTCCTGCGTTGTCGTGATCTCGAAGACGATGGCGTTGGCTCGTCCGCGGTAGGCCTGTGCAGCCTCGGGCGCCAGCGCCAACGTCAAGGGTAGCGCCTGGATGCGGGTGCCTGCTACCGTAACTTCCGCGGCAGTGACGATGCGCAGGCCCGGCAGGCCGTCCACGCTGACACGGTACTGCCGGGTTTGTTCGGTGCCATTCGAGATTTGCAGGCGATAGGTGTTCTCGACGACGCCATCCTCGACAACGCGTGCCAGGGCGCCACGGTCCTTGATCACATCGACCGAAAAGCCGGTGCGCAGCGACAGGCTGGCCACGAAAGCACCCGCCACGGCGAGCAATATCACGCTGTAGATCAGGACCCGCGGCCGCAGCGCGCGCCGAAACATGCGGGCACGCGACCACCCGTTGACCACGCCGTTTTCGGTCGAATAACGGATCAGGCCGGGCGCATAGCCCATCTTGCCCATCACGTCGTCGCACACGTCGATGCAGGCCGCACAGCCGATGCATTCGTTCTGCAGGCCGTTGCGGATGTCGATGCCGGTCGGGCAGACCTGCACGCACAAGGTGCAGTCGATGCAGTCGCCCAGGCCCAACGCCTTCGGATCGGCCTTGCGCGAACGTGACCCGCGCGCTTCACCACGGCCGGTGTCGTAGGCGATGACGAGCGAGTCCTTGTCGATCAAGGCACTCTGGAATCTGGCATAGGGGCACATGTACTTGCAAACCTGCTCGCGCAGGTAGCCCGCATTGCCGTAGGTCGCGAAGCCGTAGAACAGGACCCAGAACCATTCCCATGGCGAGAAAGCCAGTGTGGCCGCCTCGAGTGCCAGTGTCCGGATCGGTGTGAAGTAGCCGACGAAGGTGAATCCGGTGATCAGGCCGATGCCCAGCCAGACCGCTTGTTTGCCGCCCTTGCGAACCAGCTTGTCGGCGCTCCACGGCGCCGCGTCGAGCCGCATGCGGGCCAAGCGGTCGCCTTCGAAGCGCCTTTCGACCCACAGAAACATTTCTGTGTAGACGGTCTGCGGGCAGGCATAACCGCACCACAGCCGGCCTGCGACGGCGGTGAACAGGAACAAAGCCAGCGCCGCGATGACCAGCAGGGCGGCGAGGTAGATCAGGTCCTGCGGCTGCAGCACCAAGCCGATCACGAAGAACCTGCGTTCTTCCAGATCGAACAGCAGGGCCTGGCGGCCGTTCCACTGCAACCAGGGCAAGCCAAAGAACACGGCCTGGGTCAGCCATACCATCGTCCAGCGCCAGCGTGCGAACCAGCCGGTGACGGCACGCGGGTAGATCTTGGCCTGCTTTTCGTACATCGACACGGTCAGCACCGCGTCCGCGTCGGCAGGAACGGCGCGGATCGGGATCACGGTGGATGCGGCGAGGGGCTTCACGGTGTCGCAGGACGGGCGGGCCCGGTTTCAGAGTGCATCGAAGGGATAGATGGCCGAGAGGGACAGGTGTTGGTGGGCTTGTGACATGGTGGAATCCTGTGTGAGAGAGGGTGGGGAAGGGCGAGGGCGAGTTGCTGTAATTAGATGCATGCACTCTGCATCTTAGGTATCTCAGGCGCCGCGGGCCGTCGCTGGCCCCTGCGCGACGGCGGTGATACCGCGCCGCTCGCGCATCGCCTTCCCGACGCGATCCAGCGCCTCGTCATCCAACAGCCGGGCTGCCATTGGAAGCAGTTCGCTCTCTTCGCGGGCGATGTGCTGCTCATACAAGGCGACGAATGCTTCGACTTCTTCGTCGGCCAGCGGCAGCGCCGTGCCCGCTGCGAGCTGCAGCAAGACGACGCGCAGGCGAGCCCAGTGCGATTCGAGCGCACGGTGGTCGACGGTCAAGGCGTGGACCAGCTCACGGATGCAGACCGCGTCCGACCCGGCCATCGACTCGATGAGCGCGGGGAACAGGTCGGTCTCTTCATCCGCGTGGTGGTCCTTCGCTGCGGTGTCGAAATAGCGCAGCACCGCTGCAGCAGCGATGCCCGCGTTCTCGTCGGCGCCGTGCCTGGCCAGATGCGGCACCAGTCGACGCAGCGTTTCACACTGATGCAGTACGCGTCCGTGGCAGGCCGAGAGCATTTCCAGCGGCACTTCGAAGCCGGCGGTCGGGGCAGAGTGCCCAGGCATGCGCTTGTTCATGGTGATCGACTCAGGTCTACGGGGTGTGTTTGGCGGGCGCGCGTCGACGTGTCACCGGCGCCCGTACCAGCACTACGGCCCTGGCGCCACGCAACGCTGCCCCCGCGCCGCGGGCTGGCTGCAACGGGACGGTGATGTCGTCCAGGGTCACACTGTCCAGCTCCTTGAAGTAGGCCTGCAGAGCAGCGTGAAACACGCCCTTCAGGCGACACGAAGGTGTCAGTGAACAGCTGTTGGTGTTGCCGTCGAAGCACTCGACGAGGCGGAAGTCGGTCTCGGAACTGCGCACGACGTCGCCCACCCGGATGTCGGCAGGCTGTTTCAGCAAGCGCAGCCCGCCGCCGCGCCCGCGCGTCGTCTCCAGCACCCCCTGGCGCGCCAGATCGTTGACGATCTTCATCAGGTGGTTCTTCGACACGCCATGGTGCTCGGCCAACTCCGCGATGGTGATCTGGCGCTCAGGGTGCGCGGCGCAATACATCAGCACGCGCAGGGTGTAGTCGGTGTATTCGGACAGTCGCATACGGATTCCTGAAGATGCATCAATGGTATTGCTTTGCGTTCGTCGGCGCTTTAAGATGCACGAACAATGCATCTTAAAGCATGTATCTGCAGCGTGTGTCTACGTCACGCAGCATCCTTTCAAAACCCCTTCCAGCCATGAAGCACGCCGCCGTTCCCATCGCCCCAGCGGCCCCAGCGGCCCCAGCGGCAGTCTCTGCGCTCCAGCCTCGGGGCTGGCCGCTGCTGCGTTTGGGCTTTCGTCCGTTCTACCTCGGGGCGGCGGTGTTCAGCATGCTGGCCGTGCCGCTGTGGCTGGCCCTGTTCCTGGGGCAGGTGTCACTGGACTTGAGCGTGGCGCCGCTGCTGTGGCATGCCCACGAGATGCTGTTCGGCTTTGCGG
>Ga0136636_10002580_pt1 | contig 10809 bp, 2 predicted proteins | sample AntDrymUQ8522106_2_FD_104653 | JGI IMG/M metagenome (GOLD analysis project Ga0136636, IMG submission 104653) | Polar desert sand microbial communities from Dry Valleys, Antarctica - metaG UQ852 (21.06) | ecosystem: Environmental > Terrestrial > Soil > Desert | place: Antarctica: Dry Valley... | reverse complement strand
GAACAATTACACGTTTGCTTACCACTTCTCCGTTGGTAATGGTATTTACCACATATGCCCCAGGAGTTAAATTGTTGAGTACTTCCGTCACTGCATTAGCAGCATATGGCGCTTTCTTTATCGCCCTGCCTGCAATGTCGTACAGTGTGCATTCGCCATTGAAGTTACTTTGATTGTGTACAAAAACTCTGCCCGGTGCAGCAAATATTTTTACTTGCGCTTCTTTATCGGGTGCTCCTTTTTCGTACGAACGAGTTAGTACCTTAAATCGTTTCGACGGCACATCGGCTTGTGCCGTTGCAAAGGTATAGGTACTTCCGCTTTGCGTCACGTCTACTGTTTTGTTTTCTACTAAATCCACCAAATACACCCCGGCATATCGTTGCTGGATATTCTCGTGGGTAAATTTTAGCGTATATTCCACTTCATCACCTGCCTGAAAAGCCAGGTCGGTGTTGTGCATATCACTCACCGAGTTCACTTGATAATCGCCATCCGGTTCTATGGCGTAAATTTGTGGTGCCAGTGATGAACCCAGTATTTTGCGACCATCCCATCCGTTGTCAAAACTGCGGGTACAAGTTGCTTCAGTAAAAATCCACATCCGATCGGAATAGTGTTGTCCGATAAGATCAATCATGGTGGATGTTAAGTCCGTATTACTTACGGCATCTACTGCTTTTACGCGCTGCATCGTTGTGTTTTTTGTTGCTACATCACTGTATTTTATTTTAATATACGAGCCTGCTGTTTTATCTCCACCAGTTTTTACCAACATTGAGCTCATAGATGGTATTTCGCCTGAAACTCCATTAGACCCGGCGACGTTTTGTGGTATAGAGAAGTATTGACCGGGGTTATCGCCTGATGAAGTTTGATATCCAGCGGTGTTCCATTGCCCATATGAACCAGTGTTATATAGAAAAACTGTTTTGTCCATATCGTCACCAAATTCTATTTTATCAACTTTAATAGCGGCTGTGTATGGATTTGCGAACAGATGCTGACCCGGATACTTTGCTCCTGTGGTATAAGGCAGTTTACCCGAATCGAAATCGGTGTTTACTAATGTGCCTTTAAAAGTATAGACCGTAGGGTTTGTTTGGCAAATCTCATGACCTATAAATGCTTCTAATGGATCGCTATTCGTTAGCTCTGTCCAATAGTAGGGGTCACCATCAGTCCCTGGCTCGTAAGCTCGCCTTACATAGGCTCCGTACAAGGTTGGTTCTGCAATGACGGATGTTACCGGTACACCAAAATATTGCCAGAAGTACCGATCATTCTCATTGGCTGCTCCTGCAACTATCGACGATTTGGAATACATTTCCACAGTGGCATTCACGTTAGTTGCATTCGGAAATATTAATGAACCATTCGGTAGTCTTGCATTATCAAGAGGATTAGGATCGCATTTAATTTGAATCTGGTCGTAGGTTAATCCTACTACTGGTGTTAGTGTAATTTTATTGTTCACCAATACCTCTTTGTCGGCTGGGATAATTAAATTCTTTCCCGATGCATTGTTTATAATGCTTCCCACAATTCTATTGAAGTCTACGTATAAGTCATTTAAAGCAGCTTCTTTGTAGTTAACAGTAGTTGCAAACTCTACGTTATCACCCGATGCCGGGACTTTCGTTGCAGTCCAGTTGGTAGGGACGCTCCAAACTGTACCGTTGATGCCAATCGCACCTATCCAGAAGTTTTTAGTTCCTGTAACGGTCATGGTTATGGCGTTTGAGGTTGCTGTTTTCGGGTTTGTGCAGCTGTTATTTGAAGTCATTACGCAGGTGATAACATCATTACTAGACGGGACGTAATTAAATGTTGAACTGCTAGTGCTTGGTCCAACGTTGCTACCGTTCACTATCCATTGATATGTTGGGGCGTTACCTCCGTTGGTTGGTGTGGCTGTAAATACCGTATTAGTGCCTTCAATTACCGAAGTGGTAGGCGTGGAAATAGTTACTGCTGCTACTGTTGATGCCGTAACATTTACAGAAGAAGTGACTTGCTGTACTATTCTAAAATCGATATCATCTAGTGAAAAGTCATTACCTCCGGCAACCGTATTTTGATTTCTAATATCTATTACTACAGACGTGCTTGAGCCAGAATTCCAATTGTAATAATATTTTGTCCAATTTCTTACGAATGGGTCTGGTATACTTGCTTGAAAAGTTGAACCTAATGGTTGTCCGTTTGCAAATGTTTGTAATATTGATGGATTGTAATTAACAACATTTTGCAGCCAATACGAAAATTGATAGGTTGAATTTGGGATTACCGACAAGGTTTCCGACCAAATTGATACGTTAGCAATAATAGCTCCATTAATAACCATTTGATTTCCTACTGGTGTTGTTCCACCTGTTGTGTGGTCCGAAAATGGACTAAATCCACTATGATAAGTCTGAGGATTTGGAGTTACAGCATAGGTTCCCTCAGGCACAAGATTTGTTGCTGATGTGTAGCTGCTCGAAAAGCCCAGGTTTCCATTATCAAAATTTCCATTGATAATGATATTTGCTCCAACGGGAATACTTCCAGTTACAGTATAGGTGCCATTCATGGCGGCTGTGGTAGGAGTAATTACCGGATTTTGATTGGCTGAATAGAATCCGTCGGGGCCCGTCCAATATAATATCGTAATATTATCACTTGAGCTATAAAGATTTATTTGGTCAATAGGTGGACATTCTCTACCTCCACTAGTTGTGATGGAAGGAGTAGTTGAATATACAATCCCGTTACATTGAATGTTTTTGGTTAAAACACCAGATGCTATCGTAAGATTTTCTGAAAAATAATTGCCAACTGCTAATCCAGATTTTAAACGGATGTAGATGGTGGTATTTGGAACATTGTTTCCTGAACGATTCAGAGTAAGTGAAGTCTGAAACCCCGTACCTGATGTTTTTGAAATCTCAAAATCAGTTGGGGCTGTAATGGCGATATCGGCAGTTAAGGATGTTCCATTTACAACAAATGATTGTTCTGATGAAGGTCCAAAATTAAAAATATAACCAAAACTCCCAAAGGTTGTTGATGAAGTTGTAATGGTGGGTGTAGATACATTGGCTAACACAAAGAATCTATTTGCATTAATAGGAGTCGATTGATTTACGCTCGAATAATTTGCAGTACCTCCTAAAGAGTTATATGTGCCATTAGCAGTAGTAGTACTTCCCCCAATCGCATTGTATGGGTTGATGGCTGAGCTTTTACCAATACTTACTGAACTACTCGTGAAATTACCTTCAGGTTTTAGTTGCCAATGTTCACTGGTGCTTATAGATGTTAGCGTAGGGTTTTTAGAACCTCCAGAATTAGTATCAAATGCTTCTACCTGAGCTGATGAATTGCCGTTTGTAACTGGATTGACTAATGAAAATGGAAGGTATGTTGATCCCTTACCCACTGGGAAGTTATAGGTGCTTCCAGAAGCTAAGCCTGATGGTAAAGACCATTTCATCGGACCGTTCACAAATGAGGTAGAACTTCCCCCGAGCACGGCTGAGTTGGTAGTATTAGTTATTGATAATAAATTCGCGGTGGTGGTTGTTAAAATTCCGTTTATAAGGAGGAATGTACCGGAAATAGAGGTTGGAGCACTTAGAGTAACAATGTTATTGAGAGTTGTACCAGTGTTATTTGTAGTTAAATTCCCTGTAAGAGCGGTAGGGAGCCCATTTCCTGTTATTTGATTTCCATTTCCATTATAGGTGTAATTAGCTCCAGTGGAATATGTTCTAGTGCCACCAACTTGTATAGACCCAGTTGTGCCTGAAGTAGAAAACCCTTGTGTATGAGCAGTAACAATACTCGCGCCAGAGTTTAAAGTGAATGTTCCTGCGCTGCCATCAATAACTGAGGTGCCTACATCTAAAGTGGCTCCACTATTTACTGTGAAATTTATAACATTTGAAATTGTTCCTCCAGTTTTTGAGTAGGTTTGAATACCTGTTTTGTTAAACCATACATTCCCAAATCCAGTACCTGTTTCAGTTAGAGATCCTGCTTCAATTGAAAAGTTACCCTTTACAACAATCCCTCCAGAATTACCACCGCTTCTGTTTAAATTAACTGTTCCGCCAGCTATAGTAATGTTACCAGCTACAGTAAGTATTCTACTCGCATTATTATCAACCACTAACGTTCCGCCAGTTATTGTGAAATCACCAGCTACAGATAAACTCTTAGACATTCTTAGCTGAGAGTTTCCAGTATTTAAAATCTGTAAATTCCCAGTTATTTCGGCTGTCACTATAGTTAGATTATCATTTTGCGCAATACAATTATATGTGAAGTTACCGAATATTTGGTTTAATCCTCCCGGAATAGCTGCTGTAGCACCTGTTATAGTAAAATTTGATCCTGCAGCCCATGTTGCATTAGGTATTGTTCCACCATTTATTTTGTGTTGATAGGTTGCTCCGTTAGCAACTGTCATGGCAGTTGAAGTGACAGTATTTGAGGCAACAAGTGTCCCTCCACTATTAATTTGAATTGTAGAACCTGTTCCTGAAACTTTCCAGTTTCCAGTTGTGGTCATTGTGTGTCCAGATTGGATTACGAATATATTACCAGCAGTTGTAAAATTAGGAGGTTGTGCACCAGAGCCATCAGCCGTAAGTGACCAACTTGCTTTTAAATTAGGTGGAAGTGAGCCTTTTGAAAAATAAGTTGCAGCACTCACAGACCCTACTTCAAAAGCAAGAAGAAGTAAAACCAGAATGGCAACAAAATGTTTCGATATGAAGTGTAGTTGAGACCTGTAGTTATTTTTCATATGCATATATTTTTAAAAGCTGTTCTATCGTTAAACAAATCGAAATGATAAAAATTGGGTTTGCTCAGCTTGTTACGGTTAAGTGTGCTGGTTTTGTTAAGTGTGCTGTATATTAGTTAATTTGCAGTTGGTTTTAATTATGTGCCAATTTACATCTGTAGTAATTAATACAGTTGATCATCTATTTTAAGCTAGTATTATCTCACCAACGTAGTGAGATGTTTCCAAATATAGTTTGTTTTTTTTATACATCAGACTTAAATATACAACTAAATTGTGTGCAGATTTAAATTATAACTAACTAAATATTTGCTAGATTTAATAGTCTGCTGCATTTTAGTCTACAAAAATACAACTATTTTGTGAATAACGATGCAATTTTAGTAAATAATTTGAGCTAATAGCTTATATTTCAATAATAAGATGCATTTACTGCGCTTTTAGGCCTGTAAAGGTGGGCGTTTCGCTATTAAAAATTTACCCATCTAATCAACTGAAAGTGGGTTGGTTGCTTATGTCTTGTTCTTGTTACGGATGTGTCTAGAATATGGTTTCAGGAGGAAGCTTAGAACTTATTTGGCGTTAACTACCAGTAAATTTTATAATTGCTTGTAGTAACTTGTTTGTTATAAAATACAATAAATACTACGGTTCTTATAGTTTTGCGTTGAGGATGCTAACAATGTTGCGACAATGGTTAGTTAGCTGCTGAAAAAAAGAATTAAGTAGTTTCCATATATAGAAACTTCCATTATCTTTGAGCGTTATACAATAAGTATGAATCAATGAGATATTTTGAGACCTATTTTTAGACGAAGCGGACGAATCTATTTCCAAACTGGACCAGAAAACAGTTAGAAAAATCGTTTACAACATCGATCTTTCAGAACAAACGAATGACCCAAAATTTTTCAGAAAACTTAAAAATGACATTTGGGAATTTCGTTCAAAATATGCAGGACTTCAAATCAGACTACCTGCATTTTGGGACAAGTCAGATAATAAAGAAACATTGGTTATTGCAACTCATGGTTTCGTAAAGATAGTGGATAAAGTCCCGATTAACGAAATTGAACGAGCTGAGCAAATTAGAGGCAAGTATTTCAACAACAAACTAAAAAGAAAACAAAATGACAACAAAAGATATAAAAACACAGTCTCTTTCTGAAATGAAAGAAAAATATATTGGAAAAGTTGGAACGAAAGAAAGAGAAGAGTACGAATACGAGCTTAGAATGGATGTTTTGGGTGAAATGATTAAATCAGCAAGACAAGAGCGTCATTTGACTCAAGAAGAATTAAGACAGTTAATTGGAGTTCAAAAAGCTCAAATCTCTAAGCTTGAAAGTAGTGCTAGCAGTGCAACAATCGACACGATTATCAAGGTTTTTAAAGCATTAAAAGCAGAGATTCACTTTAATGTAAAACTAGAAGGTACTTTTGTCGAACTTACCCGATAGTCGTTTTCTTATTTGTGTCCTCCGTCAGTTGACGGACAAGTTTCGCGTCATTCGTGGTTTTAAGTTCTTAGTTGAAGTTTTAAACATCTAATTACCCGAAACTGTGACGGCTTCACTCTTCGCACCTTTTCTGGTTGGATGAGTGAAGCCGTCGTTATAACTAAATCGGAACATGCGGGTAACTAGTACTAAGTAATAACTACTAATTATTGATAAGCTATTTTGCAACAACTTTCAGATAATAAGACTCGTAACTTGTAACTAAACACTCGTAACTATTTAAATACTATTCAATCAATTTATTGTTGATGGCATAGTGAGTCAGTTCTACGTCGTTTTTTAGTTTTAGTTTTTCGAAAATGCGGACGCGGTACGTAAATACAGTGCTCACACTTAAGGTCAGTTCTTTGGCAATGGCTTTTACTTTTTTTCCTTCGGCTAGCAGGAACATAATTTCCAGTTCGCGGTTGGATAGGCTTTCGTGCGGTAACTGATCTTTGTCGGGCACCACGTCAAAAGCCAGCTGTTCGGCCAGCGTAGCGCTTAAGTAACGTCCTTTGCTATGAATTTTACGAATGGCTATCACTAGTTCGTCCAAGGCAGTATCTTTACATAGATAGCCCGATGCGCCGGCTTTAAGTGTGCGCAATGCGAATTTATCTTCGGGATGGATGCTCAAAACCAGAATGTGAAGCTGTGGTTTTACTGTTTTTAAATCACTTAAAAGGTCAATGCCACTTCGCCCCGGCATATTCATATCCAGAAGCATAATGTCGCAGTCGGTGTGTTGAATTTTTTCAAGCGCTTGTACTCCGTCTTGTGCTTCGGCAACTACCATAAAATCAGACTCTTCTTTCAGAATTTTTTTTAGTCCTTCACGAATTATTTCGTGGTCATCTACAATAAATACTTTAATCATAACTTTGTTTTTTAGGTGATTTACTTTAACCTTTATAGTTTTGTGCTAATGTGTTGTAAATTATATGCAAATATACTAATTCAAATTCGATTATCAATATTCAAATTCAAGTTGTTTGTTCATATTTTTATTTTCCGAATATGGAATTACCACTTTTACCACTGTTCCGATTTCAAAGTGACTTGCTATTGAGAACTCGCCATCCAACAGAAAGGCTCTTTCCTGCATTCCTATTAGTCCGAATGAATCGGCTTTCGGTTTGAAATTTTCTTTTATACCGACACCATTATCGTTAATTTTTAAAATGAGATTATCACCATTTATATACATTTGAACCCTTACCTGTGTGGCATTGGCATGTTTGGCAACGTTTGTAAGAGCTTCCTGCACAATGCGATAGAGCGCAACCGATTGTTGTGTGTTTAATTCCAGGTTGGTGATTTCGGTTTCAAATACGCATATAATGTTGTACCGCTCCCGGAACTTATTCACCAGAAGTTTTGCAGCTTCCATAAACCCGAGCAGATAAAGCACTTCGGGGCGTAAATCAGTCATTATTTTTCGGGTGGTATTGATAGTGCTGTCTACTAAAACAAATAGCTGATCGAATTTTTCAGTAATACCTTCTGCGGTTGTACTATCTGAAGACTTTAAGATGCTTTGTTTCAACATGCCCATGTCAATTTTCAGGGCAATGAGAATTTGTCCGAGTTCATCGTGCAGTTCGCGGGCAATTTCTAGCCTTTCTTCTTCACGCACATTTTGCAGGTGAGCCGCAAATTTCTTCATTTGTTCCTGCGCTTTGCTCAAATCTGCTTCCCATTTTTTACGGTCGGTAATATCGCGTATAATGATAACTAAACCGTTAGCTTTGCCATTATTATCGCGAATAATGTCTGCTTTTATTTCTGCTTGCAATTGACTTCCATCTGCCTTGAGAATGGTATATTCGATGGCACCTAGTTGTGCTACAAAGGCTGATAAAAAGTCAGTTTCTGCTCTTTTTATATCCTTTGGTGCAATGAAATCTGTAAATCTGTGTCCAACTAAATCTTCTTCCTTTTCGCAACCATAGAATAGTAAAGCATTTGGCGAAATCATAGTGATACAGCCATTTTTATCTACCGCCGCAATTATATCGGGAGATGCAGTGAGGGTAGAGCGATAAAGCGTTTCGCTTTTACGCAATTTCTCAGTGAGTAGTTTTCCCTCCGTGATATCTTGTATGGTTCCAATTAATTTAACGGGCTGGCCGGCTTCGTCCAAAATCAATTCGCCAATTCCATGCACCCACCGTTCTTCCTGATCATGTTGGCGTATTATTCTATATTTTTTGTCGAATTTATTTTTGCCTGCCAGTACATAATTTGATAAATATTCCGACATTTCATTTCTACATTCGGGATGGATAATCGCTGTCCACGATTTTACGTTTTTTTCATAGTCAGCCTCAATTCCAAAAATTGTATCCAGCACGTCGGAGCACACCCATTCACCCTCCGAAATATTATAGGTATAGGAGCCTAGTTTTGCTATAGCTTGGGTTTGTCTCAGAAAACTTTCGCTTTCGAGCAGGGCTTCTTCTGCATGTTTTCGGTGGGTAATGTCTCTGCCCACACCTAATAGGCCAATAATATTATTGTTATTATCATACAGTGGCAGTTTAGATGCAACCAACCAGCGTGTGTTCCCTTTTTTATCAACAAATTTTCCTTCTGTATTTATCAGAGACATGCCCTCTTTCATTACTAGTCTGTCATCTTCGGTGTATAATTTGGCAATATCGGCTGGAAATAAATCATAATCAGTTTTCCCAATAAGGTCCGCTTCGGAGGATGCTCCAGTTAATATAACTTCGGCTTTGTTGGCCAGTGTTTTTTTACCACTCAGATCTTTGATATAAACCGAATCGGGGATATTGTCTATGACCATTCGAAGCAGTTTCCGTTCGTTCTGAATAAGCTCTTCATACTGTTTATTCTCAGTTATATCGTGGCTGATACCTACAATCCCTATAATCATGTTGTTTTTGTCGCAAAGTGGAATTTTTGACGACTGTATCCATTGTTTTTTACCTGTTTTGTCAAACAATAATTCTTCCTTAAAAAGCATTGCTTTGCCTGTTTCCATGAGTGCTTTGTCGTCGGCAGTAAAAATATCGGCCAGTTCTTTTGAAAAAAAACTATAATCATCTCTTCCTAGTACATCTTCTTCGGAGTTTACCCCCAAGAATTTAACCTCTGTTTTGTTGGCCAACGTTTTTTGAAACAACGCATTTTTTGTGTAAATGCAAGCAGGAATATTGTCAATAATAGTTCTGAGCAACAATCGTTCATTGGATATGGTCTCTTCGTATTCTTTTTGCAACGTAATATCACGGCTGATACCTATTAGCCCGATGATATTTTGTTGGGTATCCAACAGCGGAATTTTTGAACTAAGCATCCAGTGAATAATTCCATTGCAATCTACTAGCAACTCTTCATAGTTTAGTTTTGGAGTGCCGGTTTTTATTATTTGTTTATCATCTTCTTGATATTTGGCTGCAAATTCTGCCGGAAAAAATTCAAAATCATCTTTTCCTAGAAGTTCGCTTTCGGAGTTGCACCCTTGTGAGGTATATTCCGCTTTGTTTGCTAGAGTTTTACGACAAGCCAGATCTTTTGTAAAGATTTTTTCGGGGATATTGTCGATAAGGGTTCGGAGCATAGTGCGCTCACTTTTTAGTTGCTCTTCGGCTCGTTTTCTATCCGAAATATCCAAAATAAGACCCTCAAGTGCTTCCACTTCACCATTTTTGTTATAAATGGGATGACCTTGTTCCCAGACCCATTTTTCTTTGTTGTCTGCCGTTAGAATTTTATACTCAACGAACACTACTGTTTTTGTATCTACTGCATGTTGCCATGTTTTTCTTAATCCATCTCTAAATTCGGGGAGTATGATGTCGTTGAAAGAGATGGTCTTATTATCAATTAAATCGGAAATTTGATAACCGGTAAGTGCGAAACAGCCTTCGGATACAAATTCTTTCGTCCAATTATGATCATAGCGCGATCTATAGGCCATACCCGGAAGATTGGAAAGGAGTACCGATTTACTCCGTTCGCTTTCGCGCAATTTTGCCTCTGCTTGGTACTTATCCGTTACATCCGAAAAAACAAGTACCACCCCGGTAAGGTTTCCTTTTTTATCGATGATAGGAGCAGCACTGTCCGAAATTTGATATTCTCTTCCACTGTCCGAAAGTAATATGGTGTGATTTGCCAACCCTGCAATTTGTCCGGTTTGGAGTACCTTTTTTATAGGATTGTCAACCGCTACTCTGGTTTGGGCGTTTATGATTTTAAATACTTTGTTTAATGGTTTCCCCAGAACGTTTTTCAACTTTACTCCACAAAGTTGTTCGGCCATTGGATTCATGTTGGCTACCAGACCATTCATATCGGTGGAGATGACTCCATCGCCAATGGACTGCAAGGTAATAGACAATAGTTCCTCATGTTTGTGTAACAGCTTATTTGAATTTTCGAGTTCATCCATTTTGCGTTGCAAGTGATCAACGGCTTTTGCTTTTTCTGCAAGTTGCTTTGCGCTGAAAACAAGCATTTTGGAAACATTAAGCAGTTGTTCTT
>Ga0136636_10002579_pt1 | contig 10811 bp, 8 predicted proteins | sample AntDrymUQ8522106_2_FD_104653 | JGI IMG/M metagenome (GOLD analysis project Ga0136636, IMG submission 104653) | Polar desert sand microbial communities from Dry Valleys, Antarctica - metaG UQ852 (21.06) | ecosystem: Environmental > Terrestrial > Soil > Desert | place: Antarctica: Dry Valley... | reverse complement strand
GTGCATGGCGGTGCTGTTGCCGCTCACCTCCGTGGCCCAGGACCAGTGCCCGCCGGAGGGCACGGACATGAGTTCGCTGCAGCTGCTGAAACAGCAGGGCTTCATCCTGGACGACGTCAGCGCACGCGAGACCTTGGCCCTCGGGCTGCTTGGATGCCTGTCCAGCCCGGAGCCCAAACTTCGTGACGGCATCGCGTACGAAGCGCTGACCGAATGGCTGCGCAGCGACCAGCTGGCTCCGGCAGTGCGAGCCCAGTTGCGCGATCGGCTCTACACCATGCTTAAAGAGGAGGACGTCAACGGTTTTCGCCGCTCGTTCGCCGCGCTGGTGCTCTCGGAGGTGGCGCGCACCGACCGCATCGCGGCCTGGATGTCGCCCGGCGAGCGCGTGCTGATGGTGCGGGCAGCCACCGAATTCCTGCGCTCCATCAGCGACTACCGCGGCTATGACGATGTGGAGGGCTGGCGCCACGCCGTGGCCCACGGCAGCGACTGGTTGCTGCAGCTGGCCTCGAACCCGGCCGTGGAGAGGGCCCAGGTGGACCAGATACTGGCGGCACTGGCGACGCAGGTAGTGCCGGAGTCGGCCCATGCCTATGTCCACGGCGAGCCCGGACGCCTGGCGCGTCCGGTGCTGTCCATCGCCCGGCGTGGCCTGCTGGGTGAGGCGGATTGGACCGCGTGGTTCAACGGATTGCCCGCGCGCATTGGCGATCCCGCCCAGGCCTATGCGGATAGTGGATGGCTCGCCCGCCGGCATGACCTGCTCGCGTTCCTGACCGGGCTTTACATGGAAGCCGACCAGTCCGGAGATGCGCAGATCCATGCGCTCAAGGCACCCGTAGTGGTGGCGCTCAAGATGGTGCCGTGATCGGGTCGTTGTCGCGATCAATTGCACCGCTTGAACCCAGGTTCCGTCATTCCGGCGAACGCCGGGACCCCGCTAACCAGCCACTCCCAGGTGGGTCCCGGCTTTCGCCGAGATGACGTACAGAATAAATCACGACTTCGCGTGGTTGCAGTCAGTCTTGACTACTGCTTCAGCGCACGCGCCGGCAGCGGCACGTTGCAAAGGTCGATATGTCCGGCCGGCTGCACGTACCAGCCGTCGCGGCGGTTGCGGCGCGCTTCGGTGGCTTCGGCGAATGCCGGCGAATCCGTGCGCAGCAACTGCAGCGGGGTGCGCTCGGCCTGCGGCACTTCACTGGCCAGCCGCATTGCCCTGATCGGCGTGCGCAGCTCGGGCTTTTCGTAAACACCCATTGGCTGCGGCCCGCGCGGGATCACGCTCAGCAGCTCCATGCCGCTCACCACGCGGCCAACGCTGGTGATGTTCCGGTCCAGCTGGCGCGGGGACTGACCGGTGACCACGTAAAGCTCGCTGCCGTTGCTGCTGTCCGGCTCGGCGCCGCGGCCCGCACCCAGGGTTCCATAGCAATGGGCCAGCCACACCTGGCCGCTGTCGGGATCGCGTGCGGCGGGGAAGCCGTCCACGAAACCCACCTGTGCCGCCCAGCCGTCCCTGTCGGGCAGGGCGCTGAACTTGAGCCCCTCACTCTTGCGGGCGAATTCCGCAGGAAGCTTCGCCTTTGCCGTGCCCTGGGGCTTGGCGCTGGCCTCGCCCGCGGTCGGGTCGCCGAACTGGACCACGAAATTATCCTGCGAGCGATAGATGCTCAGCCCGTCCCAGAACCGCTCCCGTGCCAGGGTCTGGATGTTGGATGCATGCGCCGGCGCGAACTGCGGGGCCAGTTCAATGACCACGCGCCCGCCCTCCAGCTCCACGTAAAGCGTGTTGGCCGGGTCCAGCGTGCGCCAGGCGTCTGCAGGCGCGGCGTCGATGATTTCCTGCGCGCTCCGGTACTTGGGCGGCTCCGCAGCCAGCGGCAGGCAGATCAGGGCGACGGCGCAGGCCAGCAGGGCGGGGCGCAAGGACATGGGAGGTGGCCGGTGAGGTAAGAGGCCCGATTCTGCATGGCTCCCGGTCCATGACCAAGCAGGATGACTAATGGCACATTCGCTATACCTAACTCAACAATAGTATTCTCTCCAACCTAGCGGCGCACGCGAAGGGGAGGCAAATGAGCGATCCAGACCTGCAGCTGAAGAAATTCCAGAAGGAGCTGAGCGCGGGCACGGTGTCGCTGGCCCTGCTGGCGGTGCTGGCCAAAGCCGGTGAGCCCATGTACGGCTACCTGATCGCCAAGCAGCTTGAGCGAGTGGGCGAAGGGGTGCTCAGCGGCAAGCAGAGCGCGCTGTACCCCGTGTTGCGCAACCTGGAGGGCGCCGGTTTGCTGGACAGCTTCGTGGAGCCGTCCATGTCCGGCCCGCCGCGCCGCTATTACCGCATCACCGACGCAGGGCGGATCACCCTGCACGAATGGGTTGCCGCCTGGCGCGCAACCCGCGACTCCGTTGAATCCGTCCTGTTGGGGATATCCGAATGAACAGCACCCAGAGCCACCTGCCCACCACCATTCCCGAATACCTGGAACAGCTGCGTGCGGCACTGCGCGGCGCGGATCCGGCGATGATCCAGGACGCGCTGTACGACGCGGAGGAGTACCTGCGCGCGGAGCTTGCCGCACAGGCAGGCAGGAGCGAAGCCGAAGTCATCGCCTCGGTGGCCGGCAGCTACGGTGCACCGGCCGAAGTGGCCGAGATCTATCGCGACACCGAGGTCACGGTGAATCGTGCCATGCGCGCTCCGCTGCAGGCCGAGCGCAAGTCGGTACTCGGGCAGTTCTTCGGCGTGGTCGTAGACCCGCGCACCTACGGCGCGCTGTTCTACATGCTGCTGTCGCTGGCGACCGGCATCTTCTACTTCACCGTGGTCGTCACCGGCGCCAGCCTGTCGCTGGGCCTGTTGATCCTGATCGTCGGCATCCCATTACTGGTGCTGTTCCTGGCGCTGACCCGGGTGCTGTCGCTGGTGGAAGGCCGCATCGTGGAGACACTGCTGGGTGAGCGCATGCCGCGACGGCCCCTGTACACGCAGCGCGGCAAGGGCTGGCTGGAGCGGATCAAGGAGATGTTCACCGACGGACGCACCTGGACGGCGATGCTGTACTTCCTGCTGATGCTGCCGGTCGGTACCGCTTACTTCACCGTGGCAGTGACGTTGCTGTCGACGTCCGCTGCCTTGATCCTGTCGCCGTTGAGCCTGCTGGATGTCCAGATATTCAACTTCTGGTACGACGGCGAGAACCTGGTGGAGGCTATGCCATGGCTGGTGGTGCTGGCCCCCGTCGCCGGCATCGTATTGCTGTTCATCACCCTGCACGTGGCGCGTGTGGTTGGCAGGCTGCATGGCACCCTGGCCAAGCAGCTGCTGGTACGCAACGCGGTGGTGTAAATGCATGAGGTAGGAGCGCCCCATGGGCGCGAGCTTTTCAAACATGGCGCCAAGAGCTCGCGCCCATGGGGCGCTCCTACAGTTGATTGTCAGGCGTACTTGGCGATGAAATCGCGTACGTCGGGATACACCACCTCGCGCCAGCGGCGGCCGCTGAAGATGCCGTAGTGGCCGGCGCCCTTGACCGTGATGTGCTGGTGCCTGGACTTGGGAATGCCGGTGCACAGGCCGTGCGCTGCAGCGGTCTGGCCCAGGCCGGAGATATCGTCAAGTTCGCCTTCGATGCTCAGCAGGGCGGTCTTTCTGATGGCGGCGGGATTGACCAGCTCACCCTTGATCTTCCACTTGCCGCGCGGCAGCAGGAATTCCTGGAACACGGTGCGGATGGTGTCCAGGTAGTACTCGGCGGGCATGTCCAGGACCGCGTTGTACTCGTTGTAGAACTGGCGGTGCGACTCCGCGTCTTCCAGGTCGCCCTTGACCAGGTCGGCATAGAAATCCCAGTGCGACATGAAGTGGCGGCTGGGGTTCATGGCGATAAAGCCGGCATGCTGCAGGAACCCGGGGTAAACCTTGCGTCCTTCACCGGCATATGGCGCGGGCACGGTGTGAATCACGTGGTTCTGGAACCAGGACAGCGGGTTTTTCGTGGCCAGGTCGTTGACCTGGGTGGGGCTGTGGCGGGCGTCGATGGGGCCGCCCATCATCACCAGCGAACGCGGCGTGGCTTCGCCGCGTGCGGCCATCAGCGACACGGCGGCCAGTACCGGTACGGTCGGCTGGCACACGCTGATCACGTGCAGGTTTTCGGCGCCGATGTGGCGGATGAAATCCTCTACCGTGGCGACATAGTCATCCAGGCCGAACGCGCCCGCGTCGGCAGGCACCAGGCGTGCATCGATCCACTCGGTGACGTAGACCTTGTGGTCCTTCAACAGGGTGCGCACGGTGTCGCGCAGCAGGGTGGAATGGTGGCCAGACAGCGGCGCCACTACCAGCACCACCGGCTCCTTCTTCATGGCCGCGATGCTTTTCACTTCGTCCGTGTAGCGCTTGAAGCGCAGCAGGCGGCAGAACGGCGTGGCCAGGATTTCCTGCTCCACGACCGGCACGGAGGCACCGTTTACCTCGATCTTGTGGATGTTCCACGCCGGCTTCTCGTAGTCCTTGCCCAAGCGGTGCATCAGTTCATTGGTCGCCGACATGCGATCAGCGCCGGGCAGCGTGGACAGCCAGCTATTGGGGTCGGAAAAAATCCTTGCGCTGGCCTGGGCCTGGTGGATCCACGGGGCCATCAGGGTGCGGCTGAGTTCGTGCCATTGGTAAAGCATCATCAGGTGGAATCCAGCAAATCAGGTTGGGTGTTGCGTCGCAGCATACCGCAAAGCCCGGGCAGGCTCTTCACTTGCCCCTGCAGCGGGTAGCGGAGACCGGGAAGGGTGCGCTTGGGCGGAGTGGCAGGAGGCAAAGCCGAAAGCGACCCTTCGGAGGCCTCTCGCGCTGCGCACAAGCGCGGGGGCTAAGTCCGTTCCAATGCCGCCAGCTGGTCGGCAAGGGCCGCTGCCAGCCAGCAGTGCGACCCGACTGACTGCAGCCCGTGGGCATTGAATTGTTTCCGGTACCACGCCGCTGCGCGCGGCTGGAAATCGGCGTGATCGCCCTCGAATTCATCCTCGCGGGTGAAGGTTTCCAGGAAGGCGACACCGCCGCACAGCTCCGCCAGGCCGGGAAGGCCACGCTGCAGCTCGCGCGAGGGCAGGTAGTGCAATACGTCAGCACAAATCAGCAGGTCGACGGGAGGGCAGGGGCGCAGCAGGCCGAAGTCGCCGAAGCGGGCGTAGTGCAGGTTGCGTCGCTTGCCGTGCCTGCTGATTGCGAACGCGCTGCTGTCGAAGCCCAGGTAACGCAGTTTGGGCCGCAGCTTCAGCAACGGCGCGCGCCATGCGCCTTCGCCGCAGCCGATGTCCAGCACCGTGCGGATGGGCCGCTCCAGATAGTACTCGGCGCAGGCCACCGCCAGCGCCACCTTGCGCGCAAGCCGCCGCGGGCCACCGATATCGCTGCCGCGGTACCAGCGCTGGAAGTAGGCCTCGTCGTAGGGTTTGGGCATTTTTTGGGGATTGGGGATTGGGGATTGGGGAATGGAGATTCGGTATTCGGTATTCGGTATTCGGGATTGGCCGGGTGCTGTGCTGTCGTCGCTTCATCCACTCCGCTATCCTAGCGCCAGTCGAGTGGAGTCATGCGCATGTATTTCTGGGCCAAGACCCTGCACCTGGTGTTCGTCATTGCGTGGATGGCCAGCGTGTTCTACCTGCCGCGGATACTGGTCAACCTGACGGAAACAGCCGGCCAGGTGGACGTACAGGCGCGGCTGCAGCTGATGGGCAGGAAGCTGTATCGCTTCGGCCACGTGATGTTTGCCATCGCGGTGGCATTGGGGCTGCTGCTGTGGATGAAGTACCCCGTCGGCGGCGGCTGGATGCACGTCAAGCTGCTGCTGGTCGCCCTGCTGTTCGCACACTACATCGTCAGCGGACACTGGCTGGAGGCGGTGGCCAAAGGCCGCGCGCTGCCCTCGTCCGGGGCGTTGCGCTGGTTCAACGAACTGCCGGTGCTGCTGCTGGTGGCCGTGGTCTACCTGGTGTTGGCCCAGCCGTTCTGACGCGTGTGGCAGAAGCGCGCCTTGGGCACGAGCTCTTCTACGTTGACAGCGAAAACAGCCTGCGCCGATCAAGAGCCCGCACCCATGGGGCGCTCCTGCAGGTGCGGGTTACCGCTTCTCGAAGTCGGCAGGGGTTGGCAGTTGGACCGGCACGCCCGCGGCGTTGCAGGTTTTCGCGGCGCACAGGCGCTTGCGCAGCCGCGGCGTGGCCTGGACGATGAAGTGGTGCAGGGCGTTCTGCTCCACGGTGCCGCGCACGGCATCGCTGCCCGGTCCCGTTGCCCAGATACCCACGTCATCGGCGCCGTGCGACTCGGACTTCAACGGGACCAGCGCTTCCTGCAGGTAGTCCGGGTGTTCGGTGTCCATATCGCGAAGGTCCGGACGCCCCTGCACGGGCTCGAAGCTTCTGGGGGAATGCGGAAACGCCTTGCTGCCCGCCGGCTGGCGGTTGCTGGCGCCGGTGTTGCCGGGCCTATTGGCGTAGCTGAGCGTGGTGAACACCTTGCCGGTGGCGTCCAGCGTATATGCGGTGCCGTCGTCATCCTCGCCGCTCGGGCCGCGCACCTTGCCCAGGACGGGGTTGCCGCGTACCGGGTAGCCGTTGAAGCTGAGCGTGTGCGAGTGATCGGCGGTCACCAGCACCAGCGTGTCTTTTGCCGACGTGGCCGCCGGCGCCGCACGCACGGCATCGGACAGCGCAACGGTTTCATCCAGCGCGCGGAAGGCGTTGCCGTCGTGGTGTGCATGGTCCATGCGCCCGCTTTCGACCATCAGTACGTAGCCATCCGAACTGCGGGACAGGGTGTTGATGGCGGCGATGGTCATTTCAGCCAGGCTGGGTTCACCGTTGTCGGTCCGGTCGCGCTCGTGTTCGTACTGCATGTGGTCGGATTCGAACAGACCCAGGAGGGCAGGCGCCTGGCCGGCAGCGCGCAGCTGGCCGGTGTTCCAGACGTAGGCGCCACGCGGGTTGGCGCGCCGCCATTCCGCCACCAGGTCACGCCCGTCCAGGCGCTGGCCCACCTTGTCGTCCTGTTCGGAGTCGCGCTGCTCCACGGTGGTGAACTCGCGGCGGCGGCCGCCCAGAACCACGCTGGGCCCGCGACCGAAACGCGCAGCGGAAAGCAGCTGCTGGGCAATGTCGCGACAGCCCTGTTCGACGGCTTGCGCCGGCAGGTCGGCGTCGTTCTCCCAGCTGCGGCTTGGCGAATGTGCATAGGTTGCGGCCGGGGGTGGCATCGGTGAGCCGCGCCGTGGTGACGATGCCGGTCGCCATGCCGGCGCTGTCGGCCAGTTGCAGCCAGGTCGGCAGCGGCCGCTGCAGGCTGCCCGTGCAGTCATCGGTGCGCCCGGCGGCGAGCGCGATCGCGCCCCTGTGGCTCTTCACGCCCGTGCTTATGGCGGTCATGGTGCCGGCTGAATCAGGCGTCTGTGAATCGGTGTTGTAGGTCTTGCTCAGCGCTGTGAACGGGAACGATTCCCAGGCCTGCTGGTTCTCTTCGCCGCTGTCGCTCCTGCGCTGGCCTTCCAGGATGCGCGCGGCCGCCACCGTGGTCAGCCCCATGCCGTAGCCGATGAACAGGATCACGTTGCCCGCGCGCCCGCGCACGGCGCCATTGGCCGCTGCGCGCTCGGCGCCGCTGCGATACCACTCTGCCGCCGTCTCGGCCTTCGAACATGCGCCGGCTGGAGCGACTGAGGGGTCCATCCCCGCTGGCCTGGCGTGGGCATGCGGGCTGGCACATGCTGCCATCAGGGTGATGGCCAGGCTGCCGAGCGAGCTGGCGATGCGATAAATGCAGGGTGTCCTGCCTGGTGCGAGGGGCGACCAGATGACAAGCGGCTGCAGCGTCCTGCGGATGACACGCTGCCATCCCAGGGCTGCCGACGTCCCTGCAAGGCCTGGTGCGCTATCGTCCCCGACTACTCCATCTCAGGTTTCATCCATGCAGATCGTGTCGGCCTGGCTCAGGATCCCGTTCTGGCAGCGCGTGCTGGCCGGGTTCGTGCTCGGGGCATTGGCCGGCTGGGCCTTCGGACCCGCCGCCGAGACCTGGTTCGGCCCGCTCGGCACCCTGTACGTTACCCTGATCAAGATGATCGCGGTGCCGCTGGTGTTCTTCGCCGTGGTCAATGCGGTCAGCAGCCTGCACGGCCAGCAATCGGTCGCCGCGCTGGGTGGACGGACCTTCGCCTGGTTCGCGATTACCGCGACGCTGGCCGTATGCGTGGGCCTGGCGGTGGGCCTGTTGCTGCAGCCGGGCAAGGGACTGAGCGGACTGGCGATGGCGCCGGACTTCACCGTGCGCGAAGTGCCTTCGCCGGTGCAGGTGCTGCTGGACGTGGTGCCGGCCAATCCGTTCAAGGCGCTGGCCGATGGGATGATCCTGCAGGTGATCTTCTTTGCCGGGCTATTGGGCTTTGCGCTGGTGAAACTGGGCGAGCGCGTAGCTGGGCTGCGCAAGCTGGCCGCCGAGGCCAGCGACACCATGATCCAGGTCACCCGGTTCGTGCTGGAAATGACCCCGCTGGGCACCTTTGGCCTGATCGCCGCGCTGGTGGGCGCATACGGCTTCGAGAAGCTGCTGCCGCTGGGTACCTTCGTGCTGGCGCTGTACCTGGCCTGCGCGCTGCATATCGTGGTCGTGTATGGCGGGCTGCTGCTGGCGCATGGCCTCAATCCACTCAAGTTCCTGCGCGGCGCCGCGCCCGCCATGCAGGTCGCGTTCGTCAGCTCCTCCAGTTTTGCCTCGCTGCCGGTGGCGCTGCGCAGCGTCACCCATAGCCTGGGCGTCGACCGCAGCTATGCGGCGTTCGCGGTGCCGCTGGGCGCCAGCATCAAGATGGATGGCTGCGGCGCCATCTACCCGGCGCTGAGCGCGATGTTCGTGGCCCAGTATTTCGGCCTGGAGCTGAGTGCCTCGCAGTACTTCATCATCCTGCTCGCTTCAGTGCTCGGCAGTTTTGGCACCGCAGGCGTTCCCGGCACGGCCATCGTGATGGTGACGCTGGTGCTGAGCGCCGCGGGCCTGCCGCTGGAAGGCATCGGCTACCTGGTCGCGATCGACCGGGTGCTGGACATGATGCGCACCATGACCAATGTCACCGGGCAGATGCTGGTGCCGGTGCTGGTGGCCAAGGAAACCGGACTGCTGGATCGCCAGGTGTACGAAACGGCCGCCAGCAACGTGGGCGTGGAGGGCGGCGAGGAGCGGGATCCGGCCTAGCAGCCGGCCATCCCGCCCTCCGCATTGTCCACACTTGCGCGAGGTGCGGTCCCGGCGCGGCCGCCGGACAGCCCGCGGTGGCGGCAGGATGACGTTCAGCATCGCCCATTGCGCGCCGGCTCCGACGGTGCGGCGTGACTTATGGCCGGCGTGTGCCGCCTTGCGCGCGTGTACGATGCCTGTTCCTTACGTCAAGCCAGAGACTGCCATGCGCGCGCGTCATTTCATCCTGCTGCTGGCTGCGCTGTGTGCGGCCCCGGCCGCCTTCGCCGCCGATACCGACCGCTGGAACCTGCCCGTTTCGGTGAAGAAGCTCGACAACGGACTGACCGTGGTCGTATCCGAAGACCACAGCGTGCCGGTGGTGGGCGTCAGCGTGGTGTACGGCATCGGCATGCGCCTGGAGCCGCGCAAGCGCACCGGCTTCGCGCACCTGTTCGAGCACCTGATGTTCGAGGGCTCGGCCAATGCGCCGGAAGGCACCTTCGACCGTGTCATCACCGGAGGAGGCGGCCGCAACAACGGCTCCACCCGCGCCGACTTCACCAACTACATCGCGACAGCGCCGGTGTCCGCGCTGGAGCCGATCCTGTGGCTGGAAGCCGACCGCATGCGCATGCTCGACTTCAGCCCCGCTACGCTGAAGAACCAGCAGGACGTGGTGAAGGAGGAAATCCGCGTCAACGTGCAGAACCAGCCCTACGGCGGTTTCATGTGGATCGACATCGGCACTCACGCTTTCCAGAAGTGGGAGAACAACCATGACGGCTACGGCAGTTTCGAGGACCTGGAGAACGCCAGCCTGGAAGACGTCAAGGCCTTCCACCGCGACTACTACGGCCCCAACAACGCCGTCCTCGGCATTGCCGGCGACGTGACCCCGGAGCAGGGATTCGCCCTGGCCGAGAAGTATTTCGGCGGCATCGCGGCGCGACCTACGCCCCCCGCGCCGGATTTCAGCGAAGGCCTGAACACCGTGGAGAAACGCATCCAGCAGGGCGACAAGCTGGCCCAGGTGCCGGCCATTGCCGCCGCCTGGAAGATGCCCGACCGCGGCAGCAAGGACCAGGCGCCGATGGCGGTGCTGGGTGCGCTGCTGGCCAATGGCGATGCGTCGCGTTTCTACCAGGGCATGGTCAAGGGCCGCGAGCTGGCCCTGAACGTTGAATCGCTTTACGGCCTGACCAGCGAGTGGGAGTACAACGGCCCCACGCTGTTCACCGTATTCGCCCTGTACAAGCCCACCACCGACGCCGACGCCATGCTGGCGGCGATGGACGAGGAAATCGCCAGGGTGGTGAAAGAAGGCGTCGATGACGCCACCCTGCAGCGGGTCAAGACCCAGCTGCTGGCCGAGTGGTACGACGGCCTGGAGATGTTCATGAGCCGGGCCGATACCCTGGCCAAACTGCAGTTGATGTGGGGCGACGCCGAGGTTGCCAACCAGATTCCCGGCTGGATCGACGCGGTGACTTCTGACGACGTCAAGCGCGTCGCCGCCACCTATCTGACCACCGCCAACCGCACCGTCATCGACCGCAAGCCGGTGGCGATGCTGCCC
>Ga0136636_10002578_pt1 | contig 10812 bp, 9 predicted proteins | sample AntDrymUQ8522106_2_FD_104653 | JGI IMG/M metagenome (GOLD analysis project Ga0136636, IMG submission 104653) | Polar desert sand microbial communities from Dry Valleys, Antarctica - metaG UQ852 (21.06) | ecosystem: Environmental > Terrestrial > Soil > Desert | place: Antarctica: Dry Valley... | reverse complement strand
TGCGGCGCGAAGCGCCGCAACTCGTCTTCTGGTTTCTCAAGTGGCGACAGCTAGACATCACCACTTGTTGATCACTTTTACAACTTTTGATTTCGTAATGCCAATGAGCTAGCCACGACACTTATAGAACTTAGCGCCATTGCTAACCCTGCGATCGTGGGATTTAGGGAAATTCCAAAGTTAGGGTAGAGAACTCCTGCGGCGATCGGTAAGGCGAGAGTGTTATAAGCGAATGCCCAAAACAAATTTTGACGAATTTTATTAAAGGTGGCGCGACTTAGTTGAATTGCCGGTACAACATCGCTGATGTCATGACGCATGAGCACAATATCGGCGGTTTCCATTGCCACATCCGTGCCAGAACCAAGAGCAATACCTACGTGAGCACTAGCCAAGGCAGGTGCATCATTCACGCCATCACCAATCATCGCTACGATCTGACCTTCGCTGATTAGTTTGACGATCGCGGCGGCTTTGCCATCGGGCTTAATTTCGGCGATCGCTCTTTCTGGGGGAATGCCTAGCTGATTAGCGATCGCCACAGCCGTTTCTTGGCGATCGCCCGTGAGCATCCAGACCTGTAGCCCCATATTAATGATTTGGCGAATAACTTCTGGGGCTTCGGGCTTGAGGCGATCCCGCAGTGCGATGATCCCCGCTAGATGTAGGCTTTTGCCATCGGAAGTTGCCACAAAAATAGGAGTTTTGCCAAATTCGGCTAACTGTTGCGATCGCTCAAGCATCTCCTCAGAGATATCCACATTACGATCCTGTAACCAAACGCTATTACCGACTAAAACTACTTCGCCCGTGGACATGACTGCCTCCACTCCACAGCCCACTACCACTTGCGATGATCTAGTGGATAAGAGTTCGATATTTAATTCTGCGGCCTTGGCGATCGCAGCAGCCCCCAGAATATGATTTGCTCCCACTTCGGCACTGGCGGCTAACTGTAAAATTCGCAGGGCAGAACTAGGAACTTCTCGCACTAAGCTTTTAAATGTGGTTTGCTCAATTAGTGTGCGTCCAAAAACGATTAAGTCATTGGTGATTACATCGGTAACTTCGGCTTTGCCTGTGGTTAAGGTTCCTGTCTTATCAAAAATTACAGCCGATAATTGATCAATTTTCTCTAGGCTCGCCCCACCTTTAATTAAAATTCCTTTTTCCGCACCAATACCTGTGCCGACCATGATCGCAGTGGGAGTTGCCAAACCCAGCGCACAGGGACAAGCAACCACTAGAACTGCGATCGATAGCCGCAAGCTAAATACGATTTCGGCATGGAGTAATCCATACCAAATTAAAAATGTGGAGGCAGAGATCGCCATGACCGAGTAAGCAAAATATCCCGCCACGCGATCGGCTAGATTTTGAATAGGGGCTTTACTAGTCTGTGCAGACTCCACAAGAGCGACGATTTGCGCCAAAGTTGTTTCAGAACCAGTTTGTACAACTTTGACTACGAGCGCTCCTGTCAAATTTAGGGTCGCGCCTGTAACGGTCGTGCCGACTCGCTTCACAACAGGGCTTGACTCGCCCGTGAGCATTGACTCGTCAACACTAGAGCTACCGCTAATAACTTCACCATCAACAGGAATTTTTTCGCCAGACCAAACCACAATGCGATCGCCAACTTGCAAATCTTCCACAGCGATCGGCACTTGTAAATCTCCGTCAGAGCTATTTACTAACAGGCGGGCGCTGTCTGGCTGCAAATTCATTAAGGTGCGAATAGCTTTGGAAGCTTTGCCCTTAGCGCGTTCTAGTAAAGCCTGACCCAGCAGGACAAATCCCAATAGCATTACAGGCTCTTCAAAAAAGCACTGCCAATTTAACTGCGGTACAAATAAAGCAACTGTGCTGGCTAAATAAGCAGAAATCGTTCCTAACCCCACTAAAGAGTTCATGTTAGGGGCGCGATACCAGAGAGATTTCAAGCCATCCCACCAAATTGGGCGACCAATCCAGCCAAGCGCGATGGTGGAGACTAGCCAATGGGCATACATATTGCCAACTAGAGGCAAATCGGCAACTCCAATCAAGCCTAAGTGTCCAATGATCGCCAGAATCACTAAAAAAGCGGGAATAGCAATTTCTCGCGTAATTCCGAACCAAGAATCTTGAATAATATTTTCTGAATTAGCTCGTTGAGTACCTTGTTTGCTTTTATCAATTAATTCAGCCGCAAAACCTGCCTTAGCGATCGCCTCAAGAAGTCGTGGTGTCAGCCTCTCTGCTGCATAATCACCTTCATAGACTACCGTTGCTCTTTCGGTTAATAAATTGACACTTGCCGCTTTTACTCCTTCGCAAGCAAGCAAACGCTTTTCCACTGTTGCTACGCAGCCTGCACATTTCATGCCTGAGATCCCTAAAGATAGGCTACTAGGCTGAGGGTTAGGTTTGGTTATCGATTGAGAAACTACCACAAGCTTGTATCCGAAACTTACGAAAAAATTAATAATTCATCATTGGTCTTGTATACAGCGCTTTGCGCTGTCATAAAACCCAGAGATCTCTTTGAAACGGGCGCTTCGCGCCCATTTCAAAGAGATCTCTGTACCCCTTAAAGTCTCAATAGACTGTAAGGCTCTATAGTTACTCCCTTCTTTACCAGTGGAATGATTGGTGATGCGTGGCGAAGCCACGCATCACCAATCATTCAGGAGTAGTACTAAAAGCTGATAGCCACAAAGCAAGACATAGAGTTAGCATATACGGAAATCTAGTTTGATTTATTTTGTAATTGTTCGTAACTTCAATTGATTAATGTTTTAGATGCTTATCATCAAAATCTGCGAGTAGAATGCTAGTAGAAAAACTTAATCATGTGAATTGCTTAGGTTTACATCGGTTACTTAAGTTACTTAAGTTACTTAATGATTTACTAGTTTTTTAGATTTGACCTATTGGTTCAAAATTTTCTGACAATGAGTTAACTAATGTCCATTCCCGACAGCGAGTTTTCTATTTATTTTTGGGGCGTGCGAGGGAGCATAGCGACACCTGGGGCAGATACTGTTCGTTATGGTGGTAATACTCCATGTGTGGAAATGCGTTGTCAAGGAGAACGGATTATCTTTGATGGTGGCACAGGCATTAGAGTGTTAGGGCAATATTTGCTTAAAGAAATGCCTGTCAAGGCAAGTATTTTTTTCACCCATAGTCATTGGGATCATGTGCAGGGATTTCCTTTTTTCACTCCTGCATTTATCAAAGGAAATCTGTTTAAAATTTATGGCAAAATTGCTCCGACAGGGCAAACGATGCAAGATCGGCTAGAAGAGCAGATGCATCACCCTAACTTTCCTGTGCCACTAGGGGTAATGGCTTCATGCTTAGAGTTCTTTGATATTAAAGTGCCAAGTGTGATTGAGCTTAGTAATGGTGTTACGGTTGAGACAGGAATGCTCAATCATCCAGGGGAAGCTACGGGATATCGAGTTACCTGTGGCGATCGCGTAGCTGTATATGCTACTGATACCGAACACTTTAGCGATCGCCAAGATGAAAACTTAATCCATCTGGCTCGCAATGCGGATGTCTTAATCATGGATGCCACTTATTCTGATGAGGAATATTGGTCAGATAAATCGCCAAAGGTGGGGTGGGGGCATTCGACTTGGCAAGAAGCAATTAAGGTGGCTGAAGCTGCTAATGTCAAAACTCTAGTAATTTTTCACCATGATCCTCTGCATAGCGATGAACAACTAGATGAATTTGGTCGTTTAGCGAAGGAAAGATTTGCAGGAGCAGTGATGGCAAGGGAGGGAATGTGTATCTCAATTCCGATTCGTGCTGACGCTAAACCTCTGGTCAAGGTTTGAGCAATAAAGGGGTGGCAGTAAAAAGCACTGCCACCCCTTTATTGCTTATTGAGGCTTTAAAGGTTACAAAGAAATTTTTGAAAGTGCCGCTTCGCGGCACTTTCAAAAATTTCTTTGGGTTTTACAAAAGCGTAAAGCGCTGTATGGCTAAAAAAAAGCTTTACTGTACTAATCTTAGATTTATTAACAATTTTTGAATAAGCCCCTTTTTATGAAACGCATTACCCTGCTCGGCTCAACTGGTTCAATCGGTACACAGACTCTAGATATTGTTGCCGAATATCCTGAACAATTGCAAGTTGTGGGAATGACTGCGGGGGGGAATATTGATTTGTTTGCTCAGCAAATTCGTCAGTTTCGTCCTGAAATTGTGGCGATCGCTAACCAAAAAAAATTAGCAGATCTCCAAGAAGCGATCGCTGATCTTGAGACTAAGCCAATCGTGCTTGTAGGATCTGAAGGTATTGAGACTGTGGCATCCTATGGCGACTCCGAAGTAGTGGTGACAGGGATTGTTGGATGTGCGGGGCTATTGCCAACGATTGCCGCCATTAAAGCTGGTAAAAATATTGCCCTTGCCAATAAAGAAACTTTGATCGCGGGGGGAGAGGTGATCGTGCCGTTGGTTAAAAAACATGGCGTGAAGCTATTACCAGCCGATTCTGAACATTCTGCAATTTTTCAATGTTTGCAAGGGGTTCCCGATAGAGGGCTGCGGCGAATTATCCTGACTGCTTCAGGTGGTGCGTTTCGCGATCGCCCTACCGAGGAGCTTGCTTCTGTTACCGTTGCTGATGCCCTAAAACATCCTAACTGGGCAATGGGTAAAAAGATTACCATCGACTCGGCGACGCTAATGAATAAAGGTTTAGAAGTAATTGAAGCGCATTACTTATTTGGGGTTGACTATGACCAAATTGAGATCGTGATCCATCCTCAAAGTATTGTCCATTCCTTAATTGAGCTAGAGGATACTTCGGTGCTAGCTCAGCTTGGTCTGCCTGATATGCGGTTGCCCCTGCTCTATTCTCTATCCTATCCAGAGCGAATTCCTACCCAATGGGAACGTCTTGATCTCGTAAAGTGTGGCACTTTAACATTTCGCGCCCCCGATCATCAAAAATATCCCTGCATGGATCTTGCCTATGCGGCAGGGCGTGCAGGTGGAACTATGCCTGCGGTGTTGAACGCGGCAAATGAACAGGTGGTGGAATTATTCTTACAAGAAAGAATTCGCTATGTGCAGATTGCTGACTTAATTAAATATGTATGCGATCGCCACAACCATGTTGCTAAACCAGAACTCGAAGATATTCTGGAAGCTGATCAATGGGCGCGGAAAGCTGTGGTTGAGCAAGTAATGCTCAAGGTTTAACCAAAAAACAAACCCAAAAAGCTGTGGCGCACGCGCAGCGTGCGCCACAGCTTTTTGGGTTTTAAGGTTTCTTTCGCTTACTTACTTAATGTAGAAAGAAATATTTGGGTGTTATGAGCGATCGCCAAAAATCGTGGTTAAAATAGCATCACCAAATCAGCCATCTCCCAACTGTGAAACTCCTTCAGATTTTTCAGGTACTACCATTTTTTGATCGCACTGTCGATAAGTGGGCAACAGAAGCACGTCTCTTGAGATGGCTGACTTTTTTATGGCTATTTGCAGGTTTAGCAATTTTATTTTCTGCATCCTATCCCGTCGCGGATTTAGCATTTAAAGACGGCACACTCTACTTCAAGTACCAACTAGCTTGGGCTGTGATTGGATTACTGATTTTTAATGTGGTTGTCCATTTGCCTTTGCGGGCTTTGCTCAAGACTAGTCCAATATTTTTATTTATCATCCTAGCCTTGCTATACGCAACCCATATTCCTGGATTGGGTACAACTCGCAATGAGGCGACTCGATGGTTATCTCTCGGCTCTAGCTCTTTTTTGTTACAGCCATCGGAGCTGATCAAACCATTTTTGATTTTGCAGGCTGCTCAACTTTTTGGTAATTGGCAGCGCACCCCTTGGAAAGTAAGGATTGGTTGGCTGCTAGTATTTATGTTTGTTTTGGGTGGCATTTTGATGCAGCCTAGCTTGAGTGTGACCGCCCTTTGTGGCATTACCCTCTGGTTGATTGCCTTGGGGGCAGGGCTGCCGACTATTCAATTATTAGGCACTGCGGCTCTAGGCTCTTTTGTGGCGATCGCCAGTGTTAGCTTTAGAGAATATCAACGCCGCCGCATCATGTCATTCCTTGATCCTTGGCAAGATCAAGCAGGTGATGGATATCAGTTAGTCCAGAGCTTGATGGCGATCGGTTCAGGAGGACTATGGGGAACTGGCTTTGGTTTATCGCAACAGAAACTATTTTTGCCAATTCAGTACACAGACTTTATTTTTGCAGTTTTTGCTGAAGAATTTGGCTTGTTTGGTGGTATCTGCTTGCTGTTATTGGTGTTGATCTACGGCACGATTGGACTAGCTGTGACCTATAAATGTAAAGATCCTGTAATTCGCTTAGTTGCTCTTGGTTCAACATCCCTGATTGTGGTACAAGCCCTCTTGAATGTGGGTGTAGCGACAGGCGTTTTACCGACTACTGGCTTACCTTTTCCTTTCCTAAGTTATGGAGGTAGCTCGACCATATCTTGTTTGTTTATTGCGGGGCTGTTAATCCGTGCTGCGAGGGAGATGGCAACTGCGGATGTGGTGATTCCTTTTGCGCGTAGCGATCGCCAAGGGACTAAAAATAAGCGCTCCGAAAAAAGCGAAACTTCAAGACGGCGATCGCATACAGTAGGCTAGAGATTAATCTGCTATTAGTCTCTATAATTTTGGGAAATGCAACTTTAACTGATGTCTGAAATTGATCTGAACTCGCCTTCTGGTTACCTAGTCCTGTTGCGTAATCGTCAGTTTTTAGCACTATGGTTTGCTCAAATATTGGCTCAGCTCGTAGATAAAGTGGTTTTGATTTTATTGATTGCTCTGGCTGTCGCTGATGGGGGGGGAGATCTCAATACTCGCGAATCGTCGATTATGATCGCGATGACTATGCCAGCTATATTTTTAGGCTCGATCGCAGGCATTGTTGTGGACTGGAATCCCAAGCGAGAGGTTTTGATTTTATGTAATTTTTTACGCGCAGCTTGTTTATTTGCAATTCCCTTAGCCCCACGCTCCTTGCCAGTACTGTTGCTGATTACTTTTACTATTTCTACTTTTACCAATGTTTTTGCTCCCGCAGAACAATCTGCGATCGCCCTTGTCGTTCCTAAAAGTGAGCTTTTACCTGCCAATGCATTATTCACAATTACAGAAGTGGGATCTTTAATTGTGGGGTTTGCGATCGGTGCGCCACTGCTTGCCTTGACGCTAGGGCTATTTCCTCAGGCTACAACCTTTAGTCGTGAAGTTCTACTGGGGAGCTTGTACTTGATTTCTGGATTGCTTCTATTTGCCCTACCAAAAGATGAAATTATTCATCCTAAAAAAGTCGGCTCAGGAATTTGGTCTGATCTCCGCGATGCTTTTCAATATGTGCGACACAATCATTTAATTGGCGGTGCAATGATACAGCTAACATTGCTGTACGCAGTTTTAGGGGCAATGCAAAAACTATCGATCAACCTTGCCGAAGTTGTTACAGGTAATCGTGAAGAGTTTGGGTCTTTTGTGGCTTCAGTTGGTGTTGGTCTGGCGATCGGCGCATTGTTACTCGGCAAATTTGGCAAAAGGTTTTCCCGTCGTCCCTTGCCACTTTTAGGATTTATGGGAATGTCGTTCGGCTTGCTGATGTATGCCTTTGTGACAAATCTTTGGCTGGCTTGGATGATTGGCGCTTTTATTGGTGTAAATGGTGCTTTTATCGTAGTACCTATGCGAACTGCGATCCAAGAACATACTCCTGAAAATATGCGCGGTAAAGTGTTTGGCTTGCTAAATAATGGTGAAAATATTGCCGCCAGCTTACCATTGGCTTTAGTCGCTGTGTCTTTAGATTTCCTGACAGGTGTATTTGCGACGCAGGGGGGCGGCAATCAGAAAATCGGTTTTCAAATTGTATTAGTCGTGCTTAGCCTGATTGTCTTTGCTCTTGGCTCTTGGGCATGGAAGAGAACTAAGAAAGCTTTAGAAAACGTGCTTTAAAAATTAAAAAACCCTACAATTTTGGCGAATCCAAAACTGTAGGGTTTTTTAGGCTTAATACTAAGCGATCGCTTCTTGCACGATTGTTGCTAACTCACCGCGAGTATTCAATTCCATCACAATGTCACAGCCGCCAACAAATTCTCCATCAATGTAAACTTGTGGAAAAGTTGGCCAGCTAGAAAATTCCTTGAGTCCTTGACGCAATTCAGCATCTTCAAGAATATTCGCAGTTTCATAGGAATGACCTAGAGAGTTAAAAACCTGCACAATTGCTGCGGAAAATCCGCACTGAGGCTGTTGGGGAGTGCCTTTGATGTAGAGCATGATTTTATTGCTGCTAATCTGACTTTCGATTTTAGTTTGCAGAATAGGACTGAGCATATTAATTGGCAGGCTGGTTATTACTAAACTTTCTATTGCTACTATAGCAATCTTGATTACACATCATGCTTGGCTTTCCAGATTGGATAGTCAGATCTTGGTGAACGCAAGCACTCCTCCACGACTTCTGCAACATTGCGCCAATTTATATCTTCTCGTCCGAGTAGTTCACGTAGCTGTATTAAAGTGTCTTCTAATTCCAAGTTGAATTTTTCAAAAGGCAATGGCGATAAAGAGCGTTCAGGAGCTTGAATAACTTTGGTTAAAGCCTCTTTGACTATGCTAATAATCTGCTGCGTCATTTCAGACTTAACTCTTTGTCTAAGATTTTGTAATCCCTTGCGGCTGGTGGCATACATTGGAGGTAGACGATTTAAAACGTAGGCAGTCACATCGTCGATGCTAATTTTTTGCTGCATTAATTCATCAAGGCGCAGTACACGGCGCTCAATAATTGCCGCCACAAGGCTTTCTAAAATATTGCTGTACCGATAGACTGTGCCAGACATATAAGATTCAAAATCCTTTATCTCTGCTGTTATTTCTTGTTCGGTACGATTATTCTTGGTTGCGTTTGCTAATACAGAAGAATTGGTACGCCGGCGCACAGCATAACTACGAGCTAATAAGGAATTACGCCGATCTAAACTTACATAAGTGCCGTTAGAGAGGCTTTGGTAATAGCCTGAATTTAATGCATCTCGAACAATTTCTGGAACATCTTTCCACTTGAGATATTCTTTGCTAAACAGTTTCCGCAACTTAGCGAGCGATCGAGCTTGACTAATTAATTCATGGGCAGGAATTGGATCAGTTTGCCTGAGTGAATCGCTCTGAGTACTCAAAAAGCCATTACGCACGGTCTTGGTTATCGCCGCGCCCATTTCTTGAGCTGCCTTTTTGCGCTGCTGTACCCAGCCTCGTTGGGTTGTTGCATACATTGTGGGCAATCGATTAAGCGTATAAGCTATGACTTCACTAAGATCAACCCGCTTTTTGACATCCGCTCCCAGTTTTTTGTACTGAGACTCCGCCTCTTCGATTACTAATTCTTCAAGCGCATTTCTACAACTGCTCATATAAAACCCTTCTGTTTTGAGAAGTAGATGTGCCGAGCCACAGCTTCATTTAACTTTAATAAAGTCTTAAACTATAGCATAAAAGTAAATTGCTGTAATTGCGTAAAAGTTTGTGCCAGCAATCCTGATTGTGAAAATAATTTTGGGATTTTCAGCGCATTAGGTGCTGAAAATCCCAAAATTGATAATTTAAAGAGCCAGCCATTGGGCTGGCTCTTTAAATTATCAAAAATCATTGGTAGTCGTTTCAGGAACGGTCGTTCTCGACATACCTGCGATCGCCCGCAGGTTTTGGCAACGAATCAACTCTGTAAATTCAGGACTATTACGACCTGACAACCTAGCTGCATTGGGGATTGCCTCAAGCAACACCTTTGCCGCTTCAGCTTCACGATATCCCCGTTTTTGAGCTACAGCGATCGCCTCTTTATCCGCCGCTAATCTGACCTGTGAGCTTTTATTAGCGCGCAAAACTTGATTAACACCCACAGTCCCAAGCAAAAACGCGATCGCAATCCCTGTAACATCTCCCTGAAGTCCTTCCACAACTCCGCCGAGCATCGCCATGGCGGCTACACCTTTATAGACTCCAAACTGCAACCACTTAGTTTGCTCTCGCCAACTAATTTCATGTAGTAGGAGCAGATCTCGCTCAGCTTCGGGTAACTGTCGCCACAACCGAAAATTTATACTCACTTGCGTACCTTTTTTCCAAGGCAAAATCTCGGAACTAGAAATTAACTCGATCTGTTCAGGTTTCGACTTAATCGCGGTATGCATTCGCCAAGAGGCATTTAAGAGATCGCGCAAACGAACAATTTCTTCGTTAATATTCATAAGTAAGATTTATCCTAATAGCCAATATCGCAACCATGAGCAATAACTTAACCATCAACGATGCTGAGCGGATCTTATGGGAGCTTAGTGATTTAGACAATGAAACTGCAACTTTAGACCACCGAAGTCAAATCTGCGAAGCTCTGGATTATCTAACTAGTCAGGCTGATTATCTCATTTTTGGGGTCTGTGCTGATACCGTTGCTGAGGCTCTGTTAGTTTTAAAAAAATACACAAGTTACTTTCATTACGAGCTTCCTAGCGGTGATTTGCCATTGATTAATGATGGCGTGTATCTCAAATATAATCCCCGTCGTCCTCGCTATCACTGCGACAGCTATAAAGGTAATTATCGCGGGGTTTTGTTATCCTTCCATACAGATTTTACCGATGGGTATAGCGGTACTCATGGTCATTTCCCACTAGATCTCTTTTAACCACGATACTCCCTTTCCAGTAAATAATTAGCGGTGCGCGGCTTCGCCGCGCACCGCCAATAGGGATTGGAGTTGCGGCGCGAAGCGCCGCAACTCTATCTAAAATAT
>Ga0136636_10002576_pt1 | contig 10817 bp, 5 predicted proteins | sample AntDrymUQ8522106_2_FD_104653 | JGI IMG/M metagenome (GOLD analysis project Ga0136636, IMG submission 104653) | Polar desert sand microbial communities from Dry Valleys, Antarctica - metaG UQ852 (21.06) | ecosystem: Environmental > Terrestrial > Soil > Desert | place: Antarctica: Dry Valley... | reverse complement strand
CTGCCAGTTTTGTTCGGTGGAAAAATGGGACCTTTGCGTATTGGGGTTGGACCTGTTGCAACCATGGTTATAAAAAGTAAATCGGAGTTAAAAGACATTGATCAGTTTAATGATAAATTTAAAAAAGCAACTTTTGGTTATCAGGTTGGTATTGGACTTGATATTTGGAAGCTTGCTTTCGATGTTAAATATGAAGGGAATCTAAGCCGTTTAGGTGATGGCGTTACTATAGCAGGTTCCACAAAGTCATTCGACAGCCGGATGAGCCAATGGATTTTTGGTGTAGCTCTTTTCTTCTAGTATTTTACAAAAATTAAGTTGATAATTTTATCTAATTCACGGGCGTCGACTTCATCGAACGAAGCAAGTTCGCTGCTGTCGACGTCTAATACTCCTATAATTTTACCCTCAGGTGTTTTTACCGGTACTACAATTTCTGATTTCGACCGGGAATCACATGCAATATGATCGGGAAACTGATGCACATCTTCCACTACAACCGTTCTCGCCTTATTAATCCCTGCCCAGCATACACCTTTATTTTTTTCAAGTTCCTGGCAGGCAACAGGTCCCTGATAAGGGCCAACTTGCAATTTATCTTCATTTAGAAGATAAAATCCTGTCCAAAAAAAATACTCCATTTTATGATGTAAAACTGCCGCTATAGTAGCCATGCGGGAAACCGGATTGTCACATTTATGCATTAACGCCTCAATTTGTGTATATAAACGTTGATAACGGCCTTCCTTTTTAACTTTATCCATTGTAGTAAATTTGGGTTTACAAAAATAGAATTTTAGTTAATACATATGATAATTTCACTGTTGTCAATTCGAATGAAGTGAGAAATCTTATCATTAATTAGTATACCTGCAATGCTGTGATAATTTATAGTAATAACATCCATTTTCATTGTAGGGCTCAGTTTCTTAAAAATTAGGATACATTGATCCGCTTCATCATAATTGATTCTATAACTTTTAAAATCAGCATTCCCAAAAAAATATTACTTTTGCACCTCCTAAAATAGTGTCAAAACTATTTAATTTAATTCATTTTGCGTCTATTTAGGATTACACAATAATTTTTTATGGGTTTTTTAGAAGAAATAAAAAGAAGACGAACTTTTGCGATTATAAGTCACCCCGATGCTGGTAAAACAACTTTAACTGAAAAGTTGCTTTTATTTGGAGGGGCTATCCATGTTGCAGGTGCTGTAAAATCGAATAAAATTAAACGTACAGCCACTTCCGATTTCATGGAAATTGAAAAACAGCGTGGTATTTCAGTGGCTACTTCTGTAATGGGTTTTGAATACAACGATATTAAGGTAAATATCCTCGATACACCTGGTCACCAGGATTTTGCAGAGGATACTTTCCGCACTTTGACTGCTGTGGATAGTGTAATTATTGTTATCGACTGCGCCAAAGGTGTTGAAGCACAAACAAGAAAGCTGATGAATGTTTGCCGCATGAGAAATACACCGGTGATGGTGTTCATCAATAAACTCGACCGTAATGGGATCGATCCTTTCGATTTACTCGATGAAATTGAAAAAGAACTTCAGATCAGGGTCCGTCCATTAAGCTGGCCCATTAGCATGGGGCCAACATTTAAAGGGGTTTACAATATGTTTGAGGAAAAACTCAGTTTATTCACTGAAGTCGAGAAATCAACGATTGGTAATACTGTTGAAGTTAAAGATATAAACAGCGACGAACTGGAAGGATACATTGGCAGTTATGCCGGCAGACTTCGTGAGGATCTTGAACTGCTGCAAGGAGTTTATTCTCCTTTTGAAGCGAATGAATATCGTGCCGGTAAATTGGCTCCTGTCTTTTTTGGCAGTGCCTTAAATAATTTCGGTATAAGGGAATTACTCGATTGCTTTATTCAAATAGCACCCACACCAAAATCATTCGAAACACTTGAAAGGGTTGTAAATCCTGAAGAAGAAAAACTCTCAGGTTTTATTTTTAAAATACATGCGAATATGGATCCGAATCACCGCGATAGGATCGCATTTCTTCGCGTTTGTACCGGGAAATTTGAACGGAATAAGAACTTTTTTCATGTACGACTTAAAAAACAGTTAAAATTCGCCAATCCTACTTCTTTTATGGCGGATAAAAAATCGGTTATAGATGAAGCTTTTCCTGGAGATATTGTTGGTATTCACGATACCGGGAACTTCAAAATTGGAGACACCCTAACCGAAGGGGAACAGATCCATTTCAAAGGTATTCCAAGTTTCTCTCCTGAGCTGTTCCGATATGTCGAAAATGCTGACCCGATGAAATTTAAGCAACTGGCGAAGGGACTTGATCAATTGATGGATGAAGGAGTAGCGCAGCTCTTTTTAAATAAAAGCAACAACCGGAGGATTATTGGAACTGTTGGAGCCCTTCAGTTTGACGTAATTCAATACAGGTTAGAACACGAATATGGAGCGCAGTGCCGTTACGAACATATTCAGTTGTATAAGGCCTGCTGGATTGTTTGTGACGATCGTAAAGAACTGGAAGAATTTAAAAAACGTAAATACCAGTACATTGCTGAAGATAAACATGGACGTGATGTGTTTTTAGCCGATTCGGCCTATACATTACAAATGGCGCAGGAGAAATTTCCTAAAATTAAATTTCACTTTACTTCGGAGTTTTAGTCTAACATACATAAAATAAAAGAGGCTGCTTTATGTCAGATTTGACATAAGGCAGCCTCTTTTATTTTTTCTTAATTTTTATATGGCTCCAGAATAGTTGTAAAATGATATTCCTGGGGAGTAACCCTGTATTTGTCCAATACAGAAATAGCAGTACATCCTACACCACTGGTTGCATAATCAAGGTTGAAAGTATAATCGTCAACCTGAGTGAGCTGATACGGATAACGAGCCCTCGTAAGCTGATCGGTTGTATATACCTGAGCACTGAAATTAAACAATTTGTCACCTTTCACTTTTAATCCATATCCATCGGCCGACTCCAGTTTTACCCAACGTGCATCAGTCCGGCAACCATAATCCTGTGGCACCAGATATTTCTCTTTCATATCCTGAACATAGCTTTTATAAATATTGATTTTGGCACCGGTTTTTCTGTCGGGATAATTTTCAAAAGGACCGCGACCATACCAGGTAACCAGATTCAGATCTTTAGCCATGCTCCATTGCAAACCTGTTTTTGGAAGCCATAAAGGCATATCGCCCTGAGGAGTCAATGTATGCTCAATTGTTATTGTTCCTTCTCCGGTGATAGAATAAATATAATGGTTTTCAAAAGCTGTGGAATAGTTGTTTCCTTCAGCATGATCATAAACTTCAACAATTATTTTGTTGTCTTTTTTGTAACTCAAAAATTTATCGAGTTTAAATTTTAAGTTATCAATTCCATAGGAATACCAACTTCCTGCAGGGAAAGCGCCCATACCTGGTTTTCGGTTGCCCAGATTTGCTGCTCCTGTAGCCCATTGGTCAGTTTCGTTGGCAAGCGGTGCACGCCAAACATTCAATTTTGGACCTTCATTCATTAAAAGTTTACCGGCATATTGCATTGCACTTATTTTACCTGAACTTTTGTCGAAAGTATATTGAAAATTATTTCCGGTAATATTCAATATAGCATCACTTTCAATAATTTCAGGAAACGGTATACTACTGATAGTTTTTAAAATCTCCTTTTTCCAGGGAAGTTCCAATTGATCCCATGCCAGTTCAAAACCCGCATTTGCCCAACTTTCTGCTTGTTTAAGACTAAAAGAAACCTGCAATCTGTATTCTTTTCCGGGATCAGGATTAGGTTTTTGGTACGATATTTTAATTTCTTTTTTCTCAAGGGGACCAAGATCAATAGCAAGATCTCCCTGTTGAAGAACCTGATCGTCGGCTAAAAGCTGCCAGCTACCTTTTAATTCATTCAGATTTGTAAAATGATACCTGTTCCATACCAAAACAGTTCCATCTTCGGGATTCAGCAGTTCAACTTTCACAGGCTGGGCCGACTTTTTTATCTGATACATCTCAGGCTGAGCTGTACGGTCGGGCCAGATGGTTCCATAAGTACGCCCTCCGATTCCCATACTGAAGAATTCGCCTTTCTCCTGGATTTCGTCCAATTCAAGCCATAACAGAGATTCTTTTTTCAGAGTTTCGTCAGGATTTAGTAATTTATTAATTGATACTTCTTTATTAAAAATGGCTACCCTGTCGAAAATACCATTACTTGTATTTCCCGAAAATTCCTGTCCTTCAATATCCGAAATATGTCCAATTGCTACCGGAAATGGTTTATTGGAAATGTTTCCACTAAATGGCATTGATGCTATATTTTTGCCGTCAATATATATGATCATGCTTTTGCCATTGTAAATCCCGGCAACATGGTGCCAGTTATTTTCCCAATTATTTGGTAAAGTTGTTTGAAGTGAAACTCTATTATTGTCGGTAAGGTAAAACTCAATACTGTCTTTCGAAAACTGATTCAGTCCAAATTGGTAAGAACCTTTTGTAACAAGAGCATTATTTCCCAGCCATCGGCCAGGTAAAACCCAAAGGGAAAGAGTGAGTTTATTTCCGGTAATATCGAGTGCCGGATGCCGGTAAACATCTATCCATTCATCATATCCACTTAGTTTTATAGCATTTCCGAATTTACCATTCACCAGTTTTCCGCGGCTTTTCAATGAAGTTATAATGTGATTATCAGAATTATCAGTTACCAATCTAATTTTTTCCCTAATTCCGGGACTTACATAATCCCAGATAGCACCTCCTGAAATACGCGGATATTCGTAAATTACATCCCAGTATTCGTCAAGACCACCAGCACCATTACCCGTTGCAGCTACATATTCATCCATAAATGCGGGTCGGGGATCCTGACTTTCAGAGACTTGCCCAATTCGGGTTTTTAGCTCGTATGGAGTTGGATAGCGTGGCCCTATTATATCTTCGCAGGGGACTTCATTTTTCCAGGCAACATCGTTGGTATTACCTCCATACATGAATATACGGCTGGGATCCAATCTTTTACCTTCTTTAATTACTTCGCAGATGTTATTGCCAAAACCACTTTCGTTGCCAGCACTCCAAAAAATGATGGATGGATGATTTCTGTCTCTTAATACCATCCCTTTAACACGGTTTACATAGGCAGCAGTCCACTCGGGAAGCTCTGAAATAAATTCGGTGGCATGAGACTCATCACCACATTCGTCCACAACATAAATTCCCATTTCGTCAGCTAAATTCAAATATTCAATATTCGGAGGGTAATGAGAAGTGCGTACGCAATTGATGTTAAATTGCTTCATAAGAGTAAAATCTTTCCGAATGGTTTCAATATCCATGGCATGACCCAAATCAGGATGTTGTATATGACTGTTTACTCCATTCAATTTAACAGGTACACCATTTACCATTAATACCTGTTGTTTTACTTCAACTTCTTTAAAGCCGATTCGGTTTGAAAGTACTTCGGTTACCTTACCTTCAGGATTGATAAGTTCAAAGGTTAACCAATATAAATTTGGCTTTTCGGAAGACCACTTTAATGGATTTACAATTTTTGCACTCAGTGGGATTTTAATTTCATTTTTGTTGCCAATTACAAGCTTTTCGCTTTGAATTACTTCGCCAACCAGCTTTTTCTCATTGTTAAATAAAGAAGCACGTATTGAATAATTTTGAACATTTGCTGAAGAATAATTTTTAAGAATAGCTTCAATGTTGAGTATAGCGTCTTTATATTCAGTATCAAGATCAGTGTTAACGTAAAAATCGCGGATATGAACTTCCGGTGCAGCAAACAGGTAAACATCGCGGAAAATGCCCGACAAACGCCAAAAATCCTGATCCTCAAGATAAGTTCCATCCGAATATTTAAAAACATTTACAGCTATTGTGTTTTTTCCTGATTTTAAAAATGAGGTAATATCATATTCAGCAGGTTCATTGGCTCCCTGATTATACCCGACTTCCTTACCATTGACCCAGACAAAAGATGCCGAAGTAGCTGCTTCAATTCTCAAAAATATTTTTCTTCCATTCCAGTTAGCTGGTAATGTAAAGTTTTTTCGATACGAACCAACCGGATTATAATCGTGAGGAATGAACGGAGGATTGGCTTTAAATGGCTGGGCAATATTCCGGAATACAGGATCGCCGTAACCTTTCATTTCCCAATTTGAAGGGACTTCAATATTATCCCAGTTTTTGTCGTTAAACTTTTCCTGGTAAAATTGTTTAGGAGAAGAATCAGGATTCTCCGACCAATGAAACTTCCACATCCCATTTAACGAGAGAAAAAAAGTATTTTTCTTCCAATTATTTTCCAGGGATTCATTTACCGAGTTAAATGGTATTAATGGCACATGACCCGGCTCCTGGTTAATGTCAAATACTGCTGGATTTTCTATAAAATCATAGATATTGGCAGGGAATGAAATTTGTTGTGCCTGGCAAAAATTTCCGGCTATAATAAGTGAAATAATTGCAATAGTGAGTTTTAGTTTCATATATATCAGATTTAATTATAAACTATTTGAAATTATTTATGACCATACTTTCCTTTAAATTGTATCCTTCTGCTGAAACTTTTAAAGGAAATTTTATACTACCATCAAAAGTCAAACTGAGCTGACGGCTTTCTCCGGGTAATAATGTAAAATACCCATCACTAAAATATGCAGGAAGAACTATTTCATTTGAAACATTGTTCCTGAGATTTAGTTTTAATGACACTGCAGGTGTTTTGGAACTGTTTGAAATGCTAAAGGTAAATATATTTCCTGTGGTTTTTATTAATTTACCAGTTACCTGAGCCTGGTTCAAACTATTAAGTTCCTGAAAGCCTTTATTTTCACTATTTTTCCAATATTCATTAACTGATTGGATTATCCCTGATTTATCAGTTAATGTAAGACGAACCATATATATACCTGATATTGCTCCTAATTCAGGTGTAAAGCATTCAGTTAACCGGTTTGCAGATACACTAACAAGTTGTTCTTTATTAAAAAGCTTCTTTCCCAATAAATTAAAAACCTCCAACTTAACTTTAGCTTCCTGAATACTTTTTAAAGAGGTATTGATGATTACAACTTTGTTATTGTCAAGGTTCATCTGAACATGCAGAGGTTCACAAGCTTTTTTCGAAGCAAAATATGATCCGAATGTTTCATAGTCCCACGAATACACCTGCCAAACAGTGCTTGGCCATGCCGGATGGGTCATCCATAATAATAATCCGGACGTACTGTTCCAAAGTTTACTGTTCCACGATTCAAACATAGCCCGGTGCGAATCATAATTTACCATCTGGGCTTTTTTGCAAAAGTCCTCTAATGTTTCCGATTTACCAAACAAATTATTTATAGCATTGATATAATCTTTCTGACCATCGTGCAAATCGTGGTAATACCAAACATCACTAATTGGCCATACATCCTCTTCAGCCATCATTTTGCGCATGGTTGCTGCTGTTGGAACTGAAGGTGTGCCCTGTTCGGTGTTAAAACCGTGAGCATTATTTCTGAAATAATCAGCCGGATCTTTAAAATAATGCCATGGACCACTCGGGCGAAGGTTTAAATTACGTGAATTTGCCTGATAATACCTGGTTCCATCTTCTTTAGCAATCATATTAGCCAAAGCTTCTTCAATGGGAGCGGGTGCATAGCCTTCATTTCTGGGGCACCAGATAACAATTGACGGGTGATTTCGGAATCTTTTAATTACTTCCAGTGCATTGTCAAGGAATAGTTTATTATCATTTACATTTAAATTATATCCTTCGGTGGATAACCAGAAATCGTTCCATACCAATAAACCATATTCATCGCATAAATCGTAAAACACTTCTTCGGTCGATTCACCTGTCCAGTTGCGTACCATGTTAAAATTTGCCTCCCGATGGAGTTTCATGTATGGTTTTATGTAATCGCGGGTACAGTTTTTCATTCCATCGTCCATGCCCCAGTTGCCACCTTTGCAAAAGATAGCCTTGCCATTAACCTTAATTACAAGGTAGGGGGCAATTTCACCGGCAGAAATTTCATTAATTAAATTTTGAGGAACCTCTTTGCGGATTTTTGGTACAAACACTCCATCAATTACCTGACGACGATCAATATTATCAAAAATCGGTTTTCCCGATTTTAATGCTGAAATTGGATTAAAGTCAATGCGAAGATTTTGTCGGTTTTGGGCATCGGCCGTTAATTCATAGCTCAACTCCCTGATGCCGAATCGTATAGTTTTTGAGTCGGATATCGTATTGTTTTCATTCACCAGGGTAAGCTCAAGTTTATAAAGTTCGGGTTTACCATATCCATTTGGCCACCAAAGGCGAGGATTTACCATGTGTAGCTGGTTGTATTGCGTTGAATTAATAGTCACCAGCTTTTCTTCGCCAGGTTCCATTTCAAAAGCTTGTTGAAATTCCGTATTTTCAATTTTGCCTTTTAATGTAACTGTTTGCTTTTTAAAACCAGAATTATGTAATGTTGTTTTAATTGTAATATCTGCCTGGGTTGTATCCGGAAGTGATAAATCGGTAATTACCTGAGGATATTCCATTTTTACTGTTCCGGTGTATTTGAGGCGAACATCCTGCCAAATACCAATGTTACGATCGCGAATTCCCGGAATCCAATCCCAGCCTTCTGAAGAGATAAATGTAGGGCCATCGAGGCAAAGTTGACCCCCATTTGGACCAGGTCCGGCTGAAGGTGATTCTTCATGAGGGATTCCAGGATTATTAGGAGGATAAATATGAACTGCAAGAATATTAACTTCTTTTAACAAACTAGAAATTTCAAATTCTCCTTTCCGGAAAGCTCCTTCAATCTGACCTATTAAGGATCCGTTCAGCCAAATGTCTGCTTTGTAATTAATTCCGTTTAGAATTAACCATGCTTTATTGCCTGTTTTTGATTCCGGTTTTGAAAAAATAGTCCTGTACCACCAGTCCATCCTGCAAAGTGAATCGGGTATTAACAGATTGTTTAAACCGAAATATGGATGAGGATATATTCCCTGGTTTACCAGTGTGGTTAATACAGTTCCGGGAACCGTTGCATTGTACCATTCAGATGTATTTAAATTGGTATCGAAAAGGGATCCTCCGTTTGCAGTAACTTTGGTTGCTTCAGTAAGTTCCCATCCTCCTGTAATAATGAATTCGCCATCAGTCGCAGGATGTAATATTGTTTTAGAAACACTTTTTTGTTTTGGTTCTGATTTTTGAAAATTGCCCTTAGTTTTAGGCAATGTATTCACATCTTGATTTTGAGTTAGTCCAAAATTTTGCGCCATAATTCCTGAATAATTCAGGAAGCAACAGATAATCAAGCTGAAAATAAGCTTATTCATAAGGTTAAGTTGTTATTTTAATATCCTAAATATAAATGATTTTGGAATATAGAAGTTTAAATTGACGTTCTCTGCTGACAATATTTTTTATTTGTCATTTTTTTCTTGCCACAATAATTTGAAACCATACCTCCCGATTATTGTGAGAATCTTTAAAAGCGATGATTTCTGAAGATTTTAATACTTCAAAGCCATTGGCTATCAAATATCATGAAGGTATACCATGGAATGTTTATAAGTTGATAATCCCGACTCCTGTGTTTTAATGTATACACCAGGAATCGAAGTTTCTGAATATTCCAAATCCTGATTTGACTTGTAAATGTAGGCTGAAAAACCAAAAATTCCTCCGTCATTTAGGTTCTTTGCTACATCGGCAAACAAATGCTGAAGGTTTCCCAAAAAATGCAATACAGCAAAAGATGCGACATTATAATCATCATATCCGGGTGCAAATTTATCTATGAGTTGAATGGTATGAGAAGACATTTTGGAAGTTTAGTGTTTTCAAAATTAAGTTTTTGCATTCAGTTGTGCAAATGAAGCTTATAAGTTGACCATAAACATAATAAATCCGATACATGCAAGAATTAAAGCTCCAATAATTATCCCTGACAAAATTTCAAACCACATAAGTGTTTTTTTCATTGATTATCAAATCAAAATTAAAAATTACACTTACGACGGTTTATGTAAATCTTTGTTACATCTGTTGATTGTGGTTTTTAGTTAAAAAAAGTTAAGATGTAATTAGACATACATAAATAACGAACGCTGAGCGTAGACTCCAGTCATCGCTCAGCGTATAGTTGAAATTCAGCCCATTCGCCTTTTACAGCCAATAAACTAATTAAATGTCGGTAAAAATGAATATTCTTTCGAATAACTCATCATTTGTTTAGTAAAATCATCAGGATATGTGACTCTTATATCAGTAATCTCACCATTTTTCTCTTCCGCAATAAACTCAGGATTGATAAATCCGCTGTAAGGAGCAAGATTCAATTTGGCATAGCGTTCTTTTACTTCTTTATGAAGTTCAGGGTCAACTTTTACACCATAATTTTCTACCAATGTTTTTCCGGCAGCATAGTCACCTTCCGATTTCAAACGTTGTACTTCTTTTAATAAATCAGCAAACAAACTGCGAAGTTTGTCATAATCATTTATACGAAAGTATGTTTTACCATCTTTGGTTACTTTTTCAACTACATTATTCTTCATACCTTTTTCGAAGCACCAGTTGGCAATAAGCTGACGATTACGCATATGCGCTTCTTCAATATTTTTGCCGGTATCTATACGCGTAAGCTGGGTCATTAAGCCATTACGGATATATTTCAGGTACTCTGCATGAGCAGCCTCAACTGTGGGAATTAATCCTAGTTCTACCATTTTTGGATCAGCAAGATAATATAAGGCAAACAGGTCAGCCCGTGTT
>Ga0136636_10002574_pt1 | contig 10820 bp, 10 predicted proteins | sample AntDrymUQ8522106_2_FD_104653 | JGI IMG/M metagenome (GOLD analysis project Ga0136636, IMG submission 104653) | Polar desert sand microbial communities from Dry Valleys, Antarctica - metaG UQ852 (21.06) | ecosystem: Environmental > Terrestrial > Soil > Desert | place: Antarctica: Dry Valley... | reverse complement strand
CAGAAAGCCATTTTTAGGTTGGATTCTGCCTTGTGATTGTGGGTATGGCTGTGGGTATTCATTTAGAATGTTTGAAGGGTTTGAAAAGTTTGAATGGTTTGAATAGTCTCATGTTTCAGGAAGCTGAGCGGAGTCGAAGCGCAGGGTTTCATGTTTCATGGTTATCGCATGTTGATGGGAAGACAATTCTATGGCTACTGTATGACCATTATATGACTATGATGTGACTATTATATGACTATTGTATGACTATTGTATGACCATTGTATGACTATTTTCCATTAACCATTTTCCATTAACCATTTTCCATTAACTATTCTCCATTAACTCAATTCTTTTCAACCTCAAACTATTAAGCACTACCGTCACCGAACTCATTGCCATAGCTGCCCCGGCAATCATCGGACTCAAAAGAAATCCTGTGGCTGGATAAAGTGCCCCGGCTGCAACTGGTATTGCGATGATGTTGTAGAAAAAAGCCCAGAAAAAATTCTGTCTGATAATACGCACCGTTGCTCTCGAAAGTCGGATAGCCTGCGCGACAACCCTCAGATCGCCTTGCATAATAATAATGCCGGCACTATCGATTGCAATATCCGAGCCGGTAGCCATAGCAATTCCCAGGTCGGCCTCAGCCATTGCCGCCGAATCATTTATGCCGTCGCCAACCATGGCAACTTTAAATCCTTTTTGACGCAAATCTTTGACAAACTTATTTTTATCCACCGGTAACACACCTGCAAAATATTTTTTAATTCCTGCTTTTTTCGCCATAACAGATGCTGTAGCTTCCTTATCGCCGGTAAGCATATAAACCTCTATCCCTTCTTTTTGAAGATTATGTACTGCTTCGAGGGTGTTTTCTCTTAAAGTATCTTCAATGGAAAAGCTGGCAACTATTTCTTGATTACATGCAAAAAAGACTGAGTTTTCATTGCCGGAACTACCGGGAATAAAAATACTATTCTCATCCATCAGCGCTTTGTTCCCAACCATGCATGAATAATTAATGTAATTGCCTTTGACACCTTTTCCGGGAATATCTTCAAAATTTTCGACAGCGAGCAATGGCAAGCCTTCAAAAAGTGAGGCAATGGCATAAGCCAGTGGATGACCTGAACGTTTTTCGAGTGAAAATAAGATTTGTTTCAAAATCTCATCATCCTTTAACCAGTTACTTTTTGTCACGACAGCTTTCCCCGTTGTAAGCGTCCCGGTTTTGTCAAAAATTACTGCATTTATTTTACAAGCTGTTTCGAGGGCTGAAGCATTTCGTATCAGGATTCCCTGGGCAGCGCCTCTTCCGATGCCAGCCATAAGTGCAGTGGGCGTTGCAAGTCCAAGAGCACAGGGACAGGCGATAATTAAAACACTGATGGTTGTGAGAAATGCGAAAGTAACCGAGGGCTGGGGACCAAATATCCACCAAAGGATAAAAGTAACTGCAGCGATAACCAGAACTATTGGAACAAAAACTGAAGCTATTTTATCAGCCAGTTTCTGAATGGGCGGTTTGGCCGATTGCGCTTCCTGAACCATGGCAATAATTCCAGCCAGCAATGTATTTTTCCCTGTTTTTGAGGCAGTAATCACCAGGTTTCCATTCTTATTCAATGTTCCTGCAAAAACATTTGTCCCGTTGGTTTTGAAAAGAGGCAACGGCTCACCTGTAATCATACTTTCATCAATATAGGATTCACCACTTATAACAACACCATCAACAGGAATTCTGTCGCCGGGGCGGATCATTACTTCGTCGCCGGGAGCAACCATGGAAAGTGGCAACTCCATTTCAGCGCCGTTACGCGTTACGGTAAGGGTTTTAGGCTGTAATCCCATCAGGCTGCGGATCACAGAAGAAGCTTTGCTTTTCGAACGTTCTTCGAGGAACTTACCGGTAAGAATAAATGCGATAATTACGGTTGCTGATTCGTAATAAACATGAGGCTGTAAACCGGCACGGAGAAATATGCCTGGGAATATCGTATTCAACACGCTGAAAATAAAAGCAATACCAGTACTGAGCGCAACCAGCGTATCCATATTCACCAAGCCGTGCCGTGCCTGCTTCCATGCATTAAGATAGAATTCGGAACCTGAAAAAACTATAACCGGAATGGATAAGGCCAGTAAAATCCAGTTCATATACTCCAGGTGGATAATATGAAACATAGACAAAATAAAAACCGGCAAGGTGAAAATACCTGCTACCCAAAGTTTACGCCTTAACTCATGAAAATGTTTGAATTCAATATCTGAGAGCTTTTCATCCAGATTTTCCTCATCAATAATTAATCCATAGCCAATGGATTCAACGGCTTTGACGAAATCGGCAGGAGTTACTGTTTCAGCATCGTAGGCTACATGAACATTTGCCCCGGCATAATTCACCGATGCTTCGGAAACGCCAGGCAGTGAGGCAATCATGCTTTCGACACTGCCGGCACATGCTGCGCATGCCATGCCGGTTACGGGAAACACGTTTTTTATTATCTGGTTATTCAAGTATCATCTTTTATAGAACAACAAAGATATCAACTGTAGGTTTGTAAAATGGATAAAATTGGAGGATTTATGAAAAATTGACTTTTAGCTCTGATTAATTCTGTAATAGATTAAAGCGCTTATCAAAAGGTTACATTTAAAAATATTGAGGATAAAAGTTTCGTATTAAATGAAAAGAAAATAATCAGTTACGAGTTCCAGGTTCCTGTATTTTAACCGTCAACGTAACAGCTAATTTTCTTAAAATGGATATTGAAACCCAGTCTCCATATTTTTCGACATAGGGAATATGAATTGAAGTGCCTGCCCGTTTATTCTGAACCTATACTTTTTACTCAGAAAATTTAAAGAGGCATTTCAATATAATCGGGATCGGATACTCCCTAGGCAGCATTAATTTCTGCAAGTATCAGTTCCTTCATCCTTACAACCTGAGTTTTTAAAAATCCGTGCGCCTGAATGTTGCCCTCACCCGTAGTCCCTATAATAATGGCTGAATAGCCGATGAACGGGCAAACAATATCGACTGACGAAATGCGGCTGAAAGGAATTGTTTTTTCATTCCCACTGAACATTCCCGGAATTTTTAATGTTACACCACTTTCGTCAATCATTATTTCGGAAGGAAAAATTTTGTTGCCTGATGTAAGGCGCGAAGCGATAAAGGTTTCCATTATTATCAGATTAATTATTCAGAGTGGTTGGATGAAAGTACCTGTTTATTTTATCTCAAAGGTAAGCAATTTTATAAATATTTGAAATGTGCGAACTTTAAATGCCTCAGTGTGTTTTTACTGATGGCTTTAAATGTGCCTTCAAATCAAATCCCGCAGAAGAATGCCATTTATTAAACAATTGAAAGTAATTATGGAAGATAAAATGCAAGTTGAGATATGGAGTGATGTTATGTGTCCTTTTTGCTATATCGGTAAACGGAAATTTGAATCAGCATTAAAATCGTTTCCTCATAAAGATTCTATCGAAGTGGTGTGGCACAGCTTTCAGCTTAATCCAAATCTTCAATACCAGTCTGGAAGAGATTCTTATTCGTACCTGGCCCAAATTAAAGGTCAAACCAGGGATTGGTCGGTAAGGATTCACGACAACCTGGCACAATCAGCCAAAAGCATAGGGCTTGTTTTTAATTTTGATAAAGTAAAAATCGCCGGTTCTTTTGATGCACACCGGTTAATTCAACTTGCAAAAAAACACAACCTGACCAATGAAATTGAGGAACGCTTTTTCAAGGCATATTTCACGGATGGAGAACTGATCAGCGATCATGCGACCTTGATTCGTTTAGCCACAGAAGCGGGTCTTTCAAGCGAAGAAGTAACTCAAGTGCTTGAAAATAATCAATATGCCGTAGAAGTAAGGAATGACGGAGCAGAAGCACAGCGCATGGGAGCCAACGGTGTACCGTTTTTTGTGCTCGACAGGAAATTTGCTGTTAGTGGTGCCCAGGATACCAGCATATTTACCGAAACACTACGGACGGCATTTGCAGGGTGGAAAGAAAATAACCCTGAAAAAATCCATGAACAATTAAGCGGGCAAACCTGCACTACTGATGGTGCGTGCAATTAATAAGTGTAACTGAATGAAAACAAAAAATCGCTTATAAATCATTAATTTACAAGCGATTAATTATTTACAGTGACCCCGAAAGGGTAACAACAACTGTTTTAAAGTAAATTTGAGTAGCAAAAATTATACTTTAAATGTAATGAACATTAGTTATTTCATGTTCTCGTAAGTGTTAATAACTTTTTTCATTATTTAATTAAAGTGTGTGTGTATTTGTGTGTGAAAATTTTAAGGCCATGAAATACAACGTACAATTTTTCCCGGAAGCACGCATAATCAAAATACCATTTGCACCAATCAACATTGATATTGTTTATTCAGGGCTGCGAATACGTTATTTTACAGGGTTCAGGTTAAGTACAGATAGCTGGATTTATATTCCAGGAGCGAAGGATCGTAAAAGAAGTTGGATCTCTGACAACTGGGATTACAAAAGCCAGCGAGTAATAAATGATTGCAAAGCATTTGAGGGCAAACATCAGGTTTCTGCAATCCATGTAAACAGGTTGCTCAATAAAGTTGATGGAAACATTAATGATGATCTGTTTAAAACTGAATTGCCACCAACCAGGGCAATTGTAATTTCGTTTTTGAACGGGATATTCAGTAAACAGCAAAGGCTGAAACCTGGCACAACAGAAGATGATCTGGCCTCTAAAAAAGATATTTCGTTTTGGACAATGTATGATCGATATACGAAAGAAGCAAAAGTTTCACCTGCCAGGCGAAAGCAAATTAAAGTGACCATGAACCACCTTAACGGCTTTGATGCAAAATTGACATTTCAAGCAGTTACAGCCGATAAGTTGAGAAGGTTTGAAAAATATCTTTTGACAGATAAAAAACCCAAAAGCAAAAACAGCGTATCAGGGCAATTAAAGAAATTCAGAGCGTTTTGGAATTGGGCGAAAAAGGAAATCACTAACTTACATTATCCTTTCGAGGGATATTCGATTGATGCGGAAGTTTATGGAGATCCAATATTTTTGACAAAAGCAGAAATGGACATTCTGTATAATGCAAAACTGACTGATGAACGACTAAAACGGATCAGAGATATATTTCTATTGCAGTGATATATTGGTGCCCGAGTAGGTGATTTAATCCAGCTTAGAACACATAATATCATTAACGGTTTTGTTCAGTTTGTGCCAAGGAAAACCATTGATAACAAAGAGGTATCTGTATCAATACCATTGACAGCTAAAGCGAAAGAAATCATATCACGTTACAGTTTGCCCGATGGCAGATTGTTGCCGTTTATATCGCAGCAGAAATATAATGAAGGACTAAAGGATCTGTTTAAGGATGAAGCTGTAAATAAGGATAAAAAAGTAAATTTATCCAGAACCGTAATAAGATTGAATCCGCAAACCAGGAGTGAAGAAGCAGTTAAACTGTGTGACATAGCCAGCAGCCATTTAGGGCGCAGATCCTTTGTGGGTAACTTATTCGGCAAGGTTGATACAAGTATCATTACAAGCATGACTGGCCATGTAAAAGATTCTAAAGCGTTTGGGCGGTACTATTCAGTTAATGATGACCTAAAGAAAAAAGCACTCAAAAACCTTGAATAATTTAAGACAAATCAACTAATTTAACACGCACTAAACAAATACAGAGCAGAAGTATTTATTTTATAGATTTACATTTAATCAATATGAACGAAAAAGAAGTTGAAGCATGGATCGACCTCCCCAATAACGAGGAGTTCAAAAAAACAGGAAAGGCTAAAATATATCGTAATCCCGGAAAAGTAACTTTAGATGACAATGAAAACATTACTTCGAGTTATCTCAAATACCGTGAATACAAAGATATTTCAGGTGAGTTTAAGGCCTCAAATGAGATTGAGCGTGAATATCTTTATGATCAAATGCCTATTGTTTATGGATTCACGGCATATGCAGCGAAATTTCCAACATATACTGGATTGACTCTAAATAACCATTTAGAGTGGAATAAGCCTGTTAAGCCAAATATGGTTTTTGAGGATTACATGAATTTCATTCTAAACAAAGTTCGCTCCGAGAACGATAGTGCAATTAGACCAAAAACAGATAATGAAGTTGTTTTTCAATTTTATAATAACCACTTTATCGATGAAAAGGCAAACCTTGTTGATTCGGAAAAATACTATTCAGAGTGTTCATCTGATACAGACACAGAAGTGAAGGTGAAAATTAGTGAATACGTTAAAGCCTATTTAGAATTTATTCAAAAGGGGCTGAACATGCTGATAGGATCAGACACAAAACCGGAAAGCCTCAAGTGCAATCCTAAATATACATCCGAGAAGCTGAAACAGTTGCATAAATTACTGATTGCTTCATTAATAATCAAACGGGGTGATTCTGTAAATAATTTTCTGTATGTATTCGGGGCGTGTTCAGAGCCAGATGACTGGCAACGTGTAAAATGGGATGGAAGCAACCCGAAGTTAACTGCATTGGTTTATAAATTAACTGATACAAAACCGGAACATGAAGTTATCAATCTGTTATTCGTAACTAAAAAACTATACCAGAGAGCAAGTGAACCCAAAATCAACAATAGTGCCATTAATGCACTATTCAACCAATTACTACTATTAAAATAAATTTTCATTACACCTAACTATCAGCCGGTACTCCTTGATACAGGCTTTTTTTATGAATTGTTGTTACACTATGTTACGGGATATTACACTGTTAATGTAACGTATATGATTGATTAATAATACTATATAGCATTTTTCTGTTGTAAATTCGTAGCCTTAAACACACAGAAAAATATGAACGACTTAGTAGTTATCCATGAATCAAAACTTACTGACTTGCTCCGGTCGGTTATGTATGAGGTTATCAGTAAACACCTTGAATCCAAACCACCAAGGCCAAAAATCAAAGGCATACACGCTTTGGCTGAGGCGATCCCATGCAGCTTATCCAAAGCGCAACAGTTAAAAAATTCCGGTAAACTCCGTTATTGTCAGGATGGAAAATTAGTCTTATTCGATTACGATGAAATAATGGAAGACTTAAAAGGTGTTAATGTTAACAAACGTGGAAGGAAACCGAAAGATGGACATTAAAAGAGGAGAGGCCACAACCCCTGGCAGGATTCACGACCTCAATAATTCAGTAACTACGCAACACAAAGATACTCCATTTTCAGATAAGTCTGCACTCAACATAGTGTATGAAAAGATGCAAGCTGAAAATGCAAGGCGCTATCCTCACAATCCTTCCCCTCTTACACCCAGGCGTTTTAACTTACGAAAAACCAACGACCTTAATGCAGGATATAAAAGGCAACTCATCGAAGTGGATTAATGAAAAGAAATTTATCCGCAGCAAATTTTCATGGCAGGAAGGTTATGGGGCATTTTCATACAGCAAAGCTGAAGTACCTACCATTATTCAATATATCCTTGATCAAACGGTTCATCACAAAAGAAAAACGTTTACGGAGGAATATTATGATGTGTTGAAGGAATTTGAAATTGATTACGAAGACAAATATTTGTTTAAACCGATTGAAATTTATTATAACGTACCTAACGGCACTTAAAAAATGTATCATTCAATTTTCTACCCATAGCTATTTGCTATCGCAAATAATCTACGGGACAAAAGAACAGTAAACCAATATTTTGTATCTTGAATGAGAATCGCTTAGACACTCAGTCTCCCCATCCCCATTCCCATCTCCCCATCTCCCCATCTCTCAATCTCTCAATCTCTCAATCTCTCAGTCTCTCAGCCCCTCCGTCTCCCCTTCTCCCACTTCCCCATCTCCCGCTCACTCAATTGCTTATGAACCTGTCAATCATGTAAAACCTTACTCCCCGGCGGCAATCTGCACCCTCGTAATTTCTATTTCACCTGTTTCGACTGATATACTTAGCCAGTTATTCTCCTCACGAAACCATTTATCCTGTATGCTGATACTGATCAGAAAATCGCTGAGCGTAGATTTATCAATATTGCGAAACACGATACCACCGTTTTTACTATTATCTTTTCCATAACTCAGGTAAACTTTTGGAATGATATTGCTGGTTGAACGAGCATTGATAATGATATAATTATTTTTGCGCAAGCTTGGATCAATGACTGAAAAAGTGAATTTCTTTTCATCACCTTTCCTTATTGTAAGTGATTCGGTATTCAGATTCAGAATAGTGTGATCCGACATGTACTTCCTGATTTTATTGATTTGCAGTTCAGGATAGGCATCGTCAGGATTAATTTTAGCGGCTGTTTCATACGCTTCAATTGCCTGATCGTAAACTTTCGTTCTGTAAAGCTTGTCGGCAACTTCGAGTGCTTTGTTATATCCGGCTGAATGTGCCAATTTTAATTCCTCTAAAATTTTATTGATTTCAACAATGCGCTGAGTGGGGTATGCTTCAGCCGGTTTCAGAACAGAGGCTTTGCTGAAAGCTGAAACAGCATCGGCATAATCTTTCATCCCGAATAAATGATCACCTTCGGTTATGGCTAAAGTATAATTGTAATCAACTGAACGTGAATCAACAATGACTTTGTTGATTTTGACAATTTGATCCTGTGGGTATTTTTCATTCTGTTTTAATTTGGCTGCTTCGGAATAGGAAGCCAGGGCACCACTATATTCCTTTTTAGCAAACAGCTGGTCCCCGGAGTTTATAGCCCTGGAGTATTTCTCGTCTTTGTCCTTTTGCAAAGCAATTTGTGCTTTTATTTCAATCAGTTGTTGCTTTGGATAAATTTCCGATGGTTTGATCTTTTCTGCGTCCTGGAAGGAAGTTAATGCAAGACTATAGTTTCCTGCTGCAAATGCTTTTTCTCCCGTCCTTATCGCTTTTGCATAATTGTCGGAATTTGATTTTTGTTTTGCAAGCAACGTATTGATCTCCTCTGTTTTTTCAGCAGGGTAAGTTTCGTTCGGTTTAATTGAAAGAGCTTGTTTGTAGGCTCCTAAAGCTTCAATATACTTAGATGCAGATAAAAACTGATCGCCACTTGCAATGGAAGCAGTATACTTTTTATCAGATTCCTGCATCGCGATTTGCACAGTCAGCATTTTCTCAATCTCTGTGATTTTGAGTTGCGGATATTTTTCGGAAGGTTTAATTGAAAGAGCTTGTTTGTAGGCCCCTAAAGCTTCAGTATACTTAGATGCAGATAATAACTGATCGCCACTGGCAATGGAAGCAGTATACTTTTTATCAGATTCCTGCATCGCGATTTGCTCCGTCTGCATTTTCTCAATCTCTGTAATTTTGAGTTGCGGATATTTTTCGGAAGGTTTAATTGCCGAAGCAGATTTAAATCCAACCAAAGCGGCCTGGTAATCAGCCGATTTTAATGAGTTTTCAGCACCTGCCAACGTGGCATCATATTTTTCCTGTTCTAATTCAATCTGTGATTTGGAGGTTTTAACGGCTTCAGTTATTTCTGCGGGTTGTGTGATTTTGGCAGTAGTTTCAAGTTGAACCTCTTCTTTAGGTTGTGTGGTTTTAGCAGGTGGCTCGGGTTTAATCAGTTCTTTTGGCTGAGTGGTTTTAGCAGGTGTTTCGGGTTGAATCAGTTTATCGGCAGAAGCAACTGTTAATGCCGATTCTGCTGTTTTTGCTTTATAAGCAGTTTGTTCATTTTTTGTGTCAGTGATCTTTTTATCTACAAATTTCGCCTTGGGATGCATTTCGAGTGCTGCATTGTAAAACAAAATTGCATGGTTATAATCATTTAACGCAAGTGCTTTGTCGCCATTGGCAACCGCAAGTTTAAAATTACTCATATCATCCGGATCAGTATACACGGAGCTTATCTGTCGCAACTTGTCTTTTGGTGCCTGGGCAGAAGTGTCAATTAACGAAGCTTTTTCAAACTCAGATTTTGCTTGCGGATAGTTTAGCTGCTGATACAAACTCTCAGCATTTCGCATGGTATTTTCAAATATCCTGGTCTTAGTTTCAGGTTCAGCTTTAAGTTTAGTGTATATTTCTTCCATCTTACCTGGAGCATTGGAATATTCCGGCCTTGTCTTATACGCTTTATCATAATAAAATAATGCTGTTGCATATTCCTTATTCTCGTATTCATAATTAGCCTTTGCTAACAGTGATTTATAGCTGGCATTGCCGCTCATGGTTTGGGACGAAGGTTGGGTTTTCGGATCGGCACCTGACTCAAGTATTTTTTTGATTTCATTGATTTTGGCAGTAGGGTAATTATAATCAGGCCTTGCTTGATTTGCTTTATCATAAAGTTCCAATGCTTTTTTGTAATCCGATGCAGCAAATGCCATATCAGCCTGTTTTATATACGTCTTATAGGTAACTGTAGTATCTTTCTGCTGCGCAGAACAAGGATTGCTAAGGGATAATAAAAAGATAATACCAATAAAAACAAACAGGTAATTCATTGTAAACCGTTTCTGTAAAATTTGATTTTTCATTGAGTATGCAGGTTTGATTAAATTTCATTAAAAAATTATACTGATTATATCCAAGCTGTCACAACATCCGCCAGTCACCAATCCTCATTGCATTGTTCTTCCTTGTCTATTCCCAGCTTATTACCCTTGAGTACTGCCTGTGAACCATAGTATTTGGGAATATTTTTTCCGGATATCACAAAGTGATTTCTGATTACAAATATACAAGATAATCTAAATGAAATTGTTAGGGTTTAAAGTTTTGCGTCACTGAGTTTTCCTGCTAAGCCTGATCAGTCATTTTTCATTATTCAGGAAATTTG
>Ga0136636_10002573_pt1 | contig 10821 bp, 6 predicted proteins | sample AntDrymUQ8522106_2_FD_104653 | JGI IMG/M metagenome (GOLD analysis project Ga0136636, IMG submission 104653) | Polar desert sand microbial communities from Dry Valleys, Antarctica - metaG UQ852 (21.06) | ecosystem: Environmental > Terrestrial > Soil > Desert | place: Antarctica: Dry Valley... | reverse complement strand
CACGGGAACGAACACCGATTTTAATTTTTTGAACCAACAACAAAGTAATTTGGTTTTTAAAATGAGTGGTCAAAAAGAAGATTATTTAGCCAATTTCAATTCGCAGTTTAATCTTTTTTCAATTGAAAATTTGGGTTTTGAAAATTTTCCACCATTGCAAAATGCTTTTGGAACGGTAACCACAAATGGAACAGTTTCAACCTTGCTTTCTTCCAAAATTAGGAACATTGAAACTAATTCTCCATTACTGGCTTTCGTCGAAAATCAAGGAAAACGCTCGGCTTTTCTTTTGGGAGAAAATCTTTGGAAATGGCGTTTGCAAAGTCACGTCGACAATCAATCTTTTGAAAAATTTGATGTTTTTGTGGATAAAATTATTCAGTTTTTGGCTTCGAATGATTCCAAAAAATCGTTGGTGGCTCACCACGAAAGTTTCTATAATTCGGGCGAAGCAATTGAAATTTCGGCACAATACTTCAACAAAAACTATGAATTTGACGAAAAGGCACGTTTGACTATTTCGGTAACCAATACCAAAACGAAGCAAACTAAAAACTACGATTTATTGAAAGGCAATAATTTATACAAAGTCAATCTTGACGGACTTTCGGCTGGTGCTTATAATTTTTTGGTAAAAGAATTAAATTCAAGAACAACTTATTCCAATCATTTTGAAATTTTGGATTTTGATATCGAAAAGCAATTTGTAAATCCCGATGTTGCGAAATTGAACCAATTGGCAATGCAAACCCAAAGTAAAGTTCATTACCCAAACCAGGTTGATGCTTTAATTAAAATACTTTTGGAAAATGAAAATTACAAAGCCATTCAGAAAGAAATCGTTGCTAAAACACCTTTGATTGATTGGGTTTGGTTACTGGTTTTGATTGCCATTTCACTAGCTTCGGAATGGTTTGTCAGGAAATATAACGGGATGCTGTAATTAGTTATTTCTGAAATGTTTTTCTTTTGATTAAATGAAATTTTAGGCGTAAAAAATCATACCATTGCGCAATCAAAAGGCAAAAAGCTGCTACAAAAAGTGTTTTTATTTCAAGAAATTGGTAAATGATTCCACCTGAAAAACAACCCATAAAAAAGAATGTAATGATGGATAACCGTAAAAATATGCTTGTTTTTAATTTTTTTACCTCTTCCGCTTTTTTATAAAAAAACAACTGTGATAATTCTATTCCCAAATCAGTAAAAAGCCCTGTTAAGTGTGTTGTGCGAACGATAGATTTAGAAATATTTGTTACCAAAGAATTCTGAATTCCCATTGCAAAAAGCATAAAAAACGCGGTTAATTTCCCTTCTAATGTGAATATACTGGATTGATATCCTAAAAAACCGACACCTATTAAAATCAACATTTCTAAGGTTATAGGAATTATATGCGAAACTTCGGGATTTTTTTGGGATACCAATTCCTCCAAAAAACTCGAAACAAAAGAACCTATTAAAAAGAAAATTGTGAATATAAAAAAAGTAAATGCAGTGGCATAATCATGTCTCATTATCTCTTCGGCAAAAAAGGCAAAATGACCGGTTACATTTGTAGTCAGCGTTTTTAAGGCTAAAACTCCAGTAATATTGACTAATCCAGCAACAAAAGACAACAAAGTTGCCAGTCTTAAATCGTGTGCAAAAGTCCTATTTTTCCCTTTGTGACGAAACATAATATTTTTATTTCACTGATTCAAGCTATGAATGTGACCTGAATATAAGCTGTTTTATTTGTACAAAAATACTTCATTTATGGCTACCCTTTTTTAATAATTTAAAAAATAAGTAGCCTATTTTTAATATTTTATGTTTGTACAAATTGAAAGCAATAATTAGGTCAGCTGTTTCAAATTAGCTATTTTTAATCCTGTTTTTGTATCTATATTCAAACTTAATATTGACTTAATTTTCGGTGACAATAATTTTTAGAGAACTTTATCGAATATTTTTGCATTTTTAAATGTAAAAAATGATTATTTTTTGATGTTCTTTAAAATAGATTAGATTCTAATATTGGAACAATAGGGGTAAAATTTGTAAAGCAGTAAATATGAAAATTTTAATAGTTGAAGACGAAATAGGGATTGTTCAATTTCTCCAGCAAGGTCTGGAGGAAGAAGGATATGAGATTGCGTCAGCTTCTGATGGTTTGAAAGCCTTTGAATTGAGCCAAAAAGAAAGTTTTGATTTAATTCTTTTGGATTGGATGTTACCAAAAATGAACGGTCTTGATGTTTGCAAATCCATAAGACTTAAAGATAAAAATACTCCCATTATTTTTTTAACTGCTAAAGATACCGTTCAAGAAACCATAGAAGGACTCAAAGCAGGTGGCAATGATTACATTAAAAAACCATTTAGTTTTGATGAATTGGTTGAACGTATAAAAATTCATTTCAGAAATCAATCTGAGTCCGAAATACTAAAACTTGGTCCAATTGAGATTCAATTCACCAAACATCTTGTGATGGTAGATGGCATTGAAGCTAACTTGACCCAACGCGAATTTGAATTACTTTGCTATTTAGTACGAAATAAAGGAAAGGTTTGTACTAGAACTCAAATTATAGAAGATGTTTGGGACATTCATTTCGAATATGATACTGGAGTTATTGATGTTTTTATGAATGCCATTCGTAAAAAACTCAACTTAAAAATTGACAAAGACTATATAAAAACTATCCGAGGAGTTGGCTATATTGCTAATGATTTAAACTAATTATATGTTTTCATTTTCCTTTAAAAATAGAATTGCATTTAACTATATTCTCACTACAGGATTATTAATTTTTGTAGTATTTTTTTCTATATATTCTATTGTAAAAATCAGTGTTTACAGCCATATTAATGATGATATTAAGAGTGAAGTCAGCAAACATTTGACCGAAATTGAAATTAAAGACAATTATATAGGGTTAATTCACAATTACGAATGGAGAGAACGCGAACATAATTCTATTGCTGTAAATCCAGTTTTCATACAATTTTATGATAAAAATGGAAACCTTGCCGAAAAATCTCCAAATCTAAAAATACACACTTTAATTTTTAATCAAAATATTAATGATAATGAATTTTTTGACACCTCATTAGTCAACAAATCTATACGGCAAATTCAGGTACCAATATTTCGAAATTCTATTAAAAAAGGATATTTATTGGTTGCTATGTCTTTAGAGGATGCTAAAATGGTACTTCAAAATTTATCGGAAATTTTATTTTTTTCGTATCCATTAATTCTAATTCTCCTTTTTATTATTGCCCGATTAATTGCGGGGAGAAGCATAAAACCAATCAGTTCCATTATAAAAACTTCAAATGTTATTACAAGAGACAATCTAAAATCAAGAATACCATTGCCTCAAAATAAAGATGAACTCTATACACTTTCCCAAACGATAAATAATTTATTGGATAGAATCGAGAATACAATTGAAAGAGAAAAACAATTCACTTCGGACGCTTCTCACGAATTAAGGACACCATTAACAGTCCTAAAAGGAACATTGGAAGTCTTGATTAGAAAACCTAGAACAAAGTCAGAATACGAAGATAAAATCAATTATGGTATTACCGAAGTCAATCGATTGAATAATTTGGTGGATCAATTGCTATTGTTGGCTCGATTCGAAAACCAAATACAAAGCTTAAAAATTGAAAAAATCTATTTGAATGCCTTGATTTTAGAAATTCTTACACGATATTCTTTGAAAATCAATGCTAAAAAAATCAGCATCAATCATCCTTTTTCAAAAGATTTTTATGTTAAATCAGATGGTTATTTACTGTCAATAATTATAAGCAACATCATCAGTAACGCCATTAAATATTCTAATGAAAATAGTGTTATTTCGATAGCGATTTCCCAAAATGGAAACGAAACAATCTGTACGATTTCTGATAATGGATTCGGTATTCATAAAGAGGATTTAGTTAAAATTTTAAATCCATTTTATCGTTCGAATCCAACCCATCATCCTGATATAAAAGGCTCTGGATTAGGACTCTCAATTGTAAAAAGATTGGCAGAATTGCTAAACATACAATTCGAAATTCAAAGCGAATACAACAAAGGTACATCGGTGATTTTGAGTTTTCATTAAATCTTAGTTAAGTGTAACTTAAGTAATTCTTAAGTCTTTTCTTCTTGAATTTCTCAATACCTTTGTAATATAAATAGATTGGAAAATATGCTTGAGAAAATAATCGCTTTTAGCTTAAGAAACAAACTAATTATTTTACTCTTCACACTTTTGATTATCGGGTTTGGACTTTTTTCCATTACCCAAATTTCAATTGGTGCAGTTCCTGATGTGACTAATAACCAAGTTCAGGTTATTACAACTTCCCGCAATCTTTCTACCCAAGATATTGAGCAATTCATCACGTATCCGGTTGAAATCGAAATGGCTAATTTACCTGGTGTCAAAGAAATACGTTCTATTTCAAAATTCGGTCTTTCGGTGGTAACTATTGTTTTTGATGATGATTTGGGAACTTACCTTCCAAGACAACTTATTGCAGAGAAAATCAAAACAGCTTCCGAAAAAATCCCTCAAGGCTTTGGCACTCCAGAAATGGGGCCAATTACTACTGGTTTAGGCGAAATTTACCAATACACCTTAGAAGTAAAACCAGAATTCAAATCGCAATATTCCGTAACCGATTTAAGAACACTTCAAGATTGGGTTGTCAAAAGGCAGCTGTCCGGTATCAAAGGCGTTGTAGAAATAAATACTTGGGGTGGTTATCTCAAACAATACGAAATTGCCATTATTCCCTCCAGCTTAAAAGCAATGAATATCACGACTTCCGATGTGTTCAATGCCTTGGAAAAAAATAACAGCATTGCCGGAGGAGCTTATATCGAAAAAACAAATCAAAGTTATTTTATTCGTGCCGAAGGTAAGGTAAAATCTATTCAAGATATCGAGAATATTGTTGTTAAAAATAATAATGGATTACCCATTTACATCAAGAATTTGGCAGAAGTTCGTTATGGATATGCCAATCGTTTCGGTGCCATAACAGGCAATGGCGAAGGCGAAAAAGTGCTGGGTCAAGTAATGATGCTCAAAGGAGGAAACTCTAAACAAGTCATCACGGATGTCAAGAAAAGAGTTGCTGAAATTCAAAAACGATTGCCGAAAGGCACATACATCAACGGCTTTTTGGAACGAAGCGAATTAGTTGGAAAAACCACCTTTACTGTAGCCGAAAACTTGATTTTAGGCTGTTTGATCGTAATTTTTGTGGTAGTATTATTGTTGGGTAATTGGCGATCGGGTTTGGTGGTTGCATCTGTGATTCCGTTGTGTTTGCTTTTTGCCATTTCACTGATGAATGTTTTTGGAATTGATGCCAACCTGATGAGTTTAGGCGCTATCGATTTTGGAATTATTATTGACGGTGCCGTAATTATAGTCGAGTTTATTGCATTCCAAATTGCGCACAAATCTAAAAATTTAGAACAATTATCAAAAGAGGAACAGCAAATAGAGATTGATCAAATCACTTATAAAAGTGCCTCAAAAATGATGAATTCAGCCATTTTTGGACAGTTGATTATACTAATCGTTTTCATTCCAATTCTTTCGTTAACTGATATAGAAGGCAAAATGTTTAAACCGATGGCAATGACTTTTAGTTTTGCCTTGGTAGGTGCGATGCTGTTTTGTTTTACTTATGTACCTGTTATTTCTTCTCTGTTTTTAAAACCAACGGAAGAAAATCCAAAATCAATTTCCAACAGATTAATTCATTTATTACAATCTTGGTATTTGCCCGTTATTACTTGGGCTTTGGCCAATACAAAAAAGGTGATGTATGGAGCAGTTGGTTTGTTATTTATGGCTGTGGCCTTGTTTACAACAATGGGAGGCGAATTTATTCCAACATTAGACGAAGGAGATTTTGTAATTCAACCCGTTTTAAAAACAGGTACATCACTTTCTAAAACTATTGTTACCACAACAAAAATAGAAACAATTATCCTCAAAAATTTTCCCGAAGTGGAGCAAGTTGTTAGCAGAATTGGTGCTGCCGAAGTGCCAACCGATCCAATGAGTATGGAGGAAAGTGACATTATTGTCAAGTTGAAACCAAAATCAGAATGGTTATCTGCTTCCAACAAAGACGAATTAGCCGATAAAATAAAAGCAGCCATCGAGAGACAAATCCCCAATATGGATATCGAGTTTACCCAACCCATTGAAATGCGTTTTAACGAATTAATTTCGGGAACACGTTCTGACGTAGCGGTAAAGGTTTTTGGTGAAGATCTGAATGTTTTGGCGCAAAAAGCAAAAGAAATTAAATCCGCTATTGAAAATATCGAAGGTGCATCGGACGTCATTATCGAAAAAACGGAAGGCTTGCCGCAAATGGCAGTGGTTTATGATCGTTCCAAAATTGCGCGTTATGGATTGAATATTGCTGATTTAAACGAGATAATTGCGCTTGGTTTTGCCGGAAAAACGGTCGGAAATGTTTTCCAAGGAGAAAAACGTTTTGATATGGTAATCCGATTGGATAAAAAAAATCGCAAAGACATTGAAGATTTGCGAAATTTGTATGTTTCAGTACCAAATGGAGAGCAAATTCCATTGAGTGAATTGGCAAACATTGAATATACCGAAGGACCAGCAAAAATTTCAAGAGACAATACCAATCGTAGAATTGTGGTAGGAATCAACGTCAGAAATCGAGATTTACAAAGTGTTGTTCTTGATATTCAAAAAGTTATAGAAAATAAAATTAAACTGCCTGTAGGCTACACAATCACCTATGGTGGACAATTTGAAAACCTACAAAGTGCCAAAGCACGATTGGCAATCGCTGTACCAATTGCCTTATTCCTGATTTTTATCTTGTTATATTTTGCCTTTGGTAGCATTAAAGAAGCTTTGATGGTGTATTCAGCTATTCCACTTTCAGCAGTGGGAGGCGTGTTATTTTTATGGTTGCGTGATTTGCCGTTTAGTATCTCGGCAGGCGTTGGTTTTATTGCACTTTTTGGAATTGCAGTGCTCAACGGAATTGTACTGATAGAACATTTTAAAGAATTAAAAAACAGCGGAATGGAAGATATGGACGAATTAATTTTAAAAGGAACAACTGATAGATTGCGCCCCGTAATATTGACAGCCGCCGCCGCAGCATTAGGATTTTTGCCAATGGCTATTTCATCATCAGCAGGAGCAGAAGTGCAGCGTCCATTAGCAACAGTGGTTATTGGCGGATTATTTACCGCAACTATTTTGACAATGGTTGTTTTGCCTATTTTGTATAAAGTTTTTGATAGAAAAGAATTCAAGAAAGCAAAATTTAAAATTCACAAGAATAAAAGCTTTTTTCTTATTGGGTTGCTGTTTACTTCTGTTGCTTTTTCTCAAAATACAAGTTCTAACAATGGCGAATTGGAGCTATTAATTTCCAAAGCATTGGAAAACAGCAAAGGAATAAAAGCGGCACAATTGCAAGTCGATAAAACAAAATCGAACATCAATAATGCTTATTCCTTTGATAAAACTAATATTTATTACAGTTATGACCAAAATAATTTAGCCATAAATAATGAACCCTTGAAAGTTTTTGGCATCCAACAACGTTTTGCATTTCCCACCGTTTATGGCGCGCAAAAAGACGTTTATACTGCTGAATACGAAAAGGAAAAGGCTAGTTTTGAAATCCAAAAAAACAAACTTACTTTTAATGTTTCTAATACATTTCATCATATTGTATATTTGCAGCATCAAGAAAAACTGTATCGTTTTTTGGATAGTTTGTACCAAAATTTCTCTAAAGCCAGCGATAGAAAATTCGAATTGGGAGAAACCAATTATCTCGAAAAAATTACGGCTCAAGCCAAATTTAGAAAGATAAGTACCACGCTTGCCCAGATTGAGAATGACAAAAAAGCACAATATGAAATCTTGCAATCGCTAGTGCAAACTGAAGAAACAATGGTGATAAAAAGCAATCAAATAGAACTCATAAATAATATAACTAACGAAACAAGTAAATTACTTTATACTTCTTATTTAGAAAGCGTTACCAATAATTATAAAAACCAAATTAGTTTGCAAAAACAACATTGGTTACCCGATTTAAACGTAGATTATTTCCAAGGAAAAAACAGTGGATTATCCCAATCCTTAAATGGATTCCAGGTTGGGGTCGGAATTCCATTATTCTATTTTGGCAACAAGGCAAAATCGAAAGTAGCTGAATTGGAATTACAATCTTGGGAACAACAAAAACAAAATGAAGAACAAAAAATAGATAAATATATCAGTCAAAAAATAAATGAATTGGCAAAATATCAAGAAGCAATCAATTATTACAATCAATACGGAAAAATGCTTTCAGCAGAAATTATCAAAGTAGGAAATAGAAGTTACAAACAAGGCGAAATAGATTTCTTTCAATACATTCAAAGCCTAGAAAACGCGACTGCAATTCAAGTGGATTATTTAGACAACGTGCTGAAATTTAATAAAACTCAACTTGATTTACAATACCTTAATTTTTAATACATTACCAATGAAAAAAATCACATATAGTCTCGTTTTAACTTTGCTTTTGTTTTCTTGTAAAGATGCTAAAACGGAAGAACTAACCCAAAAAGAGGACGGATTAATTACTGTTACAGAAGCCCAGTTTAAATCGTCGGGAATGGAAATTGCAAGTCCCGTTGAGCAGGATTTTGATGGTGTCATCAATACTTCTGGGAGAATTGATGTTCCTCCTCAAAATAGGGCAAAAGTAACTTCGTTTATTGGAGGATATGTAAAAACAACCCGTCTTTTGGTAGGAGATAAAGTGACTAAAGGCCAAGCACTTTTAACTTTGGAAAATACGGAATACCTCGACATTCAAAAAGATTATCTTGAAGTTGCCGAGCAAATTAATTACTTAAAATCGGAATTCGAAAGACAGAAAACACTTTATGACGAAAAAATAACCTCCCAAAAAAATTACCTCAAAGCCGAAAGCGATTATAAAAGAACCCGAGGAATGTATCAAAGTTTAAGAGCAAAATTACTGCTGTTGAACATCAATCCAAGCAATGTAGAAAAGGGAAAATTAACCTCAATTGTCACCATTTTTGCTCCAATTACTGGAGAGATTGTTATTATGAATGCCAATGTTGGGATGCCGGTTGCCCCGTCGGACGTGATTTTAGAAATTGTGGATTCCAATCATTTGCACTTAGAATTAGCGGTGTTCGAAAAAGACATTTTGAAACTGAAAATAGGTCAAAAGATTAATTTTACCGTACCGGAAGCTACCAAAGATGTTTTTGATGCCGAAGTACATTTGGTTGGAAAATCAATTGAAGGTAATGACAGAACTATCAATGTTCACGGACATTTAGACAATAATATCAAGCAAAAATTACTCACCGGAATGTTTGTAGAAGCCAAGATAAAGATCAATTCAAAAAAAGGATTGGCAATTCCTGCGGATGCATTAATTTCTGAAAACAACAAAAATTTCGTACTTTTATTGGATAACAACAATAACAATAATTTTTCATTTAAAAAAGTGGCGATCACAGTAGGCGAAAAATCTGAAAAAGCAGTAGAAATAATACCTAATAACCAAATTAATGCTTCTTCAAAAATACTCATTAAAGGCGTTTTTGATTTGGTAGAATAAAATTAATACTTATGGATTTAAATAAATTAAAAGGGCAATTGCAAACAGAAGTCGACACCGCATTTTTGTATGAAAGCATTGCTGCAATTCAATCAGATGAAAATCTAAGTCGCGTTTTGCAAAGTTTAGCAGCAATCGAAAAAGGACACGCTAAACACATGCTGGACAAGGTTCGTGAGTCAGAACCGAATCACGTTATGCCTTCAGCGTCATTAAGAGCCAAATTCCAATTGAAATTAGGCAAACTTTTTGGTTACAATTCCATTATCAGCAGTTTATCGAATGTTGAAAAACAATTTGCATTAAACGCCATTAAAAACAAGATCGAAAAAGGGGAGAAGCCCAACGGTTTTGAACACAATCACCTCAATATTATTGAAGCAGTGAACAATAATGCTGCACTGAATGTTTCTGGAGGATTGTTGTCCAAATTCGAAAGTCGTCACAAATCCGTTGGAGGAAATGCGTTGCGTGCAGCGGTTTTGGGTTCCAATGACGGACTGGTTTCTAATATGAGTTTGGTTATGGGCGTTGCCGGAGCGGCAGTTTCCAATGATACCATTTTATTGACAGGAATTGCAGGTCTTATGGCTGGTGCAATTTCGATGGCCTTGGGCGAATGGCTTTCGGTGCAAAGTTCGAGAGAGTTAAATCAACGTCAAATCGATCTTGAAACCGAAGAACTGGAAGCTTCGCCTGAAGAAGAAAAAAAAGAATTGGTCTTGTTGTACCAAGCCAAAGGAATGAATGCTGAAGAAGCTCAGAAATTAGCGGATAAAGCATTTGAAAATCCTGAATCTGCAATTGACGCCATCATAACCGAGGAATTGGGAATAGACAAAGAAGAATTAGGTGGCTCAGCATGGGAAGCAGCCATTGCTTCTTTCATTCTGTTTGCCATTGGAGCGATTATTCCATTGTATCCTTTTATGATTTTGGATGGAAAAAATGCAATTTTATTGAGTATTGTGAGCAGTGTTATTGGACTTTTTGGCATTGGTGCAGCTATCACATTATTGACGGGAAAAAGTATCCTGTTTTCAGGAATGAGGCAAGTTGCTTTTGGATTGACCGCAGCAGCGGTGACTTATGGAATTGGAACATTGATTGGTATTTCATTGGCAGGATAAATTGATTTTGGATTTTTAACTT
>Ga0136636_10002572_pt1 | contig 10822 bp, 4 predicted proteins | sample AntDrymUQ8522106_2_FD_104653 | JGI IMG/M metagenome (GOLD analysis project Ga0136636, IMG submission 104653) | Polar desert sand microbial communities from Dry Valleys, Antarctica - metaG UQ852 (21.06) | ecosystem: Environmental > Terrestrial > Soil > Desert | place: Antarctica: Dry Valley... | reverse complement strand
TCTTTTAAAATAGTAATAGATTCTATATCGTCTGAGTTGATACCCGCCATTCCATTGACCACCTCGTTACCCGCTCTGCTGCCGCCATTTGAGTCGGGAGGGCCTGTGGTGCCTGAAAATGTATTATTTATAGCTATGCCATCCACTACATAAAGTGGTTCTTGATTCCCGGTAAAGGATGCCGTTCCCCTTACCCTAACCGAGACACCACCCCCAGGGGCACCCGTATTTTTTATTACTTGAACGCCCGCGGCCCTTCCTTGAATAGCTTGATCTAAACTGGCTACAGGAATTTTTAAAATATCTTCTGCGCTGATGACTGAGACGGAAGTAGTTAGATCTCTTCTAGATTGTTCGGTATTGTAGCCCAAAACAACAACTTCACCGAGCTCTTGTTGGTCTTCGCGCATGACTACATTGATAATCTGCCGGCCCATTACTTCCTCCTGAACTGGCTTGTAGCCGATAAAAGAAAAAATCAATTTGTCACGCAGCTCGCAAACTATAGTATAATTTCCATCCGCATCCGTAATTGTCCCCCTGCTTGTTCCTTTAACAACTATATTCAGCCCCGGTATGGATGCCTTTTGGATATCAGTAACTCTACCCGTGACGGTAATGGCCTGAGAAAAAGAAGTTGAGCAAAAAGAAATAAAGAACACACCTGCGAGTAAATATCGTATCATAGAAAAAATTTAACAGGTAAAAATAGCCTTCTTTATACAATCGTTTGCTGAAAAAAATGTGTAGAAAAGGAGTTTTACAGGTCTTTATACGGATAAATAACAACCGATAAGCAATTTAGTTGCTACCAATCCAGTACTAAAAGTCTCAGTTTACTTCTCGCTGCGCCAACCAGCAGGCCTGCTTTGTTGCCATTTAGTTTGATTAATTTGATGGTTTTTAATTCTGAATGTAAACGAAATTGATCTTTTAGGCTTAAAGAATGTGCTTTCACTAATTCGTGACTGTTGAATTCAGTGCTTTTAAATATCATTAGTCCAGCAAAAGCATCAAAAGAGCCGCTGACTACTTCCGTCTCTAACCGATTGCCGCCAATAAGGTATTCGTTAGTTCCATTGTTGTTAAAAGCTTGGATTGTTTGGATGGGTGCCGCTTGAAGCGACTCAGGGAAGGGCGTAAACTGAAATTGACCATCGCCCTTGTTGAGACAGATGCCCGAAGCCGTGGTTGTTGCCTTTAGTTGATAGGCATTAGCGCGTTGTTCCTTTGTAAAAATTTCCTCTAAGCCCGCTGTTGAAAAGTCTCTGTAGGTGGTAAACCGTTTTTTCATAAAGGGCAGTTGATCCGAAAGCATATCGCGCGAGGCAACTGGGAACAGTTTATCCCCGATGGGTCTGAAAAGAATAGGGTCGAAACTTCCATTCTTATCAAAATCATTGGATACCAATAAGGCTGGGGCATCATTATCAATTTTTAAATAGGTGTTGTTGCCCAAATTACCAACTAAGAAATCGACATCACCGTCATTATCTAAATCCGTTGGCTCAATCACATTCCAAAAACCAAGGTTTTTTTGCAGGCCATTTTTAGTTTTAATTAATCTGCCTTTTTTATTGATGAAGGTGGTGATAGCCATCCAATCACCACCGATGGTGAGGTCAGGCCACCCGTCTTTATTTATATCCGCCCATACGGCAGAGCGTACGATTCCGATGGTTGATAGGTTAGCAACATCTGAAGACACATCTACAAACCTGCCTCCTTCATTTTTTAACAGAAAACTTTTGTCGGGCAAGGGATACCTTCCGGGATAAATGCTGCCGCCAATAAAAATATCGGTGTCGCCATCTTGATCGTAATCAGCCGCTGCCACACAAGCTGCATTGGTTTGGATAAAAGGAAGAGAATTGTGTGAGCGCTCAAAATTTCCAATGCCATCATTTAAGTACAAGCGGGGTTGGTAGAGCGGCATGCCCGGAAAAAATTCGTTGCTCCCACTCACCACTATCAAATCATTATCGCCATCACGGTCTGCATCAAAAAAGGTCGCGCCTGTATCTTCAAAGTCAGCTTCCGACAGGGGCATTTCTTTTTTGACAAAAGACCCCGTGCTCAATTGAATAAAACATGTGCCCAAATACCCCGCGCTTCCACCCACAAAAAAATCTTCTAAGGAGTCGTTGTTGATATCACCAACGGCTATTGTCGGGCCTGTGTCCGAATACTTCCAAGGTAAAAGCGGCTGAAAACTAAAATCAGAATATTCTTTTTCTTGGTGGGTGTAAATGACGTTGAGACTATCCGAAATATCAATCCATTGTGCCGTTGGCTTTAGAAGAATGGGAGGCTGATCTACAATAGATTCAGTATAACGAAGTACTAAGGATTGATCTACCACTAGATTTTCCAACACCTGTTTTCGATCATCGGGCCAAGTGACTGTTAACTTTTTAATTTTGGTTGATGCCCCAACACCGACAACAATGTTTTGCGAAACCGAAGAGAGATAGCCTCTCACCAAATGCTTTTCGTAATACTGGATATCTTTATCTGTCTCGATCATCAACTTAGCACCTTCCCCAAATAAGTTTTTTAAATCTCCCTCAAACGAAATTTTGAGATAATGATTTCCGGAAGTTTTGTGGTTCAACTGATTTTCAAAAAGAAAAACTTTGTCGTTTAGGTTGTTCACCAGCAAATCATAATCTCCATCATTATCAAGATCAGCGTATGCGGCCCCATTGGAAAAACTTGGATAGGCAAGCCCTTCTTCATTCGCTTCGTCTAAAAAAGTGAACTGTTCGCTTTGCATAAAAAGTACATTATTCAATTTAGCTCCTGGCAAATCATCCAACGCTTTATTAATTGCCACTCGCTCTTTTCCCTCCTCAATTCGCCCATGCCTGTTGTGATACGAATAAAGCGCAAAATCGCGATCGGTAATATTTTTTAAATAACCGTTGGTGATGTAAAGGTCTTTCCTGCCATCGTTGTTATAGTCGGCTGACAACACCGCCCAGCTCCAATCGGTTTGATGAATGTTCGCCAATCTGCCGATTTCACTAAAAGATTTATTGCCCGTATTTATTTGTAAGGTGTTGCGCATGAACTGCGGAATATAGCCCATCTGCTGAGCCAACTTAAAGCGTTCATATTCCATCGGGCCGCTCAACAATTTTTGCCGTTCATTATCGGGTGGCAACATATCCAACACCACTACATCGGTGAACCCATCATTGTTGAGGTCGGCCACATCAGTACCCATAGAAAACTGACTGGTTTGCTGTAACCATTGCTTGGCCGCTTCAGAAAAAGTACCGTCTTTATTATTAATGTAAAGTAGATCGTTGTAGATATAGTCGTTGGCCACATAGAGGTCTGGCCAATTGTCATTATTAAAATCTCCTACACCCACTCCAAGCCCATATCCTTCAACAGTAATGCCCGCCTTCTTTGAAACATCTTTGAAAAAATCGCCTTCACGCTGAAAAAGTTTGTCGGTGCTATGCCCCAACCCATTGCGCATGATAGGTGTGATGGTCTGCGAATCGCGATCTCCGTTTGAGTGATTGAGCAAATACATATCCAAATCACCATCTTTGTCGTAATCAAAGAAAACCGCTTGTGTGGAATAGCCTCCATCGGCTAAGCCATACTTTGCCGCTTGCTCGGAAAAGGTATTATCTTGGTTGTTTACGAAAAGAAGATTGCGTCTCTTGAGTGAATCGGTATGCCCTGAGACACACACATAGATATCAAGAAACCCATCGAAGTTAATGTCCGTCATGGTAACGCCTGTGCACCATTGGTCAGTAGTAACACCCGAAGCGTTAGTTATTTCTTCAAACTGCAACATGCCCTTGTTGATATAAAGAGCCGATGAAACTGTATTGCCGGTAAAAAAGACATCTTCAAGCCCGTCATTGTTAATGTCACCTACGGCTACTCCCCCACCGTTATAGACATATTCAAAACGCGACACATTGAATTCTTCGTTTTCTGTAAGTGTGTTAGAGAAATTGATATTGGAGGTGGCCGAGTCTATTTTCTTAAACAAAGGTTTTTTGAAATCACACCCCGCCAAAAAGCAAGCGACCAACAGAAAGTTAAAACAAGTCTTTAAAAAATTCATTTACCAAGAATAAAAACCTGTAGCAGGTCATTGTTATTGGCAACTAACAGAGCCGTTTTTCCATTAGCCAATTTTAAAAGCGCAATATCCTTTACATCACCCGTGGCAGATAGACCACTTTGTACAGGAGTAACAGGCGAAAATGTGTGATCGGATGAGCCCTTCAATAATAATCCATTGCCCGCATCATAGCGACCCAATTCTACCGAAGAAGAAAAATTATTTCCAGCTATCAACAGATCGGTGATTTGATCGTGATTAAAATCAGTTACGATAATCCCATTAACGGGTGACATTTGCGCCAAAAGTGGAAGCGCTTGCTGTCTAAATTTGCCCGCCTCGTTTATAAAAATGGACGATGCCAACGTAGTTGCTTCTAAGCGAACGGCCTTATCTAATTGATCTTTTCCAAAAACCTCTTCTACTGACGAGGCCGCATACTTCTCAAACTTCACAAACTTTTTATTGATAGATGGCATTTGCGTAACCAGTATTTCCTTCCTCACCCAGGGCCATTGTTTTCCTTGATTGTAATAACATAGAATCGCTTCAATACTTTTATTGTTATCAAAGTCAGCTGCATATAAAGTAAGTGGTTCGGTAGCGCTGGCTTTCAATTGGCTATTCAATCCGAGATTACCTGCAACGATATCCAAATCAGTATCGCCATCTACATCGGCAATAGCAATTGAATTCCACCAACCCCGTGTATTTGTCAATCCATATTGCGCTGTTACTTCGCTCAATTGCTTTCCGTTTTCGTTTTTGAATAGGGTAATTGGCATCCATTCGCCCACTAGTACCAATTCTTCAAACCCATCTTTATCCAAATCTGCCCAGCGCGCATCTGTAACAAGACCGATGTTTGCCAGCTTTGGCGATATAGTTGCTGTTACATCTTTGAAATAGCCTTTATTGTTTTGCAGAACATAACTTCTAGGTGCTTCTGGGTAGCGACCAGGCACAATCCTGCCGCCCACAAAAAGATCAAGGTCTCCATCACGGTCGAAATCACATGCTCTTACGCACGAGCCGCTTCCCGTTTCAATTGGCAAGCGTTTAGCGTCCCGCTGAAAAATTCCTTTGCCATCATTAATATAAAGCCTATCTTGATAATTGGGAGAGCCCTTGTCGAACTCACTGCCTCCGCTTACCACGTATAAATCTTGGTCTCCATCATTGTCTGCATCGAAGAAAACAGCGCCCATATCTTCATAAACCGAATCGGCTTCCAGTTCTGCTTGTTTGGTTTTGAGAAAAGTAGAATTGGGTTGTTGGATAAATAATGCCCCTGACGAGAATGCCGCGCCACCAATATAAAAATCATCTAAGCTATCTCCGTTGATATCGGCCACTGAAATAAACGGCCCTAGCTGCGAGAATTTGTGCGGCAACAAAGGCTCACGCTTAAAGTCTATAAATTCATTTTCTTGATGCCGAAAAAAGATTTGCGTTTCTTTTTCTCCTTTCGTGAAGAGAGGCGTTGGTGTATTCATTTTAAACCTACGCTTGTCAGCGGATGAGTTCTCGTATTCAATTTCCAAAAGCTGATCGGCTTTTACGTTTCTCATCAATTCGGTGCGTTGATCAGGCCAAGTAACGCGCAGCGAATCAACGGCAACCGATTTGCCCAAACCAAAATGAAGCCGCGGCTCTACTGATGATAAAAACCCCCGGGTGATTTTTAATTCCGATAGTTGCTTTTCTCCACCAGCATATACCATCACCTTAGCACCAACGCCAGAACGATTTTTTGCTGGTCCGTCCAGTTTGATTTTTAAAAAATGATTCTCAAGTGCCTGCACAGTTTCGTTGCGATACAGCAGTGGCTTCTCATCCAAATTACTCATCACAATATCCAAATCACCATCGTTGTCAAAATCTGCATAAGCAGCACCGTTAGTAAATGTTTTGGCAGTAAACCCCCAATCGCTAGAAACATTTTTGAACGTAAGGTCTTTGTTGTTTTGAAAAATATAGTTTTGGATTTTAGTAGAGGGCATGTTCTCGATCCACTGCTTAAAGTTTTTAACCGACACAAAAGACTCACCCTTTTTTAGAGAACTCTCAATCGAATCGTTTTTGAATTTGATATACTCTGAATTGGTCATATCACGCCTAATGCCATTCGTAATCAATAGGTCTTTCCAACCATCGTTATCAAAATCAGCAAACAGCGAAGCCCAACTCCAGTCGGTACCGCCAACGCCTGCCATCAATGCTATGTCACTAAATGTGCCGTCACCATTATTCAACTGCACTACATTGCGCATGAGCTGATGGCCATAACCATAGTTTAACAGCGTGTTGTATCGCTCATACACCATAGAACTGGTCAACGATTTTTGACGGAAGTTATCTTCCGGTAACATATCCATGGCCACTATATCTTCCAGCCCATCATTGTTAAAATCAGCTATATCCGTGCCCATACTATTCTGCGTAAAGTGGCGGAAGTAGGTATCTAATTGTTCAGAGAATGAACCATCCTTATTATTTACATACAAAAAATCTTTTTCCACAAAATCGTTTGCCACATAGATATCGGGATAGGTATCATTATTAATGTCGATCACGCTGGCGCTCAGCCCAAAGCCCGAATTCCAAATACCGGCTTGTTGGCTCACATCTTTAAAAGTGCCGTTGCCCTCATTCCTAAAAAGTTTATCAGAATAAGAAGGTTTGTCGGGATCGGTTTTACGGCTCAATTTTTTATTGACATCCACTTTTAACCGCACGCGTGAAGCCAAAGCAAAATCAATAGGATGGTTAACCAAATAAAGATCAACATCGCCATCTTTATCATAGTCCAGAAAGGTAACATGCGTACTATATGATTGATCTTCCAAGCCCATTTGGTGAGATTGCTCTGTAAACGTGAGGTCTTTATTGTTGATGTAAACCAGATTGGAGCGCACGACAGAATCGGGATGGTTGCTGCGGCATACGTAAATATCCAGGAAGCCATCGTTGTTAAGATCGGCCATGGCCACACCCGTTTTAAATCCACGCGAAGCCTCCACTCCGGCCTTGGCACTGATGTCTTCGAAAACAAAATTGCCTTTGTTGAGGTATAATTTGTTGGAAAAGATATTGCTCGAAAAATAAATATCCGCTAGCCCATCATTGTTAATATCGCCTACCGCCACGCCTCCACCATTGTAGATATATTTGGTGTTAAAATAATTGAGCAATTCGTTTTCTTGCAACAGGTTGATGAAATCTATTTTTGTTGTAGAGGAATTTAGTTCTGTAAAAAGTGGTGCACCTGCCGCTGGTCTCTGTTTAGTTTCTTTGTTTGCACAAGAAAGTGTGGCCAAACAAAACAGAAGTAAAGAGTAATTGATAATTCGTTTCATTCTTTCGTTGAAGGTTTTTAGTAAGTTGATCTTTTTAATTATTTTTTCTGCTCAGGTCAATGTTATTATGTTACGCGTTTGGCATGTTTGCCCTCTAGAACCTCACCCCCTGCCGTCCACCAATGAATTCGGCAAAAACCTCACCCCCTTCCCCTCTCTCGAGGAGAGGGTGACTGTACTTATTGGATTTGCAAGACTTCTAAAGTTTATCTCCTTTTTTTAAAATCGTGTTTAACATTCTGTCCACGGAGGAGACTATACCTAAGATTATCATTTTTATAATGTTCGTCCAGTATCGTAGAAAGTACCGCGCTCTCTATGTGCCTATATGGTTTAACCATTTTCACTTTCTTGTCTTTACTTTGTTCAACACCCATTGCCCTACCGCTTTGCCTTGTGCGATACCATTTTCAACCGCGGGTCTGTAATGGATGCCTCCATACAATCGGCTAATGGCGGCTTGGTCGGAAGCTTGGGCAAATGACTTGAATGACCTTGGCGGCAGGCCATAGGCTACTTCTACCGAATCTATGTAAGCAAAATTATCTCCATACAAATGAGTGAGCACTTGTGCCGATGAAGCCGAAATTACACTGTGGCCGCTTGTATACTCGGGAAAGGGTGGCGTAGATAAAAACGGCTTCCAATTTGTATCGATATAGCTGTTGATGTAGGTCTCTGGCCGGATCAATTCACTTTTATATTTTTCATCCCAACAGCTAATAAATCCTTCGAAGAGCGCAATTGACACTAACGCGTAGGCTTCGGCAGATTTTGATAAGCTAGCGTTGGCCGTGCGCGAGGCCGTGCGGGCAATGCCAATCCAATGTGCGCCCGGGCTTATCTTCTTTATCCCCACCATCACGTGCCCTTCGTGCAGGGTGGCAAAAGGATTGCAATCCCAAAAATTGGCAGCCGCTATTTGATCCTCTGATAAGTTTTTTGAAGCCTCAACAACTTCTTGAGCCAGTGCATAAAACTCGCTTTGCTTATCCATCGAAAAAATGGGGGCTTTAGGCGGGGCAAATTGACTGGCAGAATCTAATGTAAAAGGCCTTATTTTTCGCCAGTTAGGCTCTATTGCATCCATGTAATCAGGCGGAGTAGGCGACCATTTCCCAGTTTGCTTTTGTACCGTGTACCGAGACATTGTTCGCGTTTCATCATAATTATCCATTTTTGAATAGGCAATCACATGATTGGCCACCTCTTCACCATATTTTACTGAAGCGGATAAACTTTCATCGGTCATTCCATTCAATTTCACTTCTTCCAACATCGTAGCTTGAAAATCTGAAATCAAAGGCTCTGAATAAATGAATGCTTTGCACGTTTGCAGGTAGGCGACTGCCGCTGCCAATCCCACGTTGATGGCTTTGTCAGTTGGAACTAGTGGCTTTCGAAACCCGTTTATCTTGCCGCCCAATGTTTGCAGTGTAGAGTCCTCATTCACAACTACTTCATAGGCAGCCAATGATGAATAGGCATAAATACGGCTAGCCACGGGCGGGGTGAAAATATCATTCACTAGCACATTTTCAAGCGCCAAGGTGGCTTCATGTAACAACTCCGGATCAGAAAGCCGCGCTTGCGTTACTTTATTGTTGATTCTTCCGCACCCAATAAGGCACATTGATGAAACAATGAGAAATGAAAACGAACGTATTTGCATGTGATATTTAAATGTAGTTAAAAGTAGCTTTAATAGGCCAAAGCCGCGCAATAGGCGAACCCATTTAGTGCTACGTATGCGTATAAAATTGACTTTAGGCTTTAAAACCAAAATATTTTAGCTAACGATTGCGGGAATTCGTTGTTACTTTTGAAACAAGTTAAACGTAAAAAACTATGAAAATGAAGTTATTCTCTCGCTTATCCAGCGTATTGTTAGTGGTGGGACTAATAGTACTTTATAGCTGTAAAAAGGACGAAGTTCCTGTTTTTGATGTCCCTACCATTGCAGTGGTCGCGGATAATTCATCTCCCTTCCCTGGTGAAAAAGTTGTTTTTACCATCAACGTAACTGCACTGGGAAACTTGAAAGAAGTTTCTCTAAATGGAGCGGTGATTAAGTCTTATACGACCGATTTGACGCAAGACAACTTTACGTATGAATATACGGTGGCTGCAAATCAGACACTTGGCCCCGCTGTTCTTACTTTTGGCGTTACTGATAAACAAGCTACGCCAAAGGTTGGAGCTACACCAGCTACAATAACGATCCAAAATCCTGATTTCAGAGGAAACCCAAAGGTGCTGTTTAATTTTCAAGCGGTTGCTCCAAATAGTTCAGTAAAAGATATTACCGTTGATAGGGGTGTTCAAGATTGGACGCGTGCGTACAGCGTAGTTCAAGACATTGCAGACCCAACCCCCGCCAACGTTGGCAATAAGGTTCTTAAAGTAGATAGATTAGGTGCCCATGAGTGGCGTTACCAAGGAGGTGGAGCTGTTTTCTTTGAATTTGCGTCTAGGTTAAGCGAAACTGATATGCAGGGTCTTGTAGCCGGCACACGAGTTATTCAAATGAACGTTTACTTTAGGCAAGTTCCTAAAGTTGCAACCGTGCGTGGAGTTGTAAATGGTCCTGATTTACCAAATACAGATCTTTCCTGGAAGATTGCGGATGCCAGAAGAGCTTGGAGCTTTGACTTACAGGATAGTGCAAAGGCAATTCCAATATCTTTAGAAATAGGTAATAAAGCAAAATGGGATTTCAATAATGGTGCGCCCCTTGGAAAGAAGTTTTACTTAACGGGTTCAGTGTCGGCTGCTAACCAATGGCAAACGGTAACTTTTAGTAGAAGAGGTTCAAGAACTACCACAACGGGAAGAAGAGTCACTGACAAACCAATCCTTCAAAGTTCTACTGCTCTAGCTTTTACTGATGATGCAACCGTTGGCCTCGACCAAATAGATTACATCGCAGCAATTTTTAACAATAGAGTCACAGGCTTTCCAAATCCCAGTGGATTTTTAGAATTGCCTGGCGATGGAAATGGTTGGAATGATAGAGTAGTTGCTTCCATAAGTGACGATCATAATACCTACTTTGTGGATAATATTAGAATCATTGATGCGAAGGATTACAACAAAAATCCTAATAAATAAAGGTAGTTGATTGGGCTGGTACTCAGGCCGAGTATAGTTGAGTACACTTTTAGGTTAATTGAAGTTTAGGTGAATGAGTAAACCCCTCGTGGCGAATAGCGCGAGGGGTTTATTGTTTTTACTAACAGTTTTGTGTGTTGTCTTTTTGCTTTGTACCTTGTTATCAATAAATCGATGATAAAATTAATTTGCCTTTCCCTTCTTTTATTTCTTGGCTTCCTTGTCAATGCACAGCCTATTCCTGTCACCATCACTA
>Ga0136636_10002571_pt1 | contig 10826 bp, 10 predicted proteins | sample AntDrymUQ8522106_2_FD_104653 | JGI IMG/M metagenome (GOLD analysis project Ga0136636, IMG submission 104653) | Polar desert sand microbial communities from Dry Valleys, Antarctica - metaG UQ852 (21.06) | ecosystem: Environmental > Terrestrial > Soil > Desert | place: Antarctica: Dry Valley... | reverse complement strand
TTCAACAGGTAGTGTAAAGATAGGCGGGGTGGAAGTAAGTGAGCAGCCTCTTAAAACGAAGCGTTTTGTGGGCTATCTGCCGGAACAAAATCCACTGTATGCCGAAATGTATGTGAAGGAATATTTGCTGTTTGTGGCTGAAACCTATGGAATGGGAAAAGAGAAGCACGAACGTGTGAATCGGTTGATTGATGAAGTGGGTTTACGACCTGAATTTAAAAAAAAAATCGGACAGCTTTCTAAAGGCTACCGACAGCGTGTGGGCTTAGCGCAAGCTTTGATTCCAAACCCTGACGTCCTCATTTTAGATGAGCCAACTACCGGACTAGATCCTAATCAATTGGAGGAAATCCGAAACCTGATTCGCGAAATTGGGAAAAATAAAACGGTATTGCTGAGTACGCATATTATGCAGGAAATAAAAGCAATATGCAGCCGTGTGATTGTGATTAACAAAGGCGAAATTGTAGCAGATTACGCCGACTTATCGAAAATCAGTATTTTCGACGAAAACAGTTTTCATTTTGAAGTGGAATTCTCTACAAATATTCAGCCAGCTGAACTTGAAAGTATTTCAACGGTTTCGGCTGTACATAAGTTGACTGAAATGAGTTTTACTATTATTTCGACAACAGATGCTCGCGAAGCTATTTTTGATTATGCCGTAAAAGCAAAGACTAAAATACTACTGATAAAACCTATTGAACGAAGCATGGAAGAGGTATTCAGAAATCTTACAAAATAATTAATGGAAGAAGAAAATTTCGACATACGAAACAATCAAAAAGGCGAGCGGGAGTTTGAGAACGCACTGCGACCACTGACTTTTTCAGATTTTAGCGGACAAAATAAAATTGTCGAGAATCTGAAAATCTTCGTGCAGGCAGCTCGTATGCGCACCGAATCGCTTGACCACGTGCTGCTGCACGGGCCTCCGGGTTTGGGCAAAACCACGCTGTCGAATATTATTGCCAATGAATTGAACGTGGGCTTCAAAATCACTTCTGGCCCAGTACTTGACAAGCCAGGTGATTTGGCAGGTTTGCTAACCAGTCTGGAAACCAATGATGTGCTTTTTATCGACGAAATTCATCGCTTGAGTCCAATTGTGGAGGAATACCTGTATTCTGCTATGGAGGATTATCGTATTGATATAATGATAGATAAAGGCCCAAGTGCTCGATCTATCCAATTGGAATTGAATCCGTTTACGCTGATTGGAGCAACTACGCGAAGCGGTTTACTTACTGCACCTTTGCGTGCTCGTTTTGGTATTAATTGTCATTTAGAGTATTATGATATTGAAGTAATTACCGAGATTATTAAACGGTCTTCGAGATTGTTGGACGTGGAAATTGGACACAAAGCAGCTGTTGAAATAGCCGGTCGTAGTCGTGGGACTCCACGTATTGCCAACGCATTGCTTCGTAGGGTCCGCGATTTTGCTCAAGTAAAAGGAAATGGTAGCATTGATCTGGAAATAGCTTGTTATGCACTCGAAGCATTGAATATCGACAAATATGGGTTGGATGAAGTTGACAATAAAATTTTGACGACCATCATTGAGAAATTTGGAGGTGGTCCGGTTGGATTAACGACTATTGCCACAGCATTGGGCGAAGATCCAGGAACAATAGAAGAAGTTTACGAACCGTTTTTAATAAAAGAAGGTTTTATGAAACGAACACCCCGCGGACGTGAAGTAACTGAGTTGGCTTACAAACATTTGGGAAAAGTGAGGCTGGGAGAAACAGGGACGTTATTTTAAAGCCCCCTAAATCCCCTAAGGACTTAAAGATCAAGTATTCAAATATTATATTATGAATGAACTAGTTACTGTTAGATCGTTTAGCCAGTATATTGATTTTGAGATGGCTAAATCCTATCTTGAATCGTTTGGAATTGAATGCTTTGGAAGGGATGAATTGATAAATAGGACCTATTTTGCCAACGTTGTTGGTGGCATTAAACTAGAGGTGAAAGAAGAACAGGTGGAAGAGGCTGTAAAATTATTGCTGGTAGCTGGCTATCTGAAACCAGAAGATTTTGAATCATCTTCAGAAATGAGATTTCTTGAAAAAATATTGAATTTTTTCAAGAGGAAATAGTTGAGTAAGAATCTAAACATTAGAAATTGATTTATGGCAGATAAACAAATGAAGAAATTGGCGAAAGACACCGCTTTGTACGGGGTTAGTAGCATATTGGGTAAATTTCTGAATTGGATGATGGTTCCGCTTTACACCTATGTGTTGGCCAACTCCGCCGAATATGGCATCGTTACTAATTTATATGCCTGGACTGCTTTATTATTGGTAATGCTTACCTATGGCATGGAAACCGGTTTTCTTCGATTTGCCAACAAAAACAAGGAAGAAGCTGGAAAAGTGTACAGTACAACTTTGATTGCAGTAGGTTTCACGTCTATCATTTTTGCATTTATCTGTATATTTTTCTCTCAGTCAATTGCAAATGCCATGGGGTATCCAACACATCCGGAATTTATTGCTATGCTTGGATTGGTTGTTGCGCTAGATGCTTTCGGATGTATACCTTATGTTTACTTACGATTTAAAAACAGACCCATTCGTTTCGTATTTCTAAATTTGTTTGCCATTGGGGTTAATATATTTTTCAATATCTTTTTCCTAGTCGTTTGTCCATGGTTAATGGGAAAGGTGCCAAATCTTATCACTTGGTTTTATAATCCTAACTTTGGAGTTGGGTATGTTTTTGTTGCCAATCTTTTTTCTACCGCTTTAGTAACTGTTGCTTTATTATTCGATGTTTTTGTAGTACCATTTGAATTCGACAAACATCTCCTCAAAAAAATGCTACGTTATTCTTTGCCACTGCTGGTATTAGGAATTGCGGGGATCATGAACCAAACGCTGGATAAAATCCTCTTCCCATTTCTGATGCTGGGCGAAGTGGGCGCCTCCGAACTTGGTATTTATGGTGCTACATCCAAAATAGCGCTCGTGATGTTAATGTTCACTCAGGCATTTCGTTATTCATACGAACCATTTATTTTTGCTCAAAAGAAAGATAAAAATAGTTTAGATTCCTACGCTGATGCGATGAAATTTTTCATTGTTTTCTCACTGTTTATCTTTTTAGGTATGGTTTTTTATCTCGATATAATTAAATATGTAATTCAACATAACTACTGGGTTGGGCTTAAGGTTGTTCCGATTGTGTTACTATCGTTTATTTTTCAGGGCATATTCTTCAACCTTTCGCTTTGGTATAAATTAACAGATAAAACTATTTATGGAGCCTACTTCTCTGTAGTTGGAACAGTGATAATTGTTTTGCTCAATGTACTATTGGTTCCTAAATTCAGTTATATGGGATGCGCATGGGCTGCCTTTGCGTGTTATTTTGTCATTATGCTGATATCGTATTATTTTGGTCAAAAAAACATGCCTGTGAAGTATGATTTAAAATCAATTGGGCTTTATGTAGTTGTGGCAATGGCTCTTTATGCTGCCAGTTTTTTAGTACAAACACAATATGCTGTGGTTAATATAGCTTATAAAACCTTATTGTTTACAATTTATATAATGCTTATGATTAAACGAGATTTCCCTTTAAAATCAATTCCGGTAGTGAATAAGTTTTTCAAAGAAAGTGCAAAATGAGTAAATTACACATAATAACACCCGTAAAAGATTCATTGAGTACCACCCTTCGTACTATTGAAAGTGTCATGAGCTCGAGTACTACTTTCGAATTTGATTATACGGTGTACAATGATTTTAGTGCTGACGAAACAACGGTGGAGTTAGAATTGGCAGCCGCAAAGTATGGATTTAAACTGGTTAACTTGAAAGATATAACAGATAGCCTTTCTCCCAATTATTTGTTAGTTTTGCAAATAGCCCAAAAAAAAGCACTACAAGACAATGCTCATTTAGTTATTATTGAATCGGATGTAATCATAAAGAGCGACACTGTTCAGCAGATGTATAATTACACTTCCTTGCTCGATAACCCTGGGATGATTGCCGCAGTTACCACCGACTATAATTCCAAGATTAATTTTCCTTATCTGTATGCTCAAAAATTTAACTCTGGCGTAATTGATACCAGTAAACGGTTGAGTTTCTGTTGTACATTATTATGCATTGACTATCTCAAAGTATTTAACTTCGGCGATTTAAATCCAGAAAAAGCATGGTACGACGTTTTTATATCGCACAAATCGGTGGAGTTGGGATTTCGAAATTATTTGCTAACTTTGTTGCAGGTGACTCATTTTCCACATAGTAGCCGACCTTGGAAACAATTGAAATATAAGCATCCTCTGAAATATTATTGGATGAAATTGATTAAAAATCCAGACAGGATATAGAAATTAAAAGAACTGAAAGCAGTTTCTAACACAAAATCAATATTCAATGATTTCAATAATTGTATGTTCCATAAATAAATCGATATCAGATGATTTTAAAAAAAATATCGAGGAAACGATAAATGTTGATTATGAGATCATTCATATAGACAATTCTGAGCATCGCTATTCCATTTGTTCAGCTTACAATGAGGGTTTTTCCAGATCTACATATCCTTATTTATGCTTTGTGCACGAGGATGTTTATTTTAGGAGTAAGAGTTGGGGCGAAAGAATTATAGCTCATTTGCAAATGCCCAAGGTGGGAATTTTAGGAGTAGCCGGACGTGATTTTCTCACACGTGTTCCAGCTTCGTGGTCGGCCAAAATGGACGGTATAAATATTGTACAGTCTGATAAAACCGAGAGAAAGAGCACTAAAACAAAGATTGCCCCGATAGGCTTCGATAAAACTTGTCGGTCTGTAGTAATGCTTGATGGTGTGCTGTTATGTATGCGGAGAGAGTTAATGAACGATATTAAGTTTGATGATAATATTGAAGGATTTCACGGTTATGATTTCGATATTTCCATACAAACGGTACTAGCTGGGAAAGCTAATTACGTGATTTACGATATTCTAATCGAGCATTTCTCGAGAGGATTGCCCGATTTGGGTTATTATCGCACGTTGATAAAAATATTTAAAAAATGGGAGAAGTACTTGCCTTTGTGTGGCAGTAATTCCTTTGAAAATATGCAAAGTCATATTTCTGAGATAGAAAAAAAGGGAATTCGAAATCTATCAAATAAACTGGTACGAAGAGGAGCTCCAATAAAGGAAATATTGAATGAGAAAATGTATTTTTCAAATCTAATTGAACTAAAACAGAACAAAATACAAAGTTACTTGCAAGTTTATTTCTCAAAATTAATCAACTATCCAAACCGATTGTTCTCAAAAAAATAATCGGTATCTATCATGAATTTTTAAACACAGTATTATGAGCTTCATCCATCTATGCAATCAAATCTTCGACGAATCGGTACAAGATTACCACAAAACCGACCATGTTGATACGGCAATCATCAACAGATACGAATTTAAAACTATTGAATACTACCTGTATTTAAAAAATTGGATCGATACAGTACAATGGCATTTAGAAGATATTATCCGCAATCCGCAAATTGATCCAGTAGAGGCTTTGGCGCTTAAACGCAAAATCGACAGTTCGAATCAGGATCGTACAGACTTGGTGGAGTTGATTGATAGCTATTTTTTGGATCAGAATAAGAATGTTGAACCGAAAGTAGATGCAACTATAAATACTGAAAGTCCAGCTTGGGCCATTGATAGATTATCTATTTTGCATTTGAAAATATACCATATGCAGCAAGAGGTTGATAGGAAGGACTCTTCTGCTGAGCATGTTAGCCAATGCCAGACCAAGTTGAATATTTTATTAGAGCAAAAGGTCGATTTGTCAACAGCCATCCATCAACTAATTGAAGATATATGCGTTGGCGCCAAGAAGATGAAGGTGTATAAACAAATGAAAATGTATAACGACCCGGCTTTAAACCCTGTTTTATACGGAAATAAGTAGTTTTATGTTTTTAAGTGTAAGTAGCCTGAAGGTTCAAACTAAAGAATGTGTGGACTGCCTGCCCATTTTAATAATATCAGCATTTCGATTGAAATATCGATACACATTAGCTATAATTTGTTTTTATGTCTAAGATTCTAATTATTAGATTTTCAGCTTTGGGTGATGTTGCCATGACAATTCCGGTGATATATTCATTTGCCGTAAAATATCCCGAACATGACATTACCATATTGAGCGAAGCCGGCTTAAAACCTATGTTTGAATCGGCTCCCAAAAATGTACACTTTTTTGGTGCCGATTTAAAAGACAAACACGATGGAATAACCGGATTAAAAAAACTATATAATGAATTGAGGAAGAAAAAGTTTGACTATGTGGCAGACTTTCATTCTGTAATCAGATCATTTTATCTTCGCTTGTTCTTCAAATTTGATGGAATACCTACAGCGCATATAGATAAAGGGCGTAATGAAAAGGCAAATCTGACTCAACGAACGAACAAAACCTTCGTGCAATTGAAGTCGAGTTTTACCCGCTACCATGAGGTTCTTCAGAAATTGGGGTTTGACTTTGATCTAAATTTTGAGAGCATTATCAACAATAATGAGTTTGATCTTTCTCCTATACCTTCGCAAACGGGAGCAAAAGGAAATGCAAAATGGATTGGATTAGCTCCATTTGCAAAACACAAAGGGAAAATTTATCCTTTGGAGTTACAGGAAAAAGTGATAGCACATTTTGCAAACGATAAGAGAGTAAAGATCATCATTTTTGGTGGGGGTGAAGAGGAGACGGAAATCGTAAACGAGTGGGTGAAAAAGTACCCAACTGTCCTGTCAATGGTGGGTAAATTGAATTTAAGTCAGGAGATTTTGCTAATGAGTCAGTTGGATGTAATGTGTTCTATGGATTCTGCCAACATGCATTTGGCCTCACTTGTCAATACTACCGTTGTTTCGCTCTGGGGTGCTACACATTCTTATGCCGGGTTCATGGGATGGAATCAGACCGATGATAATGCCATACAAATTGATCTGTCTTGCCGTCCCTGTTCCATTTATGGCAATAAGGAATGCTATAGAAAAGATTATGCGTGTCTAAATCAGATTGAACCTGAGTATATTGTCTATAAAATTGAAAAAACACTATATTAATAAATCAGAGATATTTACTCATTAAATAGAGCCTAAACTATGTCTCACGCCTTAAGGTCGAAGCTAAAGCAATTATCTTTTAAGCATCAAAATAATAAGATTTGGTATTATTTTCGAAATAATCTCAGAAGATTGTTTCCTTCGTTTATTTTTAGATGTCAGCTCGAAAAAAAGTTGAGAAGTTTGCAAGAATTCGATGTAGACTATATTCAAAAAAGAGTTGATTATTATAATGGTTTAACGAATGTTTGTCCTCTTCCACCCAATGCACCAGAGTTATCGGAATTGAAGCTTGGAAAAAAAATGAAAGTGTATTATTTCGATAGCTACGAATATACACGTTTTTTTAATTCCCAACTAAAAGCTGAATTCCTGTTTGGTGATATAATTGACATCCCAGAAGTACCCTCGTTTGTGAAAAGTCGTCCAATCGATGGCGACAATTCAAATTCTATTGTGCTGAAGATGGATAAAATCAGACATTTTCGACTTATTCGCGATAGAAAAAAGTTCGAAAACAAAAAGGATATGTTGATATTTAGAGGACAGGTTTATCAACCGCACAGAAAACGATTTCTCGAAATGTATTACGGACATCCAATGTGTGATATTGGACAAACAAACAAAAACACAAAGCAAAATCTACAATTTTTAATAGAGAGAAAAACCGTTGATGAACATCTCGATTATAGGTTTATTCTATCTTTAGAAGGCAATGACGTTGCCAGTAATTTGAAATGGGTAATGTCTTCCAATTCGTTAGCTGTTATGCCAAAGCCTACGTACGAGACTTGGTTTATGGAGGGAACACTAATTCCGAACTATCATTATGTGCTAATTAAGGATGATTACTCAGATTTAGAAGAAAGATTAAGATACTATTCAGAAAACATCGAAGAGTCATTAAAAATAATTGAGAATGCTCACCAATTTGTTGCTCAATTTAAGAATAAAAAAAGAGAAGATTTAATTTCATTAAAGGTGATTAAAAAATATTTTGAGAAAACAGGACAATGAATCAATAACACTATATAATTTCTTTTATGTCATACAAAGCCAGTATAATAATTTCATTTTATAACAAGATCAGTTTACTTAAATTTATTTTTGCAGCCTTAGAAAGGCAAACATTGATGGATTTTGAAGTAGTAATTGCTGACGACGGTTCATCAAAAGAAGTTGTATCAGAATTAGAAAGTATCCTGAATAATTATTCTTTTCCTATTCGACATATATGGCACGAAGATGACGGGTGGCAGAAAAATAGAATTTTGAATAAAGCTGTAATTGCTAGTAAATCCGATTATCTCATATTTATTGATGCAGATTGCATTCCTCACCCTTTATTTGTTCAAGAACATATTGAGAGCCGTAGACAAAACCAGGTTGTAAGTGGGAGAAGCGTTATGCTTACCGAAAAAATATCAAAGGAACTGACCCTTGAGAAAGTTCAGAATGGTTACTTAGATATGAAAGTTATTTTTCCTCTGGCATTTGAAAGCATTTCTAGTTCGTATAAAACCTGTTTTGAAAATATTATTCGAATACGAAATCCTTATTTAAGGCGTCTGTTAATAAAGGATAAAGTAAAGGGATTTTGGGGGTGCAATTTTTCAATATATAAAGTCAATATCTTGAAAGTGAATGGATTTGATGAGCGATTTGTATATCCTGGATTTGGTGAAGATATTGATTTAGAGAGAAGGCTAGAACGAATAGGAGTTTTGTCAATTTCAAAGAAGCACATGGTTACACAATGTCATTTCTATCATATCCACTTTGACCTACTTCACAAACCGAATTTAATTTTACACGCCGAAAATAATGAAAATGAGGTGACTTATACACCATTCGGTTTAAATAAAACCCACGTAGAAAAATGAAGATAGCTTTTGATGCAAAGCGTGCCTTTCACAATGCTAGAGGGCTTGGCAATTACAGCCGAGACACTATTCGTTTGCTGAGTACATTTTATCCAGAAAATGACTATTTGCTGTTTAATCCGAGTGAAAAAAAGAACATTGTTTTTCCAACTCCATCAAATACAACTGCGATTATACCAACTTCAATTATTGGTAAGACTTTTCCAGCTCTTTGGAGAAGTAAAGGTATGTGTAAGCAATTAAAGCAACTTAATGTGGATTTATACCATGGTCTTAGTCAGGAATTACCTTGGGGAATAGAAAACACTAGTGCAAAAAGTGTGGTTACTATGCACGATGCTATATTTATGCGTTATCCCCATTTATATTCAAGTTCGTATAGAGCCATTTTTATTCAGAAAAATAAGTATGCTTGTAGGGTTGCCGATCGTATTATTGCTATTAGCGAACAAACCAAGCGTGATATTATAAAGTATTTTAATGCCGACGAGAATAAAATAAGTGTTGTATATCAAGGCTGTAACAATATTTTTAGAGCTCCGGTTTCCGATGAGGCTAAGCGTAATGTTCGCAATAAATATAATCTACCAGGGCATTTTTTGTTGAATGTAGGTGCAATTGAAAAACGAAAAAATGTGGCGCTGATAGTAGAAGCAATGCAACGGAAACAAGTTGATGCGCATCTGGTAATTGTTGGTAAACCCGATGCCTATTTCGAAGAAGTAAGCGCACTCATTTCGAAGTATGGTTTAGAGAATCAAGTTCATTTTATTCATAATGCAGAAACGGTTGACTTGCCAGTAATTTATAGTTTGGCAGAGATATTTATTTATCCATCTATTTTTGAAGGGTTTGGAATACCTATTTTAGAAGCACTTTGTGTGGGTACGCCTGTTATTTCGTCAATTGGTAGTTGCTTTGAAGAAACGGGAGGAGCATATTCGCGTTATATTAATCCTCAAAATGCTGATGAGCTTGGTGATACTATTCTGGAGGTTCTTAATGATGGTGCATTAAGAAATGAAATGAAAATGAAAGGATTAGAATTTTCTGAAAAATTTTCGGATCAAAACGTAGCAACTAATTTAATGAAAGTTTATCAATCATTTTAGATATAATTCAATTCTCTATTTCGCAAGGAGTGAGACTTGAACTATTGTTAGTTTCGTTTCATGCACTTTTGCTAAATTAGGTTGGGTTAAATTGATACAGTAGAATAGTGGTTGTTCCGTGTTTACATGTCTTAGTTATAGGGTTATTATTGATGCTGTTGTTCTTTACTTGTATACTTACTATCCCAAGAGAATAAATATCATTTTATTTCGTTCTGAGAAGGAATAAATGGAGTAAAAAACAGAGCATTGAAAGTAACCGAACTGTTAATTAATAAAAATTTATAATGTACAATACAACCATATCCATTATTACTGTAACCTACAACGCATCGGCATTGCTCGAAAAAACGATTCTGAGTGTAACAGAGCAAACCTATAATAATGTGGAATACATTATTATTGATGGAGACTCTACGGATACAACTGTCACCTGCATCAAAAAATATAATGATCAGTTGGCCTATTGGGAGAGCAAACCCGACAGAGGAATTTACCATGCAATGAATAAGGGTGTAGCCAAAGCTACGGGAGCCTGGATTTGTTTTTTGAACGCAGGAGATGTCTTTGATGATGAATTTGTTATTGAAAAAATGGTGGCCGCCATTCCAACTAACGAATCAGCAAAGATTCTATATGGAGATGTAATCACATTAGGTAAAGATGGTGGGTACAAGAATAAAATAGCTGCAGCACCTTGTAACAAGCATAGGATGTATTTTTGTCAT
>Ga0136636_10002570_pt1 | contig 10826 bp, 7 predicted proteins | sample AntDrymUQ8522106_2_FD_104653 | JGI IMG/M metagenome (GOLD analysis project Ga0136636, IMG submission 104653) | Polar desert sand microbial communities from Dry Valleys, Antarctica - metaG UQ852 (21.06) | ecosystem: Environmental > Terrestrial > Soil > Desert | place: Antarctica: Dry Valley... | reverse complement strand
CCAGACTGATTGCTTTCTTCTTCTCGTCCAAAAGTGTCCGGATTAGAAAGTACATCGTCAATTTCTTGCGAGTCTTTATTAGGGTCTAAAGGATTTGCTTTTAAATAAATCCCGGCTTTGTCCAAGATGTTTTTGTACGTAAAAATGGGAGCATTGAAGCGCAACGCGAGCGCAATAGCATCGGAAGTTCTAGCATCAATAATTTCCTCAATTTTATCTCTTTCGCAAATGATACTGGAATAGAAAACACCGTCTACTAATTTATGAATAATGACTTGTTTGACTATGATATCAAAACGTTCTGCGAAGTTTTTGAACAAATCATGAGTCAAAGGACGTGGTGGTTTTATTTCTTTTTCCAAGGCAATGGCGATGGATTGAGCTTCAAAAGCACCAATGACAATGGGTAATTTTCTTTCACCATCAACCTCATTCAAAATCAAAGCGTAGGCTCCGTTTTGAGTTTGACTGTATGAAATTCCTTTTATAGATAATTTGACTAAGCTCATAATTGTTTTGATGGAAAAGTACAACGTACTTTTTTTTAATAAAAAGTAAGTGGCATTTTGAGTAAAAAAAATGCTACTTAAAAGCAAAGATACAAATATCTTGATTTAAGTAGCATTTTAAATAATGTAATGATTTATTTTCCTTATTAATTCTGAGCTTTGAAAGCTTTGAATTTTTCAATTAATTGTGGAACAATTTCAAACGCATCTCCTACAATTCCGTAGTCAGCCACTTTGAAAAATGGTGCTTCTGGATCGCTGTTGATAACCACTTTTACTTTAGAGGAGTTGATTCCTGCAATGTGTTGTATTGCTCCAGAAATTCCAATTGCAATATAAAGGTTTGTCGCTACCGGTTTCCCAGTTTGTCCTACGTGTTCTCCGTGAGGTCTCCATCCTAAATCAGAAACTGGTTTTGAACAAGCCGTTGCAGCTCCAAGAACTGTAGCTAATTCCTCTACCATTCCCCAATTTTCTGGACCTTTTAATCCACGACCAGCCGAAACTACAATATCAGCATCAGCTATGGAAACTTTTCCTGAAACTTTTTCAACCGATTCTACTTTTACACCAAAATCATTATCTCCAATGGTTGGGTTAAAATCCTCCTCCGTTAATGTTGAAGGTGTTTCAAAAATTCCATAAGAGTTTTTAGCAAGTCCAAGTACTTTTACTTCTGTTGCGATTTCAGTAATATTGAATGCTTTGTTGGAGAACGCCGTTCTTTTTACCTGAAAAGGAGCAGTTGAAAGTGGTAATCCAACCACATTTGATGCATATCCAGCTTCTAAAGCTACTGAAACAAGTGACGAAAGGTAAATACTATCCGTTGTAGATGAAAGCAAAACTAATTTTACGTTTTCTTTTTCTGCGGCTTGTTTGATGACATCAGCGTAAGCTTTTGCTGTAAATCCTGATAATTTATCGTTGTTTACTTTTAAAACTTTGTCTACTCCATATTTTGATAATTCCGAAACATCTCCTGCATTTACCGTTACAGCAGTAACCGTTGTTCCTAACGTTTCAGCTACTTTTTTCGCATAAGAAGCTAGTTCGAATGCTACTTTCTTGAATTTTCCTTCTGCGTATTCCGCGTATATTAATATTGACATGATGTATTTGTTTAAAGTTTAAAATTTCAGGTTTAAAGTTCGTCTCTCAACACTGAATATTCTAAACAAGTTACTAAATTACTTTCGCTTCGTTATGTAATAAATTGATCAATTCATCTAAATTATCAGCTGAAATTAATTTTACAGCTGTTTTAGGAGTTGGTTTTTCAAATTTGACTGCTTTTGTATTTACATCAGCGTCTACTGGCTCTAGAATGGTCAGGACTTTAGATCTTGCCGTCATAATTCCTCTCATATTTGGAATTCGCAAGTCTTTTTCTTCTACCAATCCTTTTTGTCCACCAATAATTAATGGTAAAGTAGTGGCAACAGTTTCTTTTCCACCGTCAATTTCACGAACTGCTTTTACATTTGTTCCATCAACAGTTAGACTCGTACAAGAATTAAGGAAATTGTATCCTAAGATTCCGGCTATCATTCCAGGAACCATTCCGCCATTATAGTCTAGAGATTCTTTTCCAGCTATAATTACATCGTAACCTCCGTTTTTAATGACTTCAGCAAGTTGTTTGGCAACGAAAAATCCATCAGTAGGCGTTGCGTTCACACGAATGGCTTCGTTAGCACCTATAGCTAATGCTTTTCTTAAAGTAGGTTCGGTTTCTGGTCCTCCAACATTCACAACAGTTACCGTTGCGCCTTGTTGTTCTTGAAACCAAATCGCACGTGTCAATCCAAATTCATCATTTGGGTTAATTACGTATTGTACGCCAGTGGTATCAAATTCAGAATCGCCATTGACAAAGTTAATTTTTGAAGTAGTATCAGGAACGTGACTGATGCAAACTAATATTTTCATAAGTATATATTTTAGTATTCTTAATTTCTTTTACAAATTTAAAATATTAATTTGAATAATATACTATGCATGCATAATATTTTTTGGTAACTACTACGTTTTCGTAGCATTACAGTTTAAATTTGATATTTAGAAGATAGTAACCGGTTAACGATTGAGAAATTCTTTCTTCTGTAAAATTGTCGAATCGCGTAAGTGTGATTTGTTCGTAATTATTGATGTTCAAAATATCATGGGCTATCATACTAATTTCGAACTTAGACTTAGGAAAATTTAAACGTAATCGTGGACTGAGCATATAAATTTCATTAGATGAAGTTGCCGCAGTTATTTTTTTATACGAAAATGTACTGTTGAATGATATATTGGAGGCAATTTTATAACTAGTTTCGATAAACGGGTTTACTATTAAAATAGAATTACTAAAAAAATTATCTTGATAATTATCTCTTGATACTGCTACTCCAGTTTCAAATTGCAGACTTGTTTTTTTTAGCCGGGACACAAAGGAGAGGTATGCAGACGTTGATTCCGTTTTAAAAGTCTGACTAAGTCTGTCGTAAAATAAAATTTTACTACTCGATGAGTAGGAAACGCTTGCTCTAAGAGAAAAAGGTAAGAAAGAAAATGTTTTCTCTGAATAAAGCATAGATTGAAAACGGTTTTCAAAGGGAGCAACAGCATATTGGATATAATTTACCGTTGCATCTGCACTGGAGTTATTGGATATGATATTGGTTGCTTTATAATAGGAAAGATTAGAAATAATGGATAACTTTCTTTTGTTGTTGAAATAAAAATAATCTGCAGCTAATTGATTGTTTGGTGTAATCGTACTTAGTCTTAAATTCTCATTTGAAAAAATAGTTCTGTAATCGCTGATAACATTGTTGGGGACTAAATTTTCAGCTTGTGTGAGGTTATTGTTTTGTGAAAATGATAATTTGATATAATGATTAGAATTAAAATCTGTCTTTAAACTTAATGTGGGCATAAATAACCACTCTGCTTTGTTTAAGTTGTCCATTTTAAATTGAAGCCTAGAATAAGACAAAGCAGATGAGAATGTTGTCTTTTCAAACAATTTAAATTTAGTTTGTAATCCAATAGTTTGAACTTTGTTTTCAATGTTTACATTGTTTTCAAATTGAGTAAACTGTTCTTCTGTAGTTTTATAGTCGTCCTTTCGTATTGAGGACTCCATAAAGATTGCATTAGTTGTTTTTTTTATGCTAAAGGTATAGTTAGCATTCAAATCAATATTGTTTTTATTTAGTTGACTATTTTGAAGAATTTTATAGGTAGAATTATTGAAGTTTAAATTTAAAAAAGGAGCATCGGATTCGATGTTTAACCTATTGGATTTCTTAATAATTTGCTGTTTTACAGAAATATTCAATCCAGTATTATTTTTATACAGTGTTGTGTAGTTTAATTGATGATTGATTGTGTAATCCGTAAGTTTGTTTTCGTTGTCTAATTGGTTTGTATTGTTGGCAATTTCGACAGTGTTTATTTTATTAACACCTGAAAAGTATCCTTTATAACTAATTAGCGATTTTTCATTGGGTTTGTAAGCTACATCCAAAGCGGAATTAGTAAACATTGTCTCTTCATTGATGAATCGACTGTCTTTGTTTGAAAAAACACCTGAGTTCGAAGCGTAGAATTGCGTATTAGATTGTTGTTCCACTTGATCTACACTGTTGAAAATGGAATAAAAATTTACTTGCGTTTTCTTAGTAGGAGAATATTTTAAATTTAAACCTGTAAAGTACGAGGATCGTTCTTTTACATTGTTTCCAATGGTTAAAAATCTCGGTAAATCATCATTTTTTGAAAAAGTAGTTTCACCAATCGTCCTTGCCTCGTTTTGATTGGTAAATTTGGTGTACTCTTCAATATTCATAGACAGCTCTCCGGTATTATTAGAATCGCTAATTAAGCTGAATAACGTTTTCTTGCTAAAATTAAATAATGTTGCATGTAATTTGTATCTATTCTCACCAGCAGCTGCGGATACGTTTCCTGTCAATTTGTTTTTAAATTGTTCTTTGATGTTGACGTTTAATGCAGTTATCCCTGATTTATCATTTTTTTTAATATTCTTAAATTCAGTATAGTTTTTTATTAACTCAATATTTTTTATCATTTCAGCAGTGATATTTTCAGTGGCAATTTTTTGTTGATTTATAAAAAACTCTTCTCCGTTAATTAAAAGTTTATCTACTTCTTTTCCATTAGCTTTTATCTTTCCTTGAGAGTCTATGTCTAAGCCGGGTAATTTTTTTATGACATCTTTCAGCGTTTCTTCGGTTCCATTTAGAAATTTTTCAATCCGGTATCTTAGTGTATCGCCAATTTCAGTCATTCCGGCAGCTTCGTTTTTAATGATCACATTTTCCAGATCAATTTTGTTTTCTTCGAGTATAATTTTACCTACGTCTAACAAATTATTTGTTATTTCAATCTCCTTTGTGAACGACTTTAAACCCAGATAACTTATTTTTAGGATATACAAACCTTTCTTGTCTAACTCCAAGCGGAAATTTCCTGAAGTGTCAGAAAAGGAAAAAGCAATTATTTTATCATTTTTAGAATCTTTTATTTGTACGTTGACTTGGCTTATTGGTGTATTGGAACTGTCCAGGACTGAACCGGTCACGCTGTTTTGAGAAAATATAGGTACAGCAAACAATAAAAAAAAGCAGAGAAACTGCTTTTTAAGTGTAGAAATATCTTGATAAAAATGAGTCATTATTTAGTGCCTTGTCTCAAATAGTCACTGAAACTTAATTCAGGTGCACTATTGTTAGGTTCTTCAATTGCTGTGTTTTCTTTGTTGAAAACCAATTTGTCAAAAGTCAGAATCGAATTATCATCAATCTCAATTTGAATAATGAATCCGGGTAATCCGTTATAATGCATTGGTCCGTCGTTTATAAATATATCTTCAGTGTACCATGCAACGATGGATTGATTGGAATTGAATGCTGTATTTCTAGTGGTGGCTTTTTTACAAGTATATCCGTTAATAGTTTTGCTTTCATCGATTAATTTCCAGTTGAATGAAGGTAGTATTTCTTTCACATTGGTGTCTTTTTCATTTCGAGTGAAAAGAACTTTATATTTTTTTAAATCAAAATTTTTAAAGTATGTGATCGAAGAAGATCTATTAACCGTAGATGTAGTTTCGTATTTATTTCCATATTTTTCAATATAGATTGTATCAATCGAAGATTTTTCTATAGATATTAAGTTTTGAATTGATTTGTTTGCTGAATACACATATGAAAATGTCATTGGTTTTGCTGCTTTTTTAGACAATTCAGTTTCGTCTCCAATCCCTTTTAATGGTGTTTCAGTAAGAATACTTTTCAAAGTTTGGCTGTAGGATTGGTTGATTGAGGCGAGCATTAATAAAAATAAAAAACATTTGATCTTCATAACTGTTGTTGATTTTAAAAATTTGACAGGGATTTTTACCTGTCAAATGTAATTAGGTTATCTACACTTTTGTCGTTGCTACTTTGAAATCATACCATTTATAATCATTAGTAGTTGTAAAAGCAGTCTCATCACTAAAAGAATACTAAGTTGTTGTTTTGCTTGCTTTGTGGCAAAACCAAGCATCTTCTTCCTGATCAGTCGTCTAAACTACTTTTTTAAGTGAAGAAATATCTTGATAAAAACTAACCATTATTTAGCACTTTGTTTTGAATAGTCACTGAAACTTAATTCAGGAGCACTGTTGTTAGGCTCCGCAATTGCTGTGTTTTCTTTACTGAAAACCAATTTATCAAAAGTTAGTGTTGTGTTGTCATTTATCTCAATTTGAATAATGAAACCTGGTAAACCATGGTATTGGGCTGGCCCATCATTTACAGGTATCGCCTCTGTAAACCAAGCAACTATGGATTGATTGGAATTGTATGCGGTATTAGTTGTTGTAGCTTTTTTACACTTATAACCATTAATAGTCTTAGATTCATTTATTAATCTCCAATCAAATTTTGTTAATTTCTCAATTATGTTAACATCTTTTGCTTCTTGTGTTGCAACAACCTTATATTTTTTAGTTTCTAAATCTTTGTAGTAAGCTAGTGAAGTTGGTCTGCTAACGGATGACGTAGTTTCATATTTTTTTCCGTATTTTTCAATGTAAGTTGTGTCTATCGCCGACTTTTCTATAGAAATTAAGTTTTGAATCGATTTTTTTTCTGAGAACACATAAGAAAAAGTCATTGGTTTCGCTGCTTTTTTAGACAGATTAGTTTCGTCTCCAATTCCTTTTAATGGCGTTTCAGTAAGAATACCTTTTAGAGTTTGGCTATACGATTGATTTATAAGTACTGCTAAAAAAAATAGAATTACAAGTTTGATTTTCATGAGATGTGGTTTAATGAAATTTGACAGGGAATTTTCCCTGTCAAAATAAGAGATAGTTTTCTATTCTGCTGTTAATGCTGGAGATAAATCATACCAAGTACATTGATATGTTGTCGTAACTGTAGTTTCCTTAGTCATAAAGTTATAACTTGAAGATTCAGAGATTTTATAGCAAAACCAAACATCTTTTTCTTCTAAAGTGTTGGTTTTTGTTTTTTCTTCTTTCTCAAATTGTAAATTCACAATTGCGCTAGTAGTTTTTGTCTCATTATTAGCCATCGCTAATCCAGAAAAAGCAATTACCGCAATTGCTGTAAATAATAATTTTTTCATAGTATAAATTTTTAAAGTTATACAGGCTAAATAAAAAAAAAAAAAACGACTCTTGCAAGAAAAAACAGTAATATTTTTTTAATTATGTAAAGGTTATATATTTTATTGTCTTTTTGGTTTAAAACAAGTTTTACAAATAAACTAGAGTTAACTACTACGTTTTCGTAGCCCGGATAGCAGCGGCATCCTTCCTGTGGCTCCTTTAGCCACAGGAAGATACAGCGTCCCGAAGCGTCGGGACCGCGAAATAGCTCCTGAAAATTAGCAATATAAATCCTGATTAATTTAGGAACATTTATGCTTTAAAGTGATTTAAAATATTTATTTTTGCTTTTCGAAAATTATCCTTCGACTGCGCTCAGGAGGACAAAATATAAAAAAATATGAGAACGATACAATTTAGAGAGGCCATTTGTGAAGCGATGAGTGAAGAAATGCGTCACGATGAGTCCATATACTTAATGGGTGAAGAAGTTGCGGAATATAATGGTGCCTACAAAGCATCTAAAGGAATGCTTGCAGAATTTGGTGAGAAAAGAGTAATTGATACGCCTATTGCTGAGCTTGGTTTTACTGGTATTGCAGTAGGATCTGCCATGAATGGATGCAGACCAATTGTGGAATACATGACATTCAATTTTTGTTTAGTGGGGATTGACCAAATCATAAATAACGCTGCCAAAATGCGTCAGATGACTGGTGGACAATTTAATGTGCCTATCGTTTTTCGTGGACCAACAGCTTCAGCAGGACAATTAGGAGCAACACACTCACAAGCTTTGGAAAATTGGTTTGCCAATACTCCGGGTCTTAAAGTGGTAGTTCCCTCTACGGTTTACGATGCAAAAGGATTGTTGAAAGCGGCGATACGTGACAATGACCCTGTGATTTTCATGGAGTCAGAGCAAATGTATGGTGATAAAGGAGAAGTTCCAGATGGTGAATATGTAATTCCGCTAGGGGTTGCTGACATCAAAAGAGAAGGTACAGATGTAACCATTGTCTCTTTTGGAAAAATCATCAAGGAAGCACATATTGCTGCTGATGAATTAGCCAAAGAAGGAATTTCATGTGAAATTATCGATTTGAGAACGGTTCGTCCAATGGATTATGAAACGATTTTAACTTCGGTTAAAAAAACAAATAGATTAGTAGTTCTTGAGGAGGCTTGGCCTTTTGCAAGTGTTGCTTCTGAAATTACGTATATTGTTCAAGAACGTGCTTTTGATTTCTTGGATGCGCCAATTCAACGTATCACAACTGCGGATACTCCAGCGCCATATTCTCCAGTTTTATTGAAAGAATGGTTGCCAAATGCTGGTGACGTTGTTAAAGCGGTTAAAAAAGTAATGTATAAAAAATAATCGTTTTTGATACATTCGGTTTTAGATAAAATTTAACAATTGGAATGCTAAACCACGAATAATCAAATACTGTAATTAACTATATTTGAAACTTCATCAATTATCTTTGATGAAGTTTTTTTTTGAATGACTATGAAAAAGAATGTCTTGTTTCTCTTGGTTTTTTTGTTTGTTTCTGCAAGTGCTGTATTTGCACAAACAAAAGTTAGCGGTGTTGTGGTTGATAAGCAAAATCAGCCGATTCCTTTTGCTAATGTGGTTTTCAAAGGTTCCAGCGAAGGAATTGTGACTAATGAGGATGGTAGGTTCTATCTTGAATCCCAAAAATCGTATAGCACTTTGATAATTTCGTCGGTAGGATTTTCTGAAAAAGAAATAGCGTTAGACAAGGCAGTAAATTATAATTTTAAAATTCAATTAAGTGAAGCCGAAAGCTTAAACGAAGTTGTAGTTTTTGCGGGGAAAACGTCTAAAAAAGATAATCCAGCGCTAGACATTCTGAGAAAAATTTGGGAAAGAAAACGTAAAAATGGACTTTATTTGTACGATCAATACCAGATGGAAAAGTATGAAAAAATAGAATTTGATATGAATTCTATTGATAGCGCTTTTATGAAGAGCACTCTTTTTAAGGGGATGGAATTTATTTTCAACCAAATGGATACTTCAAGAATTACGGGTAAGACGTACCTGCCCATTTTTGTCAACGAATCCTTGAATGATGTTTTTGGAGATAACAAACTCAAGAAACTGAAAGAGAAAATAAAAGCCAGTAAAACATCTGGTTTTAACGGAAACCAGCAAATTCTGACTTTTGTAAAGGACTTGTATTCCAATTATGATATTTATAATAATTACTTGACTTTTTTTGATAAAAGTTTTACTAGTCCACTATCTAAAACCGGTATTGATGTTTATAATTACGTGTTGAAAGACAGCGCCTATATTGATAAAAAGTGGTGTTATAATATCGTATTTTATCCAAGACGCAAGAACGAACTGACTTTTAAAGGCGATTTCTGGGTTAACGATACCACTTATGCCATCAAGAAAATTAATATGGCCGTTACTAAGAGTGCCAATATTAACTGGGTGAAAGACATTTACCTTGAGCAAGAATTTGAAGTGGTTAGTGATTCGGTATTCCTACTAACAAAGGATTATTTAATGTCGGATTTTGCATTAAACAAAAAAGAAAAATCAAAAGGGGTTTACGGAAAACGAACCACCTATTACAGAAACCATCAGTTTAATAAAGAAAAACCGGTTGCTTTTTATAAAGAGGAGGTCAATTACATGGAGCCGGATGTCTATAATAAGTCAGAGGAGTACTGGGATGAAAATCGGTTTGAGAATTTGACTAAAGATGAATTGGGCGTGTATAAAATGCTCGATACGTTGCAAACGGTCAAGAAATTCAAACAAATTTATAGCACAGTGCAAGTTTTGGCAAGTGGCTTTTTACAGTTTGGAAATTTTGATTATGGACCTATTTTTTCCACATTTGGTTACAACGAAGTAGAAGGCGTTCGATTGCGAGCGGGAGGAAGAACCTATTTTGGAACCAATGATACTTGGCGTTTGCAAGGCTACACGGCGTATGGGTTTAAGGATGAAAAATTCAAATATGGATTTTCTGGGAAATGGATGGTCGATAAGAAAAAAAGAATCATTTTGTCCGGAGGCAATAGGCGTGATATTGAACAAATTGGCGCCAGTCTCACGACTACGTATGATATTCTAGGCAGAAGTTTTGCATCGTCATCCGTGTTTTCGTCTGGAAATAACGGAAAATTGACCAACATTAATTTGACCAATATAGCGGTGGAAATAGAGCCTGTGAAAAATTTAACTTTACAGACAGGAATTTCATACCGCACGCTCGCGTCTGCGTCGCCTACATTTAGTTTGGATTATTACACAGATATTGCAAATGCTGTAACAAAAAGCGATGTCAAACAATCAGAAGTGAACTTTCAAGTGGAATACACTCCTAAAAGAAAAACCATTGGATTTGCGGTAGAACGGGAGAATGTCGATAGTCCGTACAGTCGCTTTTTTGTCAATTATAGTCATGGTTTTAAAGGGTTATTGGATAGTGATTTCAAATATGATAAATTGCAAGTGTATTACAAGCAACCTATCATTATTGGGCCATTAGGTCGCACGAATATAATTATGGAAGTAGGAAAAACTTTTGGAACCGTTCCTTTAGGATTAATGAGTGTTATTCCAGGAAATCAAACTTTTTTTACGCTGGAAAACACGTTCAGTAATCTTAATTTTTATGAATTCTTAT